>Ga0315545_1005145_pt1 | contig 10588 bp, 9 predicted proteins | sample SalMarSW160210MG_FD_203096 | JGI IMG/M metagenome (GOLD analysis project Ga0315545, IMG submission 203096) | Salt marsh sediment microbial communities from the Plum Island Ecosystem LTER, Massachusetts, United States - Salt Marsh Sediment SW1602-10 ...
TGGCAAATGGGCCTGGAAGGCGTGGCGCATCTGCACGGTCGGCTGGGGAGAGACGAGTTCCTGCCACTCATGCATCAGGCGCACATATATATCCAACCGGCGGTTCGCGAGGGTTTTGGCAACGCTGTGCTGGAGGCCCAGAGCTTTGGGCTCCCAGTGGTTTGCACAGATGCAGGGGGCCTGCCCGAGGCAGTCGAGGATGGTGTAACTGGCTTCGTCGTTCCGGCTCGCGACCCACAGGCTCTCGCGGAGAAGACCATCGCACTGGCTCAAGACGCGGAATTGCGTGCCAGAATGGGTGAGCAGGGCAGAAGACGTGTTCTGGCCAACTTCACACTTGAGCAACAGGCTGCTCGTTTTCTAGAGTTCTATCGTGACGTGGCCGGTAGGCAGCAGCACGCAGAAGAGCAGTAGCCCTGACGATTGACCAAACTTATTGGAATAGCTGCTCCTGAGGTCCGCTGCATCGCAACCAACATGATCAGGCGTATCATTTACGACTTCACCCAGCAGGCGAACCAATGAGATTGCAACATTTCCTTATGACGAGATTCAACCTCGGTCTGTATCCAGCCGACATGAATCAAGCCTATCGTGACAAATCGGGTCAGGCGCCTGCGACGGACCCGGACAAGTGGATGCAGGATCGCCTGGAGCTATTCGACAAGTATTGCGTCCCCTCGGTGATGAGTCAGTCCAATAAGAACTTCACCTGGCTCGTTGTGTTTGACCCTAAGACCCCGAGTAAGTTCAGAGAGAGGATTGAGCGGTATAGAGACGACGGTGTCCTGGTTCCCCTATATGCGAAGTCAAGATGCCGCGACGAAGCTCGGGTAGTTGCCAGTGTTTTCAGTGGAAAGCTGCTCAGGTTTCTTCACTTCGAGGCCGCATTGCCTGCGGCGCAGGATTACGTAACACGGAGATTGGATAAGTGGACCGAATACATCATTACTACCCGGCTCGACAACGATGACGCAATCCATTCGGACTTCGTCAGGCGTGTGCAGGATCTCGTGCCGACCGAGAAACCCACAAGACCGGGACCGCTCATCAAGCTTATCCACAGATGGACGCTCGACAGACCTCCGAAACCTGCCAGTTTCGTTGATAGGCAGATATACAAGGTCGTACAGAGATTAGCTCGCGGGTTACTAGCGGAGCACGTTCGCAACCAAGACCGGTTCGCGGTCAACTTCACGTGGGGTTACGCACTGGAAAGACAACGGCTTGGCCTTTTCGCCAACGAACGCAATTCATTTATCTCGTTGATAGAGAAGACGACCCAGGCCGGCGGTTTACTGACCGTATGGGCCACTGACCACAAAAAAGTCAACAGGCTGTCCAGAATCATGGAGATAGACACTGAGCCTATGTGGGTGCGCGTTGTCCATGAAACGAATCTTTTGAACCGATTCGTCGGCGAGGAGGTACCACTGAGCAAGCTTTCCCCGGGCGCTTTTGGCTTCTGCCCTTGATTGCCGCGCACTCACATACAGGGGATTATCCTAGGGGCCCCCTGAAACAGTCTCTTGATGATTAGGTAGCTGGTTGAAATAAGGTGCAAGCAAAAGACAGGAAACTACAACAGTGAAACTATCGCAAAGAGTCAGGAATTACTGGATGCTGGGCAACCCGTTCAGAACGCGCATCGGCTACGTTGGCTGGACTGGCCATGAGAACCTGGGTGACGAGATGCTCTACCAGGCGTATCAGCGGCTGTTTCCTGAATATCATGTTCTGCCATTTATCAGCCTTCGCTCAAGCAGGAGAGACACCTACAGGAAGATAACGGGGCGAGACGTCTTTGCGGCGGGATGCCTCGGAGGAGGAACGCTGATAAACAGGAGCAAGAAAAGGCTGGCGATGTTCTCGGAATTGCTTGACGAGTGTCCCGTGTGTTTCACTCTGGGCACCGGCGTTGCCAATAGCGGGTTCTGGGAAGGCCGAGGCGACTGGGAAGATCAGCTCTCAGCGTGGGTTGACCGCCTCAAGCAGTGCCAGTTCGTGGGGGTTCGGGGTCCTCTTGGCGCAGCGCTTCTCAAGCAGGCCGGGCTTGAAGATGTGGAGGTTGTGGGCGACTCGGCCCTCATATTCGCAAAAGAGTCATACGCCGCTTGCGAAGAGAACGTGCTCGGCGTGAATGTGGGCACAGCGCTGGGCAATGTCTGGGGCACAGAGGATGGGATGGTCGAAAGGATCGCGCTCGCCTGCAAGGCGCTTCGCTCAAAGGGCTGGAAGGTCCTGTTTCTATGCGTGTGGCCAGATGATATGGACAGCACACGAGCGCTGGCCAAGCAGATCGGAATCGCGGACCCTCAGATTCATCTCATCACAAGCGACGTTAAACGGGCGCTTGACGTATGTAGGCGCTGCACAACGTTCATCGGAATGAAGCTTCACTCGGTCGTGGCCGCCGTCTGCGCGGGCGTGCCCTCAATTATGATTGAATATCGACCCAAGTGCCGGGACTTCATGGCCTCCCTGGGCCTGGAGGAATACGTCGTTCGTTCAGACAGTATTGAAGTGGACCACTTGGTCAGCCTGTCCGAGAGCCTCGCCTCAGATCGACCCGCAATTCAGGACAAGATGCGCAAGCGAACTGCCGAGGTCAAGCAACGTCTGACGGACGCTGCCGACAGGATCAACCGAATTATTCAGGATCGCGTCGGAGAAGCCCGGAGAGATAGAACATGGTGAAGGTACCTGCTCGGCTGAAGAAATGGGTAAGAGACCGGCCTCGCCTAAAAAGATTCGTAAACCGCGCACGGCGGTTTCGGCTCTCAATGGTGTGGAAGTATCTGAGAGATATCAGACTGCTAGCGATACCTCGCTTCCACATCTATCGTCTCTATCTACGTATCCGCCGGCCCCAGGGAATCAAGCTCCACCTCGGATGCGGCAAGATCTGGCTGCCAGGTTTTGTGAACATCGATCATAGACACACGAGAGCTACCGATTTCGTGTGTAGTGTTGTCAAGTTGCCTTATCTGTCCGATTCTGTTGACCTTATTGAATCCTATCACCTGATTGAGCACATCTCGCACACGAAGGTGAGGGCAATGCTCCAAGAGTGGTGCCGTGTTCTGAAGCCGGAGGGCCGACTGGTCATTGAGTGTCCAGATTTCGATCGCGCAATCGAAAGGTATGTAGCTGGCAACGAGCGAGCTTTAATGAGCATTTTCGGTTTGCACCGGTTTCGGGGGGACGTTCACCTTTTCGGCTACAACTTTGTCAGGCTCAAGCGTCTGCTGGAGGAGTGCGGCTTCGGATCGGTCACGCGACACAAAACGCAGGATTATCACGGACCAGACGGCATTAGAGCCGAATGTCACAAGCTATGATGATTCTGCAACCTCGAGATGACGCTGGCGATTGAACCTGACAACCTCGCCGTCTTAACCATGAGACCATGAGATTCCAGCATTTCCTTATGACGAGATTCAATGTCGGTCTCTACCCCAGAAACATGGAGCAAGCCTATTCTGACAAACAAGGCAGGGTGCCGGCGAAGGACCCGGACAGATGGATGGAAAACCGCTTTGAGCTGTTCGAGAGGTTCTGCGTTCCCTCGGTGAGGAACCAATCGGTCAAGGACTTCACCTGGCTAGTTGTCTTCGACGCCAAGACGCCACAGCGCTACCTCGACCGGGCCGACCGCCTTGGGCGTGACTGCCATCTCGTTCCTATTAGGGCTGAGCGTGGACATCGCAGAACGTTGAGGCGCTACGCTGCTCAGAGCCTGAAGCCCAACACTGAATACCTCATAACCTCAAGGATAGACAATGACGATGCGATTCACAGGGACTTTATGAAGACGGTTCAGGACTATCCGCGGAAAGAGGCCCCAAAGAGGCGTGGCGAGGCGGCCAGGCTTTTGCACAGATGGCTGCCCGATAAGACACGAATGGGTGACGGTCGCTTGAAGCGAGTGCTGCGGAGATTGGTCCCCAATCAAGGGCGGATCGCGATCAACTTCACGCTGGGCTTCTCATTTGATGGGAAGAGACTCGCTCTGTTCAGCAATGAGCGCAATTCATTTATCTCATTGCTGGAAAGGACGGACCTCGTCGGCGGCATCCTGACCACCTGGGCCACGGAACACAAAAGAATAGGCCAGATAGCTCGGGTCCGGGAGATCGCCGACAAGCCCATGTGGGTGCGTGTAATTCACGACGAGAACCTGCGCAATGAGTTTGAGGGCGAGGAGCTGCCGATCGATAGGCTGACGGCCGCCGATTTCGGGTTCTCCCCGTGAACGGGAGCCTCGTCTGCTGGCCAGGCAGGGCTCAGACCTTAAGGGGTTAAGCTCTCTCTTCGGAGCTCGCGGGTCGCTGCTGGGCTTCCCATAATTCCTGATACGTAGAACTCGACCTCATGAGCGCCTCGTGAGGCGCAAATGCCTCGAGCTTCCCATCAGCAAGCACAGCGATTTTATCGGCCTTTCGCAGTGTTGAGAGGCGGTGCGCGATAACAAGTGTGGTGCATTTCCTCATCAACCCCTCTAGCGCCTCCTGCACCTGCATCTCGGTCGCGGAATCCAGCGCGCTTGTGGCCTCGTCCAAAAGCAGGATCGGCGCGTTCTTGAGTATCGCCCTCGCAATGTTGATTCGTTGCTTCTGCCCTACCGAGACGTCGGTGCCCCTGGGCCCAATCACCGTATCGTAGCCGTCCTTCCAGCTCGCAATATCGTCGTGGATATTGGCTGAAATGGCGGCGGCATACACATCTTCGTCAGAAGCGTCGGGCCGGCCGTAGCGGATGTTCTCCATTGCTGAGACCTGGAATAGGAAGGGCTCCTGGGTGACTATGGCAAGGTTCCGCATCAGATGTTTGAGCTTGATCCTTGTTATGTCCGTGCCATCGAAGAGGATTCTACCTCGGTCAGGATCGTAGAACCTCGCGGCTAGATTCAGAAGCGTCGTCTTGCCTACGCCGGATGAACCTACAATCCCGATCGTCTCGCCTCGTTTGACCGCCAGGTCGATATCTGACAGGATCGGCTCCTCGTCGTAGGAAAAGCAGACCTTCTCGAATCGGATCTCATTGGGCGGCGACCTCAGGTCCACAGCATCTTTCGCATCCTTGATGTCAGGCTCCACGGCCATAAGCTCGTCGATCTTGTCGATGGCGACGCTTTGAACCTTGACCTGTGCATAGACGTTCAGCAACCGCCTGGTGCTTCCCAGAAGCAATTGCAGCGCCAGGATGAACGCGATGAACGTGGAGATGTCCATCTGACCAGACGATACCCTCGCACCGCCCAGCATAATGACGAAGAAGATGCCAAATCCGCTGAGGCTGTCGAGCATCACGCCGGCGAGAGCCTGCCGCTTCACAATCCCCATCGCGGCCTTCAAAAGACCCCTTGCCGACTTGAGGCAGGCCTTCGCTTCCCGCTCCTCGCCCTCGAATATCTTGACGATTCTTATCCCCGAAAGGACCTGAAGCAAGAGATTCACAATTGCGATACCGTGGAATCGGCTCCGCTCCGCGTGTCGGGATATCGCAGCCCCGATCCGGGCTAGTGGGAAAACGACAAGAGGCATTGCGAGCGAGCCCCAGATTGTGAGCTTTGGGTCCATTGTGAAGGCCAGAAAAAACAGACTGGCAATCTGGAGGACGGAGATGACCATGCCGCACGTCTGATGGACGAGCACCCTGAGCGATGAGGCGTCGCTGTGGACCGCGCGAAGTATATCTCCCTTGCTGCTGCGACCGAAAAAGCCGACCGAGAGCCTCAAGACGTGTTCGACCAGGTTCAGACGAAGCCGCATTTCTACGCGCCTGCCCAGCTCCGTCTGAACTACTCTAGTGTAGTAGTCGGATATGCTCCTTGCGACCCAGCAGCCAAAGATCAGCCCGCCTACGCCAGCTAGCGTCGTCCAGCCGGCTTCGGAGCTCGCGCCCTCAACCGGGGAGAGACTCCTTCCCAGAAAGGTCTTGATCAGCCACAAAAATACAATCAGGAGTTCGGCTCTAGCCGCGGCCGCCGCGAAGAACCCAACCGTCAGCAGGCGATGCCGCCACATCAACCTGAACGCGACGCGGAGCTTCTGTATCATGGACCCACCTCGACGGCGTTGAATGGGTAACTCTAGGCGGAGACTATCTTGCTCCTGTTGTTTTGGGCGCTGCGAGTTGCGTTCCGCGTATCGACCACGATGCGAGCGTTATCGACGATGAACTGCGCGTTGTCACGGTACAAGCTATGGTCGGTGACTATCAGGACGCAATCCGCCTCAGAAAGGGCCTCCTTCGTCAGCTCCACCGAAGTCTTCAGAATCTTGTATCTCCGCATCATCGGCAGCTCGGGAATGAACGGATCGTTATAGCTGATTGTCGCGCCGCGCTCCATCAACAGCTCAATTATCCGCATCGCTGGTGACTCCCTGATGTCGTCAACGTCGGGCTTGTATGCAACGCCCAGGACGAAGACCTTGGACCCCTTAACGCTCTTCCGCTCTTCGTTCAGCGCAAGCGCCAGTCTCTCCACCACGTAATACGGCACCGAGGTGTTGACCTCGCCCGCGAGCTCGATAAACCGCGTTGCAAAATCGAACTCCCTCGCCTTCCAAGCGAGGTAGAACGGGTCGATGGGAATGCAGTGCCCACCCAGGCCCGGCCCGGGATAGAAAGCGTGAAACCCGAACGGCTTGGTCGATGCCGCTGAGATAACCTCCCAGACGTCGATTCCCATCCGGGTAAAGAGCATTTTCAGCTCATTGACTAGAGCGATGTTCACGCTTCGATAGATATTCTCCAGGAGCTTCGCCGATTCTGCGACCTCGGCCGACGAGACGACCACAGTGCGATCGACGATTGCTGAATAGAGAGCATCCGCAAGCTCGGTGCAATGCGGTGTCAGGCCGCCTACGACTTTGGGAATCGTCTTCGTCGTGAAGTTCTTGTTGGCGGGGTCCTCTCTCTCCGGCGAGAACGCGAGGAAAAAGTCCTCTCCAACCTCAAGACTATTATCCGCGGTCAGTATCGGCAGAACCACTTCCTTCGTGGTGCCGGGATAGGTTGTGCTCTCCAGGATGACAAGATGCCCTCTTCTCAGCCGCTTCGCGATGCTCCCTGCGGTTCCTTTGATATAGGATAGGTCAGGCTCCTTCGTGTCCGAAAGCGGCGTGGGCACGCAGATGACGATGCAGTCAGTGCCCGCCATCTTGTCGAAATCAGTGGTCGCCTTGAAGTTCCCGCTGTCAACGTGCGAGGCGATCTGCTCCGGCGGGATGTGGCCGATGTAGCTCCTTCCAGCGTTGAGCGCATCGACCTTTCCGGAGTCGATGTCGAAGCCTGTAACGGCGAATCCCTGCGTGCAGAACTCATGCAAGAGCGGCAGGCCGACATATCCTAGCCCGACTACTCCGACCGTGGCTTCCTTGCTCGTTATTCTCTTTAGAAGTCGCTCTTTCGACTCCGATGTCATTGCCTGGAGCCCTCCAAAACAGATTTGACAACATAGCCCTTCTGTTCATCCGTAAGCTCCGGATAAATGGGCAGGGCGAGCGTTTCCGCGGCAGCCGCCTCCGACATTGGAAACTCGCCCGCCTTATACCCGAGAAACCCGTAACACCTCTGCAAATGAAGCGGCACTGGGTAGTATATCTCACAGCCAACGTCGTGTCTTTTGAGGTGTTCCTTGACTCTATCGCGAGCCTTCGTCCGAATCACATACTGGTTGTAGATCGAGTAATTGTCAGCGCGAATATGGGGCGTCTCAATCTCACTGCCCGCAAAGGCCTCGTCGTAGAACTTCGCATTCTGCCGCCTGGCCTCGGTCCACTCATCGAGGTATCTCAACTTGACTCTCAAGACTGCCGCCTGTATCGCGTCCAGTCTGCTGTTGGCCCCGATCAGGCTGTGGTGGTATTTGGGCTTGCTGCCGTGCACGCGAAGGGTGCGAATCCTGTCCGCAAGATTCTCATCGTTGCTCACGACCATTCCACCGTCCCCATAGGCGCCCAGGTTCTTAGTTGGGAAGAAGGAGAAACAACCGAAATGACCCATCGCACCGGCGCTCGCCCATTCGCCATTGAGCTTTGTCTTCGAGCCAATTGACTGCGCCGCGTCCTCAATAACATGAAGCCCATGTCTCTCAGCAATCTCAAGAATAGGCCCCATGTCGGCACACTGACCGAAAAGGTGGACGGGGATGATCGCCTTGGTCTTGGGAGTTATCCGGGCCTCAATCAGCGAGGGATCGATGTTGCAGGTGAACGGGTCGATATCAACGAAGACCGGGATGCCGCCGACCCGCGAGACACAGCCCGCCGTCGAGAAGAATGTATAGGGCGTAGTTACTACCTCATCGCCGGAGGATACACCCGCGGCCATAAGGCTTAGAAGAATCGAATCGGTCCCTGAGGCGCAGCCCACGCCAAACCTCGCGCCACAGTAATCAGCTATCTCTTGCTCAAGCTTCTCAACCTCAGGGCCGAGTATGAATACCTGCGTCTCTAGTATCCTGTCTATTGCTTCTTTGATCTCGTCCTTTATCTTCTCAAATTGAGGTCTAAGATCAAGGAGCGGAACTCGCATTACCTCCTCCTTCGCATAAAGCTATGGCGGACAAGTCCTCCTCACTATCGCACCTTCGATTGTGTATTTCCGACCGCACTCGGGGCACTCCGCCTCGTCAGCATCCAAGAAAGACAGCGGCACGCCGCATTCACAGGCCCACCCCCTTATGACGGCCGGGACCCCGTAAACCAGCGCATAATCGGGCACATCCCGGCTCACTACGGAACCTGCGCCCACAAAAGCATGACGCCCAATCGTTACGCCGCAAACAACCGTCGCGTTCGCCCCTATCGAGGCGCCGGTTCTCACGAGAGTTCGATGATAATCGTCGCTCGTGTTACGCACGAAGGCCGATCTCGGCGTCTTTACGTTGGTGAATACCATTGACGGCCCGCAGAACACGTCGTCCTCGAGAACAACACCCTCGTATATCGATACATTATTCTGGACCTTGCAGTTTTCGCCAAGAATAGCGCCCTTCGCCACAAATACATTCTGTCCGAGTTTGCATCTCTTGCCGATCCTGGCCCCGCCCATGATGTGGGAAAAATGCCATATTTGTGTGCCCTGGCCTATCTCAGCCCCGGGGTCCACGATCGATGTCTCGTGGACAGAATAACCTTCAGGCACCGCTTTCTCCTCAGCCACCCATTCGCTGCCCTCGACTCAGCGCCTCTTCCGCCTTCTCGAGCGCCTTAACCACCCTGAGGCCATCTCTGCCATCCGTGAGCGGCGTCGCGCCTGTCCGAACGCAACTTATGAAATGCTCACATTCTAGCCGGAGCGGCTCCTTCACCTCTATGTGAGGCGAGTGGATGTCCCCAAAACGCAGAGTTATCGAATCACCGTAGGAATCGTAGGACGGCAGCCTGGCCCCTTTGTCGTATATCTTCAACTTCTCCATTGTCTCAACGTCGTCGAATACCACCATCTTCTTGCTGCCGACAACGGTCAAGCGCCTCACCTTGTGGGGGTCCAGCCAGCTCACCTGAATGTGCGCCATCTTCCCATCGGGGAAGTGAAGCGTCAGGAAAACAACATCCTCTACGCCCGGCTGAAGGTAGGCCTGCCCGTCGGCGGAAATACTAATCGGCTCCTGGTCCAGAAGATACATCGCTACCGAAAGGTCATGAGGCGCGAAGCTCCAGAGCGCGCTCTCGTCGGAACGGATTCTCCCGAGGTTGGTTCGCTGAGAGTAAATGTAGTATATGTCTCCCAGGGACCCGGACTGTATGAGCTCCTTCAGCCTCGCAACAGCCGGATGGTAGAGCAGCAGATGGCCAACCATGAGCCTAAGACCTGTCTTCTCGACGAGGTCGAGAAGGTCCTCCGCGTCCTTCGAGGCGAGCGCCATAGGCTTCTCAACATAAACGTGCTTGCCGGCCAGAAGAGCCGCTCTCGCATGCTCGTAGTGCAGTTTAGCCGGGCTCGCCACAGCGACGGCATCAACCTTCTCGTCCCGAAGAACCTCCGAGAGCGAGGGCGTGGCCTTGCAGTCAGGATACGTTTTCGAGACCTGCTCCAGCACCTTCGCATCGACGTCGCAGCAGTATAGCAGCCTGCAATCAGGAAGTGACGCAAAGGCGCGAACTAGGTTCCTTCCCCAAGCCCCTGAGCCGACACACGCCACGTTTATCACAGCAAAGACCCTTGTCTAAGATGAACGATATCAGATGCCTGAGGCTGTAGCAGGAGACCCCCGCGCTGCCCGCAGGCATTGCGACGAATAATTCCCCTTACCACAGACGATTTCAAGCGGTTTCCCAAAGCGGTGCTCGAATAAGAGAACAAATGAGGCGGCGAAAGGTAACAAGACCAGCGGCAAAGAGCTGTCAGTAGAGCCTTTAAGGAGGAGCTTTCGTAATAGTATGCGTTGGGGCGCTTGCGCACGTGCTGGGCGGCTGACCTTGAGGGATTCTCGCCCCAGAAGCTCGTGCAAACTGGGCGGGAGGTGGGGACTGTTGGCGAGTGATGCTTCAATGCCCTGAAGGGGCATCAGGTGCGTAGCCGTGGGTGCAACCCACGGATCATGGCCAACAGAAAGCTGATGGACCCCTAAGGC
>Ga0315545_1005146_pt1 | contig 10586 bp, 9 predicted proteins | sample SalMarSW160210MG_FD_203096 | JGI IMG/M metagenome (GOLD analysis project Ga0315545, IMG submission 203096) | Salt marsh sediment microbial communities from the Plum Island Ecosystem LTER, Massachusetts, United States - Salt Marsh Sediment SW1602-10 ...
GTCGGGCATAATTTATACCTTTACAATGGCTACTAGAATGGTGCAGACATCATCGCCAACAATCTTGATTTCCCTTTCCTCGTCAGGGGCGAAATAGCCGATATCGCCCGCATTCAGGGTGAACTCCTCGGTTTTGGTCTTAACCACCATGCTTCCGTTGATGAGATAGTACATTTTCTCGCTGGGTGACCCTGACATTTCCCCGCCGCCATTCGGGAGAAAGTGGGAGAGACTAACGGTTAGGCGCTCGGTATCGGATTCGCCCAGCTTCCGGATGCTCCAGACATTGAAGTGTTTGGGGGCTTGACAAAACTCCCTTCCGATTTTCTTACTAGCTTCATCTTTACCTCCCTGTAATTTTTCGCAATGGGATAATTTTCTGTTTGTCTGCTCCTAAGAATCTCAAATCAAGTCTTCTTCAGATTATAATATTCCTGCTACGGTTTTCCTATATAGCTGCAATATCAGGGAACTATATTTACCCTATGGCCGTCAAGCCGCCATCAATATAGAGAATCTGACCGGTGATGTAGTCGGATTCCGACGATGCCAAGTATACGCACGCTGCGGCCACGTCTTCAGGGCTACAGAATTTCTTGAACAGAGTCTTGGAAAGTAGCATTTGCAGACGCTCAGGTGCCACTGACTTCTTCAGAGTCTCGGTTAATACTACTGAAGGGGCTATTGCATTGACATTGATGTAGTATGGTGCCCATTCAGCAGCCAGCATCCTGGTGATCATATCGACCGCTCCCTTGGTAGCACCATAGGTAGTATTACCACCATCGGTGCCGCGGACGCCGCGAACTGAAGAAAAGTTGATAATCTTGCCCTTCTTCTGTGCCATCATTACTTTGCCAAAGGCCATGCAGCTAAGCATAACACCGCGGACATTGGTGGCGAACATCAAGTCCCATATCCCAAGATTGATCTCATGCGCCGGCATTTTGGTAACTATGCCCTGGGCATTTACCAGTATATCTATCGTCTTGAATCTCGCCACCGCTTCTTCGGCTAGTTCGCCTACGCTGGCATCATCGGTCACATCTACGTACATTGCGGTTAGTTTGGCGGCGACATCAGGATGGTTCTTGATAACTTCGTTCAGCTTCCGCAAGGTACGGCTGGCGATAGCCACTCGGGCACCCTGGCTGGCCATTGCAGTAGCACAGAATTCACCGAGCCCACCTGCACCGCCAATCACTACCGCCGTCTTCCCATCAAGTTGAAACATAACAACCTCCCATAGTCTCTATACCGAATGCAACAAGATCTACTCTATTTGTCTAGGATCGCGACCAGCCTGACAAAACCGCCATCGGCCATCTCACACCTAAAGGGGAATGCAGAGATAATGCAACGCTGGCCGGTCACTTCATCGATGTCTCCTCCCGCATTTTCTACTGTCACGATACCATTTCCAAGAAGCATACGGTGGCAGGGCTCGTACTCGGGAAATAGTTTGTCAGGATCCTTTCCAGTCTCTTTCCTGTACTCCTTGTCAACCCAGGGCATGGTCTCGGCGAGGCGGTAATGCCACAGTACATGATCGGTGGCGCCCCAGGTGCCGGCAACACCTTTTACCTTTTTGTCGATCAGCCACTGGGCAGCTTCCGGGCCTAGCCCAGGGTAGTGATTGTAATAAGCATAATTATCCCAGCGCCAGTATTTGTGCCAGCCGGTATTGAAGACTACGAAGTCTCCAGCCTCGATCTTCGGCTTAGCGTTTTCCAGATCTTTGGCAGTGACGAATTGCCATTTTTTCATATAGCGGAGGTCGACGATAACGCCGGTGCCATAGCAGTTTTCCAGTGGGATCTTATCCAGCATTATACCTCCCTCGCAGGGATGCAGTACGTGACTAGGAGCATCCATGTGGGTACCGGCGTGAAGTGTGCCGGTATAAACCACGCTCCTCTTATGAAAACGTTCGAGATACTCTGCTCTAGCAAAGATCAGGTCCTGCCTGGGACCAGGGAAGGGCCACAATGGAGTATCTACGCCCCAGGGCAATGAAAGGTCCACAATTCTTTTCTTTTTAGCCATTTTTTCCCTCCCTCATTTCTCATACTTGGAAGTCTATTTCAGCTTCGGCAAGCCGAGAATCTCCCGAGCTTCGTCGGGGGTGGCAATATCATAGCCGATGTCTCTAATAATACGAACGCTGCGGGCTACAAGCTGGGCATTGCTCTTGGCAAGCACTCCTTTGGACATGTAGATATTATCTTCCATTCCCACGCGCGCATGACCTCCCATTAAGACGTTAAGGGTGGTTATAGGAACCTGCGCGGCACCGATGGCACAGCAGTTGAAAATCACATCAGGTGGGAGGAGTTCAATAAGTGATATGAGGTTGGCCGGGGTGGCGTCAACAGCGCCCTGGTAGGCCATCCCCATCACAAAGTTTACATAGTATGGCTTCTTGACAAGGTTCTTATCAATGAAGTTGTTCATCTCCCTGAGCATACCGTGGTGATAAATCTCCATCTCGGCTTTGATATTGCGTTTCACCATTTCTTGAGCGAATCGTTCCAATTCTGACCGTGGGTTGGCCCAAAACGTGCCTGCATTGGCCCCGAGGGTGCGGAGCATCGAGCCCAGATTAAGGGATGCCATTTCAGGTTTGGCGTCCAGGCAGGCGAGGCGCTGATCGAATGTGAGCCCGGGGCCACCCCCGGTACTGTCCTGCAAAATAATATCGCACTTGGCACGAATGGCAGCATGTATCTCTTTAAATGTGGCCACATCGCCTGATGCCTTGCCTTCCTTGTCTCGGGCATGGAGATGGGCAATAGCGCAGCCTTCGTTATAGGAGTCATAGGCCTGCCGGGCAATTTCATCTGGTTGTTCCGGGAGGTTGGCATTTGCTGCCTTGGTCTGCACACCGCCGGTCAACGCGCAAGTGACGATAACTTTTCTCATCTATCCTCCTGTCACACATAGCTGGTTGATTTCGCTGAAGATGGGAGTCAAATCTCATGTGCCCCCATAAAGGATACCACTTCTTAAGTTGGTATTGCTAATATTCTGGCCTCAGGCGCAGGTGGCCGATAGTTCAGATAGCTATTAGGACGTGCCTGGTTGTACTCCTTGCGCCACTGCTCGATCAATACCTTCGCCTGAATCAGAGTATAGAATGTCTATTGGTCCTCCCTGATATATCTGCGCATTTTCTACGAAATCTTAACCAGTGGCCCCAGCCAGAATACCATAACAGCGGCAATTACGCCTACAGTAGCGGCAGCGAACAGCCCCACGTAGAATGGTCGAATTCCAAGGCTGCGCATGCTACGGAAAGAGGTGCCCAGTCCTACCCCTGCCATGGCAGTAGCCAGAATATAGCCCGACCACTCCTTGATGCCTTCGGTGATCATAGCCCAGCTGTTAACGTCCCACAGCCCAAAGGCACTGCCTCCTTGTTGGAGGCCAGCATCACCGATTGATCGCATGCCTACTAGGAAGAGAAACCCGAGCACGAAAATGGGAAAAAGGTTCAGAATTCTTTCATAGGCCGGCAGGCTGGTATCCCCTAGCAAACCTTTTTGACGTGTGTAGAAGAAAGTCATTGCCGGTATCACCAACATCATCAGGACATTACGTACAAGCTTGGTAACCATGGCAACATCGGCAGCGGTGGGACTGGAAGTCGTGAAAAAGGTCTGGTCATAGATCAGACCTGAGGCTGCTACTTGCGCAGTTTCATGGATTGAGGTACCAGTAAACAGGCCAATCATGCGGGGTCGAAAGCAGGATTGTGTTCACAGAATAACATAGAACTTTTGCCGTTCAGCGTGCCTGCTTGATGTCGCGTCGCCACAGCAGCAGGATATATTTCAGCTTTCTTTTGCGCAAATTCAGGTAATCATACCCAAGCCTCGTTTTGTTCGTGCAGTCCCGTCATATCCCAGGCTTTCCCAAACATTTTTGCGCCAAATTTACCTGAATCTTACAGATATGGTCTGAAGCTAACACTAACAGTCGATAGACGCTATAGTAATAGAAACAAGGACGGCGATAACGACAACAATATCCGACTAAACCGAATGCAATGACTGTTTTCCCTTAGAGGTGTGCTTAGGGATGAGACGTTGTACAAGATTGTTGAGGTTTATGCCAAAGCCAAGGAAACTTGGTTGTAGCAAGACGACTTGATTGGCTTTCTCGAGCAGACTTTCCGAAGTATCAGATTCTGTTTTCACTTTTCTTAATATCTGTAGGATCTCCTCTTCGGTCTTACTCTCGGTCTGGATAGTGCCGAGCAGATTCTTGATGTCATAGGCTTTTGGTGAGCCATCGGGAATATAGGTCTTCTCACCGAGTCTCTCCAATCTAATCAGATGCTCGTAACTGATTGATATTGAAGGTTGGTCAGGCATTGGCACTCTTTCGACGGCTTGTATTTTCTCGTAACTGGAGTTTATTGCAAAGAGAGAATACCGAATAAAGGCGAAGTAGTCTCTTTTTTGATGCCCTACAACATTGACATATATCTTCTTGTCTCTTTCGTCAGCTTCTACTACGGCATTACACTCAAAGGATCGGTCTTCCAAGACAACGCCAGTTCTCCATCGCAATTCACCTTTTATGTCGTTACGCATGTTGACTATGAAACGTGGTATGACAGATTTAGGCAGAAAGTCATATTGTATGAAAAATTTGAGGGACGCATCATAGTCAAAGTCTATCTGTGGCTTTTGTACGTCCAGCAACTGCGGTACAAGTATGGTAGACGGGTCAAGTTCATAGCACAGCTCAAACTTCTTCATCAAATTGATGATGTAAGGGAACCTATCCGTGGGGTAGAAGCGGTCACCAGGCCCGCCGGGCTTCAATACGTCACCTACCGAAGTCAAGGGAAGTAGTCCTTTGGACATTGCGAGTTCCTTGGAGCTGATTATCTTGTAGACGGCTTCCGTTATCCATCTAGGCTCCAACACGTGGGTATCGAATAAGTCCAGGTCTTTGAAATGCAGAACGATTCCCAAATCGTTTAGAAATTCAAGAAGAACATCTTGGTCAACTGAATCCTTGACCCCTGATTTTGCACATATAGATTGATATTCCGCGTAACTGATGAAGTCATGCTCCATATTTTCAAGAGAGGTCTTGATATTGAACCATGGCTTAGGCCAGTAGGTTCCTGGTAACTCGGATTCTAAGAGAGCTTGTCGCAGCTCTTCTGTAAACACTCCTATCCCTTTGGAATCAAGGCATGATACCGGATAGAATCCCTTGACCCCCGGGTATTTGTCTTTTAGGAATCTTCGATTAACGTCATAAGATGGGTGTTCGTCCATCTTGTTCAAGACAACGAAAATTGGAGAATCACCACCAAAACTCTCAATTAGTTTAAGCCAGTATTCGGGATCTTCATCTTTCCGACCGTCTAAAACGAGAACATAAAGGCTACGCTTTGAAAGAAAGAACTGGTGAGTGGCGTGCATAATCTGCTGACCACCGAAATCCCAGAAATGCACGTGAATAGTAGTCTCATTCTCACTCGCTGACCAGTCCCTTATATTGATGCCATGAGTCTGCGACTCGCTAGGATTGAAAGGCTCCCCTAGCAGTCGTTTCATGAGAGAAGTCTTTCCTGAGCCACCATCGCCAACAAATAGTACTTTTACTTCAGAGAGTGGTGTTCTTTCAACACTGAGTGACTTATAGTAAGACTTAATCGCTTTAATGCCATGCGCTGCTATTTCAATTGGAGGCTCTTTAAGCGGGTTCCCTTTTACTGGAATTTGAGTCAAATTCATTTGAGCTATTTCAGGGGGCAGTTTAGTCAATTGGTTATTCTGTAGAAAAAGTACTTTGAGTTTGCTAAGCTGAATTATCTCTGGAGGTAGCCGAGTCAGTTGGTTGTTAGATAAGTACAAAAGTGTTAGTTCGCTGAGACCGACGATTTCCTGAGGAAAGACGGTCAGTTTGTTATCTCTCAGGTCAAGCTGGGAAAGGGCGGATAGCTGAACTATTTCCGCCGGCAGGTCCGTTAACTGGTTATGAGATAGATATAGTTGGCTCAAGCCAGTAAGTTTCAGGATTTGCGGGGGTAATGAGGTTAGATTGTTGCCCCCCAGAGAGAGCTGGCCCAGTGCTTGCTTCAGGTCGTCCATTTCTTCAGGCAATACTTTGAGATTGTTACCTGAAAGACTAAGCTGTCTCAACTTGGTCAGCTTACCGATTTCACGGGGCAACCCTTTGAGCTCATTTCTTTTGAGATTCAGTTGTGTAATGTTGCAGAGACTACCTATTTCATGAGGAAGAGATGAAAGTTGATTGCCTTGAAGGTTGAGGTATCTAAGGTTAGTCAGTTGGCCTATAGCTGAGACTAGGGTGGTAAGACGATTGCCCAACAGGTCCAACCAAATCAGATTAGTTAGCTGACCTATCTCCGGCGGAAGAGCAGTCAAACCATTATGATGCAGTATAAGGTGAGTAAGTCTTGTTAGTGTGCCTATTTCTGGAGGGAGAACAGTGATGCCTTGACGAGACAGGTCAAGACGCGTTAATTTATCGTGGCGGACCAGTTCTGCGGCTTCGCTAAAATCCATATCATGTATGTCCCGATTGTCCGATTCTTGTGTCATATGTTAACACACGGAAGCGTCATCGCTCGGTAATTATATCAGATTCTGTAGTCACTCAAGCGTAGACAAAAGCATTCTCGCGATAGCCGTATCTTTCACGTGTAGTTAGGCAGATACAAGTCGCTTACATTGGTGATTGCTACCTTGCTGGTCAGTTCGGGCAATTATGGGAGAGAACAGCAGGGAACAGACATGCAGCCACGATCAGCTTGCTGCGCGTCCGATAGCAGGCAGGTCAATAAATCAACACGGGTCGTTCATCACATGTCGTGCTGCATCGGAATACGCCCAGAGGATCGGGCGAATTCACAGGCATAAACGGGACTGCCATAAGAATAGTGTCCGGCAGACTCCATCGGTAATTTGGCCAGACATCTCGCTGGTCACCGAACATTGCTCGGTTTTGTTGAGTTAAATCACTAAGATATTGTGGAGGGCTTGGCTCCGCTAGACAACGCAAGAACGTGAAAAGGAAACGCAACGTTACTCTCATCCTATAGGTCTGCATGTGCGGAAAATTGTCTGCACATCTTTCTCTAGCTGAGTAAGAATTGAGGGTTGTGTAATCTGGTCTATCAACGCAGTGGCCGTCCCCAAATCCTTGAGCGAATGCCCGCAATGCCAATATCTGGCGTCACATATCACAAACCTGTCATGAAACATTCCAGACTGATAGACGGCAACGTCTCGCTGTTCACGTTGGAGTTTCTTGAGTAGGACTAGGAAATCTCCACCCTGGACGCGCTTGGTTATGATTCTGACCTGGACCCCCGGATTCAATATACTTACGGTATAGAGAATCTCCTCATCTATGTAGTTATCGACAATTATTATGCGCCGCTTCGCAGACTGTAATATTTCCCGTATTTTCACGTAGTCTGCAAAGTACTGTCCCTTAGCCAAGTAGTAGGCCTCAAGTGTTTGTTGGGAGAGCGGAGCCAAAGCCATAACCTCAGTAGGCTTTCTTTTCTCAGCAATTGAACTCAGAAGTATTTCCTCCAATATTACGAACTTGTCTGGAAACCGCCTTAGCTCTTCACTTGTTGCGATGGGTAAAGCTATGACCCAACTTTCCTTTCCCTGCACTCGTAGGGCTCGCAGCAGAACAACAAAATCACCATCACCGGACACTAGCACCACTCTCTGGTAGGCCGTGGCAATTGAAATAGCATCCACTGCGAGCAACATATCAAGTTTGGTTCGTGTGTATCCTCCCCCTCCGCCAATAATCCTTATAGGGCTTAGTATGACTGAGTAGCCGATCTCTTGAAGTCGTGTAAGGAAGGCCCGCTGCTTGGTACGCAAAGACGCGTCGTAGGACGCATAGTAGCGAACAGGTGTATTCTCACCGAACAAATTAGAGGTCAAAAACTGGTAGAGTTTTGCAGGGTCAAGCTGAATTCGCAGTTGGCTCGCAACATGGTACAAATAATCTCCGTCAATGAAAACAATAGTGCTTTTCCTCTTCCCGATGTGCGTGTTGCCAGCGACCAAAATCGACGCGGTCATTACATTAACCTATTCCTTCCTCTCGTATTTTACAACGAAGAATGGACCTGTGTCAGGCTATTCCTTGGTAACAAACACTGCCAAATGAGCATAATCAAGTCGGAGCAAACACAAAGAGCAAATTCTAGGGACACCATACCAATTAAACCTGCTACAGATTGGTAGAAAGTTATCCAACAAGATAGCGTTTTGTGACTCCTGATGTCAGAGTGACTCACACACGAGATACTTGACATTCATATCCAGCGGTCATAGACTGTAGCTGAGGACGAGGTCAGTGCTGATGCAACTGACAAGGTGAAGCCATACTATTTTACCCGGATAGTGTAAAGAGGGTAAGGAACGATAGTGTTAGTTGAGGAGGTTTTGGGAAATGCCTATACAAGACCGAAGTCATGCTAATAGACCTCATATGCCAAATTGGCTAACAGCACTGTTATTCGTGGTCGGGCTTTGTGTCACTGGCCTGGTAATTAGCACGGCTGTTGGGAGTTTCATTCCATTCTGGCTGCTTTTTGGGTTTTCTATCTTTTACTCCATTGAGAAGTGGCTAGGTTATTACACTATAAAACAGAAAGTTGTCGTGAGGATTTATAGACTAATCTTGAATCTCTGCGCACTATCGCTGCTGGGTTTTGTTATTTGGTCTGGCGTATCATTATTCACTCACCAATTCATGCAGAGTCCACTCGTTGGAAGTTTATTATTCATAGCTGAACTCACTGTCTTCATCTGGTTGTGTAGAGTCGTCTCAAGAAACGGTTGGCGACAACCGAGTATGAAACTCACGGTATTTTCCTTAATATGCTTATTCCTTATATTTTCCTTTGCTGGTGTGCAACCATTATCCGATTATAAAGATAGTCTGTTCAGCTCCATATCTACGTATTTCAGAAACACTAATCAACCTGATACGACTCCCTCTGCATCTGACACGATTCCCTCCCCGTCTGATACGACACCCTCTCCTTCTGATACTACACCCCCTCCTTCTGACGAAATCAATTCCCATACTGGTGCATATAAAGACTACTACTTGGGTGTTGTACATACGCCCGGGGGGTACCTCTCAGGGAACGGTTGTTATGACGACACAGGAGATTTCATTGTACTCATCAACAACGAAAATGCCCGTGATCCGAGCTACTCTCAACTAGTTAGCTTCCTACGACAGGATAATACTGATCAGTTCCCATACATCTATGCAATCAGCCTACCAGGAATGTATTACGGTAGCGCAGAAAGTCACGTAAACCTAGAGCACATTCAAAACATAATCGATGGGACTGCACAACCTGATGACCCTCACGTGTGCGCCGATTTTGCGGAAAGACTTCACAATAATGCTGAATTGGCAGGAATTAGATGCGCCTACGTAAGCATAACATTGGCTGGAAATACAGGACACGCGTGCGATGCCGTTCAAACAACGGACAGAGGGCTAGTCTATATTGACGTTACTGGATGGCCACCGAATCAGCCACACCCAGGTAGAGCAGTGTCAACGGTAAGCATTGTAGTCGGACGATCTTATACACCGGTGAGTCTATTCCACGAACCTGGTTGGGAGGACTCATACGTTAGTATGGGAACAGTTACCGATTTCCAAGTTGTCTGGGATGGTAGTTGGAATGGTTAGTTCGCACACTTTGCCATCTTCAGGATAAGGTTGTAAGGTCGAGAAAACCACGGAAATGCTAGGGGGAATCATGACCGAGGAACGCGAGGAATTGAATAAAGAACAAAGAGAAGAACTACTGAGTCAGATAGAGACGTTTCTGGGAATGGGACTTCTTTCCTTACTAGTTGCCGCTATGAATTGGGGTGGACATGCAGAGGGAGGATGGGGAAACATGATAGACTGGATTGGGCGCTCGATAAGTTCATTGATAATCATTGGGGTTGGGATTCTTCTAGTACGGAAGCGGAAAACAACTTGGTTTATTGTACCCATCCTACTAGTGATACTGTGGATTGTGTTTGCGCTAGGTTCGATAGCTTGGTCATATACATTCTTTATCGGTATCTTTATACTATTCTTGGTTTACTCGATATTGCTGTCTGCGTACTATTTGTGGAGTAATCGAACAAGAAGAGTGTCACAACGGCTCAATAAGATAATCAGGGACTCTATTTATGCGAGACAGACGCTGTGGTCAGCGCTTCTCTTAGCGGGAACGATAACAACTTGGAGTGCAATACGGCATCGCATCTCGGGTCCTTGGCCAGACGTTGTGTTAATAGTCTGTCTAATTGTGGTTGGGATACTAGTTTATGCGTGGCAGTCGAGCATCAGGCAAGACAAATAAATAAGGCTCAATAGCAACAAAACAGCGTGTTGTTTAACTCTGGTAACAATCACTTGTTTTGTTACCTGATTACGTAAACTGCGAGTATTGCATTGTGACCAGGCCAAACTAAAGACGCACGCTGAACGGCAAGAGTTCTATGTCATTGCGCGAGCACAATCCCATTCGCAGTCTTCGT
>Ga0315545_1005148_pt1 | contig 10583 bp, 10 predicted proteins | sample SalMarSW160210MG_FD_203096 | JGI IMG/M metagenome (GOLD analysis project Ga0315545, IMG submission 203096) | Salt marsh sediment microbial communities from the Plum Island Ecosystem LTER, Massachusetts, United States - Salt Marsh Sediment SW1602-10 ...
TTCAGACAAATGATAAATACAAGGGGTCCTATGAGAGAATGGGCAACTTCATCAAAAAACATTCAGATGTTCCCGGTCTGGATCTTATCCGGCTTTTTGAAAGAGCCCTTCTCTTTTATGTAGTAGGCGAGAGAATGAACCGAATTTTCGGATGACATGTATCATTCCTCTATGCCTCATCAAATATCTTGCCGGGGTTGAGGATGCCGTTGGGATCGAAGGCCTTCTTGATCTTCCTCATGAGATCCAGGACAGGGGGCGCTATCTCCATGCCTATGTATGGCTTCTTGCTTATGCCGACTCCATGCTCACCCGAGAGGGTACCCCTGAGATCCAGGGTGAGCCTTAGAATCTCCTGAAGGGCCTGGTGTGCCCTCTTTGTCTCGTCAATCCTATCGTTATCAAACATGATATTGACATGGATATTGCCGTCGCCGGCATGCCCGAAGCAGGCTATGGGAAGAGCGTATCTTTGCCCAATCCCCGAGAGGGCTACCATGAAATCAGCGAGCCTGCTCCGGGGGACCACCACATCCTGATTGATCTTGTGAGGCCGAAGCCTCTGAAGCGATGGAGACAGATTTCTCCGTGCCTTCCAGAACTCCTCCGCCTCCCACTCGTTTTTAGCAAACCGAAACTCAACGCTCCCGGTCTGCCTGCACAGGGCCTCGATTCGCCGGGCATCGCGGTTAATCTGATCTTGATCGCCATCCAGCTCGATAAGCAGTAGCAGGGACTCGCCCTGGGGAAGCTCAAGGGGCACCTGGTCCCTCACACATTCCACGGACAGGCTGTCCATAAATTCAATGGTGGTTGGTATGATCTTTTCCTTGATGATCTGAGAAACGCACCGCGCTGAAGCCGCCATGTCCGAGAAGCGTATCAGCATTGTCCGTTTCATCTCGGGTTTTGGGACAAGCCTGAGGATGATTTCCACAATGACGGCCAAGGTGCCTTCTGAGCCGACGATGAGCCTGGTAAGATCATAGCCCACCACTCCCTTGGCAGTTTCCACCCCGGTGGTGATAATCTCACCGGTGGGAAGCACCACCGTGAGGCCCATCACATAGTCCCTTGTAACGCCGTATTTGACTGCCCTTGGTCCCCCGGCACACTCGGCCACATTACCGCCGATGGTTGAGATATTGAGGCTCGCGGGATCGGGTGGATAAAAGAGGCCGCGTTTTTCTACCTCCTCCTGGAGGTGCGCGGTTACCACACCAGGCTCGACCTTAACCAGCAGGTTTTCCTCATCGATGAGAAGGATCCTGTTCAGCCTGTCCGTTGAGAGCACGAGACCCCCCTGGACGGCCACCGCGCCCCCGCTCATACCACTTCCAGCCCCGCGGGGTATTACCGGAAAGTGTTCTTCATTGGCGAGCCGGAGGATTTTCGATATCTGATCTGCGTCTTGTGGAAATGCGACTGCATCTGGAATATAGTCCTGATTTGTCGCATCGTGCGAGAAGGGACCGAGATCCCTGGTATCGGTGAGGAGATGTTCCTTGCCGAGTATTTGGAGGAGTTTGCTGGTGGCCGAGACCGGGATCATGGGGTACAGGAGGATCGGTTATCCATGGACCGTTTGATGGTCATGCTGTCGATATATTTGAGGTCGCCACCGAGGGGAATGCCGAGGGCTATTCTCGTAACAGTCAAGTCTTTCTCGCTGAGGATCTCCGTTATATATGAAACGGTGGCCTCTCCTTCCACGGTGGGATTAAGGGCGAGGATGACCTCCCTGATGTTCTCATTTCGGATGCGGGCCAGGAGCTCTGCGATGCGCAGATCCTCCGGACCGATACCGTCGAGGGGGGAGAGAACGCCCTGGAGGATGTGATACCTCCCGCTAAAGGCACCAGATCTTTCAACAGCTAATTGATCTCCAGGCCCTTCAACAACACAGAGCGCGCCATTTGCCCTTCGTTGATCCGAGCAGATAGGGCAGGGGTCACTATCGGTTATATTAAAACATATGGAGCAGAACATGATCTTTTCCTTGACCTCCACAAGACCTTGGGCGAGCCTTTCAGCGAGTTCCCGTGGGCTTCTCAACACATGGAGGGCCAGTCTCTCAGCTGATTTCCTTCCGATACCGGGTAACTTGCTGAATTGATCGATGAGGTTACCCAGGGATGGGGGATAGATGCCCATACTCATATTACAGTATTCCCGGTATGGATACACCGCCGGTCAATTTGCCCATCTCCTCGGTTACCATTTGTTTTGCCTGAAAAAGCGCGTCATTGACCGCTGCCAAGACCAGATCCTCTAACATCTCTATATCACGGGCATCCACTACCTCGGGATCTATTTTTATAGAGACGATCTCCTGTTTTCCGCTTGCCATAACGGTGACCATCCCGCCTCCGGCCGAAGCCTCAACCGTCCGTTCGCCGAGCTCTTCCTGGAGCTTTGCCATCCTCTCCTGAAGTTTTTGAGCCGTCTTCAACAAATTTCCCATATTCGGCATGCCTTTCATCACTGTATCCTCCTTTTTTTTGAAACTTGGTCCTGCCACGAAGGCACCAAGGCACAAAGGAACTAAACTTTTTATTCGTAATAACCTGTTATAGGAGTCACGGACTTTTCCCGATTTATATCAATTTTCCCTTCGTGTCTTCGTGTCTTCGTGGCCGAAGTTAAGGAAGAGGGCTTTTCAGGGAGCGTAGGCGGTGCTTTCCTGCCACAGCCCAACAGCATAATGAGCAGTGAAAGGAGCAAGAGAAACCATATGGTTACTTTGCAGCTCATGATTGAAGCTCTTCCCGTGCCTTGCTCAGCGCCCTCTTAACTGCCTCGGGTCCTGTTCCACCGTTGATGTTTCTCCGTTCGACACAGGAACGGGGATCGAGCCACTCGTAGACATCTTCCTCAATCAAGGGGCTGAAGTCCTTCATCTCCTTCACGTCAAGCTGGTGGAGTTCCTTGTTTTTGGCCTCGGCCATACGGATGATATCGCCTACCACCTGGTGTGCCTTCCTGAAGGTCATGCCCTTTCTAACCAGGTAATCAGCAAGATCCGTGGCGACCAGGTATCCCTGCTGCGTGGCCTTTAACATATTCTCCCCCTTGAATTCCACCTCTTTGAGGAGCATGGAGAGGATGGTGAGCGAATTCGCTACCGTATCGACCGTATCGAATAGGGCTTCCTTATCCTCCTGCATATCCTTGTTGTAGGCTAGGGGAAGCCCCTTCATCATGGTTAGCAATGAGATAAGATGGCCGTAAACCCTCCCTGTCTTCCCTCGTATCAGCTCTGGTATATCGGGGTTTTTCTTCTGCGGCATGATGCTGCTCCCGGTCGCAAAGGAATCGGAGATCTCCATAAAGCCGAACTCCTGTGATGACCACAGAATCAGTTCCTCGCAGAGACGGGACAGATGGGCCATTGACAGCGCAGTGCAGAAGATACATTCCACCACGAAATCCCTGTCCGAAACCGCGTCCATGCTGTTCGAACTCACGCTTTCCATGTTCAGTTCCCTGCACAGGAACTCCCTGTCGATATCAAAGGTTGTACCGGCCAGGGCGGCGCTCCCAAGGGGAAGGACGCTTGTCCTTTTCAGCGACTCCTCAAGGCGCTCCTTATCCCGTTTCAACATCTCGTAGTAGGCCAGAAGATGGTGGGCCAGCAGCACGGGTTGAGCCCGCTGAAGATGGGTATAGCCGGGCATGACAAGATCCTGGTTCTTCTCGGCAAGTTCAACCAGGGTGACTTGAAGCTCAGTCACAAGATGAATAAGCTCTAGAATCGCATTTTTGACATAGAGCCTTGTATCGAGGGCGATCTGATCGTTCCTGCTTCTTCCTGTGTAAAGGGACTCCCCCAGTGGGCCAATCCTCCGAATGAGGGCATCTTCAATGTGGGTATGTATATCCTCCAGGGACTCATCAAAGGCAAAGGTGCCTTTTTCAATTTCATCGTGGATCTCCTGGAGTGCTTTTATTATAGTAGCGGCTTCAGAATCACTGATAATACCCTGTTTGGCCAGCATTCTTGAATAGACTATGCTGCTCTCGATATCCTCCCTCCACAGCCTCTTATCGAATCCTATGGAGGCATGAAAGCGATCTACCATCACATCGGGTTTTGAGCTAAAACGGCCTCCCCAAAGCTTGCCTCCCATGTCACTTCCCCTGTTTCATGAGCTTTTCGATCTTCAATCGAAGGCCATTCAGCCTGATGAATCCCTCTGCGTCTTTCTGATTATAGACCGAGTCCTGTTCGAATGTGACGTACTCGTTATGATAAAGCGAGAGGTCGGATCTCCTCCCCACCACCGTGCAGTTGCCCTTGTAGAGCTTGAGTCGGACCGTACCGCTGACAGCTCGCTGTGTCTCATCGATGAGGCATTGAAGCATGCGTCTCTCTGGTGAGAACCAATATCCGTAGTAGATCATCTCGGAGTATTTGGGGATCAATCCATCCCGTATGTGCATGACCTCTCTGTCCATGGTGATGGATTCCAGCGCGATGTGGGCAATCCTCAGGATCGTCCCTCCGGGCGTCTCGTATACACCGCGCGACTTCATCCCTACATACCGGTTTTCCACGATATCCACCCTGCCGATGCCGTTTTTACCACCCAATTCGTTGAGCCTCTTGAGCAAGCTCGCGGGCGAGAGCCTCTCTCCGTCAACAGCCACGGGGTTCCCCTGTTCAAAATCGATTTCCACATAGGTGGCGGCATCAGGGGCCTTTTCAGGCGAGACTGACATGACAAACATATCCTCAGAGGGTTCCTGCCATGGATCCTCCAGAATGCCGCCCTCAAAGCTAATGTGCAGCAGATTTCTATCGCTGCTATAGGGCTTCTCCTTGGTGACGGGTATGGAGATGCCTTTTTGCTCGGCGTATCGGATGAGATCCTCCCTTCCCTTGAAATGCCATATCTTCCATGGGGCGATAATCTTCAGAGCCGGGTCAAGGGCCATATAGCTCAGCTCAAATCGCACCTGATCGTTGCCTTTTCCCGTAGCCCCATGGCTGACCGCATCCGCAGCCTTTTGCCTGGCTATTGCAACCTGGCGTTCTGCGATAAGCGGCCGCGCCAAGGAGGTGCCCAGGAGATAGCTGCTTTCATAAACGGCATTGCCCCTCATGGCCGGCCACACATAGTCTTTGGTAAATTCCTCTTTGAGATCCTCTACGATTACCTCATCCGCGCCTGCCTCAAGCGCCCGTGTTTTGAGCTCGTTGCTGTCCTGCTCTTGGCCGAGGTCAGCTGCAAAGGCAATGACAGGGCACTCGTAGGTGTCTTTAAGCCATGATGGAATAACCGATGTGTCCAGACCACCGGAATAGGCCAGCACGATCTTTTGTACTTTACTCATCGTTCACTCTCGTTTCTCAGATTAGCATGTTCACTGTGAGTTTGTAATGTATCCGTGGAAAACCAGGGTAAGCCATGTTACATGCACTAAATCAAGAAAAAATTCAATCCCTAAATTCACCGTATGCCCGGGTCTCCCTTGATGGGCATCATGTACGTTACAAACCAGGGCCGTTTATTCTGTCAATTATACCGAGGTTAAGCGGTTCACCATTCACGGTTCATGGTTGAAACATCTTTGAACCGCTGAACCTTGAACTCTGAACCTGGAACCTTGAACCGCTTATTTTATGGTTCAGCGAATACCTCATCAAGGCAGTTGATCAACCGGTCGATCTCGTTTTCGCTGACAATCAACGGGGGGACAAACCTGAGAATCCTTTCTTGAATGCAGTTGATCAGGAAGCCCTTGTCCATGCAGGCATTCACGATCTCGCTTCCCTCTCGCTCTACTAGCAAACCGAGGATGAGGCCTAATCCCCGGACATCCTGGATACGGCTATATTTTCGCTGGAGATCGAGGAGTCCCTTCTTGAAGTAGTTGCCCATATCCCTCGCGTGTTCGATCCACCCATCGTTCAGGAGGCTTTTCACGAGAGCGAGAGCCCCTGATGCGATCAAGGGCGATCCCCCGAAGGTCGTTGCATGCGTGCCGGCTCCGAGGGAATCCTTCAAGTCCTCTTTAGCCAGCATGGCACCTATGGGCAGACCGTTGCCCAGGGCCTTGGCGAGCGTCATGATATCGGGCGTTATCCCGAAATGTTGGTAGGCGAAGAGCTTCCCCGTTCTGCCCATCCCGACCTGTATTTCATCCACGATCAGAAGCAGATTATGGGCATCGCAGATCTGCCTCACGCCTCTCAGGTAACCCGAATCGGGCACCACAATGCCGCCCTCGCCCTGTATAGGTTCCACCAAAACCGCACACACTGATTCGTCAACGGAAGCCTTGAGGGCCTGAAGATCGTTGAAGGGGACGTACCTGAAGCCCTCAAGGAGAGGCTCAAATCCCTTCCGTATCCTCTCTTTACCGGTTGCCGAGAGGGTTGCCATGGTTCGTCCATGGAATGAATTCTCCATGGTAAGTATCACGTGCCGGTTCGAACCATAGTGGTCTTTTGAGTAACGCCTGGCCAGTTTAATGGCAGCCTCGTTTGCCTCTGCTCCGCTGTTTGAGAAAAATACCCTCTCCGCAAAGGAGTTCTCTATAAGGAGCTGGGCAAGCTCCGTCTGCGGCTGGGTGTAGTAAAGGTTTGAGACATGAACGAGTTTTTTTGATTGCTCGCATATGGCTGCGCTTATCACAGGGGAGCTGTGCCCCAGGGCACAGACAGCTATTCCCCCGACAAAATCCAGGTACTCCTTGTCCTGTTCATCCCAGACCCGACAACCATCTCCTCTCACCAGGGTGAGGGGAGCTCTCCTATAGGTCTGGAACATGAATCGTTCTGCTCTGTCTATCGTCTGCGGAGTCATGGTTTACCTTTCAGCGAGAGGTGAATGCAAATGCCGTCGTTTAAATTTGAATTCCCCACTTCTTGCAGCGTGGGATGAATTCAAAATATAAAATCGTGTAACGATTTTATTCGATAACGATCTCCGTACCCACTCCCTTGTCCGTAAATATCTCAAGAAGAAGGGCATGCTCCTTCCTTCCGTCTATGATATGTACCTTTTCCACCCCCCCATTGAGGGCCTCGATAGAGCATTGGAGCTTTGGTATCATCCCTTCGGTGATCGCGCCATCGGTAATCATCTTTTCCGCCTCAGATGCTTTGATGCTGCTGATGAGCTTGCCGTTTCCATCGAGAACGCCCTCCACATCGGTCAAGAGTATGAGTTTTTTGGCCTTGAGAGCCGATGAAACGTGACCTGCCACGAGGTCGGCGTTTATGTTGTAAGTCTCGCTGTCCTTGCCGACCCCCACAGGAGCGATCACGGGGATGAACTGGTTATCTATGAGGCTCTCAATGATTCGGCTGTTGATGGCGACAACCTCGCCAACGAGCCCGATATCCAGTATCTCAGGCGGATCCTCTGGTTGAGCTTCCTTCCCATCGGGTTTTGCCACGATCCTGAGCTTTTTAGCGGTAATGAGATGACCGTCTTTTCCGGAAAGGCCAACCGCCTGGCCGCCCTGTTGATTGATAGTAGTCACGATCTCCTTGTTGACCTTGCCGGCAAGGACCATCTCAACGACATCCATAGTTTGTTGGTCGGTAACCCTATGGCCGCTCACAAAGCTCGTTTTTATGGACAATTTGCTCAGGAGCTCTCCTATTTGGGGGCCGCCGCCATGCACGATCACCGGGTTGAGGCCCACATACTTCATGAGGACGATATCCTGGGCAAATCCCTTTTTCAAAGCCTCGTCGACCATGGCATGGCCACCGTATTTGATGACCACGGTCTGGCTAGAGAATTTCCTTATATAGGGCAGTGCTTCTATCAAGATCCTTGCTCTGTCTAACCCAGATTCCATCGATGCTCCCCAATTCGCTATAGGATGTATCTGCTTAAATTAATATCCTCCAGTATCTCGCTTAATCGATCCGTCACATACTCCTTGTCAATGGTAATCTCCTTCTCCTGCGTATCCGATGCATTGAAGGAGATCTCCTCTAAGAGCGCCTCCATGACCGTGTGCAATCTGCGCGCGCCGATGTTTTCCATGGACTCGTTGGCCTCAAAGGCCATTTCTGCTATCTGGTCAATGGCGGATTCAGTAAAATCCAAGGTGATGCCCTCGGTAGCGATCAAGGCCTTGTACTGGGTTATAAGCGCGTTTTGAGGCTCGGTAAGAATCCTCACGAAATCCTCTTTCATAAGAGGGTCGAGTTCAACCCTGATAGGGAACCGTCCCTGGAGTTCAGGAAGCAGATCTGAGGGCTTACTTCCGTGAAAGGCTCCTGAGGCGATAAACAGGATGTGGTCGGTTTTTACCATACCATATTTCGTGAGCACTGTTGACCCCTCAACAATGGGCAGCAGATCCCTTTGTACCCCCTCTCTCGAAACATCGGGACCGGATGCGGTTTCGCTTCCCACTATCTTGTCAAGCTCATCCAGGAAGATTATCCCGTTTTGTTCCGTCCTTCGAATAGCCCTTTCGACAACCTTATCAAGGTCGATCAATCTCTGGGATTCCTGCTGTGTGATGATCTCGATCGCCTCTTTCAACTTTACCCTCTTTTTTTTGGTTTTGGACGGCAAGATCTGGCCGAATAGATCCTTCATATTTATATCGAGTTCCTCTAAACCGGTGCTTGAGAATATCTCTATGAGCGGGAAAGGCTTATCGCTCACCTCAAGCTCCACGTACCGCTCATCGAGCTTTCCCTGCCTCAGGAGGCGCCGCAGTTTTTCCCTGGTGGAGCGGGAGTCTAGGGTCCCGTCTTTCACTACCTCAAGCATTCCCTCCCTTTTGTCCTCCGTTTTCTGCCCTATCTCCTTCTTCGGTTTGGGCAACAGGATATCCAGCAGTCTTTCCTCAGCTAGATCTATGGCCTTGGTCTTCACCTTTTCCTGTTCCTCCCGCTTGGCCATATTTACCGCCAGTTCGGTCAAATCCCTGATCATGCTCTCCACGTCCCTGCCCACGTAGCCTACCTCGGTGAATTTCGAGGCCTCGATCTTTAGGAAGGGAGAGTTGGCCAGTCGTGCGAGGCGCCTTGCGATTTCCGTTTTGCCCACGCCAGTAGGGCCTATCATGATGATATTCTTCGGGGCGATTTCATCCCGAAGCTCCGGCGGAACCTGCTGCCTGCGCCATCTATTTCGCAGGGCTATTGAAACCGAACGTTTCGCCTTGTCCTGACCCACTATGTATTTATCCAGCTCAGAGACGATTTCCCTCGGAGTCAATTCCTTAAGTTCCGTCTCGGGATTCTCGTTAGATTCCATGCGGTCTCCGTTCTTTTACAGTTGAAGGCAAAGCCCCCGACACCAGGCGTCCTTCACAAGCCAGGCTACGACTTAGGGAGCGATTTCAGATCAAACTCCTCGTTGGTGTAAAGGCATATGGACGCCGCTATCTTCATGGATTCCAAAGCGATGGACTTGGCATCGAGGTCGGAGTGGTCGATAAGGGCCTTTGCGGCAGCCAAGGCGTAAGGGCCTCCTGAGCCAATAGCGGCAACATCTTCATCAGGTTCTATGACATCTCCGTTTCCCGATAGTATGAGGGTATGTTCCTGATCCATAGCGAGAAGAAATGCCTCAAGCCTGCGCAGTATCCTGTCCGTTCTCCAATCCTTTGCCAGCTCCACTGCGGCCCTCGAAAGGTTGCCGTTGTATTTTTCAAGCTTTCCCTCTAGCTTCTCGAACAACGAGAAGGCATCACCCGTTGCTCCGGCAAAGCCTATCAGCACCCTGTCGTTGTACATGAACCTCAGCTTTTTGGCCCGCCTTTTCATAATGGTATTTTCCAGGGTTACCTGCCCATCGGCGGCCATAACAGACGCTCCATCCTTCCTGACCGATAAGATGGTGGTTGCCCTGAGCCTTTGAGGTGACCTATCGTTTGCCCTTGGTTCTCTCACCAATTGATACGCTCCTTTGCCTCTATTCAAACAGTTACCTCCTTGGATGCGATTTATCATACACCTCCATGAGTTTATCAATGCTCATGTGGGTATATTTTTGCGTTGTGGAGAGGCTTGCGTGGCCCAGCATTTCCTGAATCGATCTCAAATCCGCACCGCCATCGAGCAGATGCGTGGCGAATGTATGGCGAATGGAGTGCGGACTGATCTCCATGGTGATGCCGCACTCACGTGCGTAGCGCTTCACCAATCTGTGCACGCTTCGAGAGGAAAGCCTGCCGCCCCTGTTGTTGAGGAACAGCGGTCCCTGATCCGTGCCGTAGCCTGGCCTTTTCCGTTGCTGAGCTGTCTGTTCGAGGTACTCGCTGACTGCTGCGATTGCCTTCCTTCCAACGGGTACAACCCTTTCCTTGCCTCCCTTACCCGAGACCCTCACGAGACGAGCCTTGCGGTCAAGGTGCTCTATGTTTAAATTGACAAGCTCGCTCACCCTGAGCCCTGATGAGTAGAGCAACTCCAGGATGGACAAATCCCTCAGCCCGGACGGCTTCTCCCTATCGGGTTTCTCGAGCAGAGCGAACATATCATCAATGGGGAGGTAGGTGGGTATATATTTCTCCTGTTTTGGAGTGGCTATCTCGGATGCGGGATTGGTTGAGCAAAATCCCCTCAGCTCAAGGAATCTGAAAAAGGACTTGAGCGC
>Ga0315545_1005152_pt1 | contig 10576 bp, 5 predicted proteins | sample SalMarSW160210MG_FD_203096 | JGI IMG/M metagenome (GOLD analysis project Ga0315545, IMG submission 203096) | Salt marsh sediment microbial communities from the Plum Island Ecosystem LTER, Massachusetts, United States - Salt Marsh Sediment SW1602-10 ...
TCTAATCTCATGCTCGAGGCTGTGGCCAAGCTCGTCGGCGTGCATCTTCGCCGTCTCAACGGAGATAATGATGTCTCCCAGGAAGCCGCCGTCATCCCCGGACGGGAACGCCATCACGTCCGTCGGGGCGTCAACATCTCTGAACTCCTTGTTCAGCCTCCGTATCCTCTCATCGCCGCTGAACAGCACGTTGACCGCGGCGCCGCTTCTGCCGATCATCCTTAGGGCCTCAGACACAACGCCCCGCGCCCGGCTCTCGTCCACTCTGTCCCAACCAGCATCTGAGATGATTTCAATTCTGGCCATGATACCTCCGCTCAGCTCTAATACTCGCACGCTCCGGCCCCAAAACGCTATCTTGTCTCTTGTGAATCTGGGCCGGCCAATTGGTCCTCGGGATACTCAATCCTGGAATGAAGCATCCCCTGCAAAACCAGCACAAATGTATCCTTGCATTTCTGGACCTCTCGGAGCGTGAGGTCGCACTCATCAAGCTGATGGTCCTCCACATACCAAGACGCTATTCTATCGACCATCTTCGAGACCTTGTCTCTGGTCGGATTGGTCAGTACCCTAGAGGCCGCCTCAACCGAGTCGGCAAGCATTATGATTCCCGTCTCTCGCGTCCTGGGCTTTGAGCCCGGATACCGGAACTCGGACTCCTCCACGTTCTCCCCGGTCCGCTTCGCCGCCTCCTGGGCTTTATGATAAAACGGCCTCATCAGCGACGTGCCGTGATGCCGTTCGATGGCGTCATGGATGACCGGCGGGAGCTTGTTCTTCCGCGCCAGCTCGAGGCCGTAGGTTACGTGTTCTACGAGGACACGGACGCTCATCGCCGGGGTCAAACTCTCGTGAGGATTGTCGCCTCCCACTGGCGTATTCTCAATGAAATAGCCGGGACGCCTCAGCTTGCCTATGTCGTGATAATACGAGCCAACCAGCGCGATAACACCGTTGGCGCCTACCGCCTCGCACGCGTTTCGAGCGAGCTCGCCTACCCTGAGGCTATGGTTGTGGGTCCCTCCGGCCTCGATCATGAGCCGCTTGATGAGAGGTCGGTCGCTCGACGCAAGATCGAGCAGCTTTGACTTCGTCCAAACACCAAACACGAGCTCCAGAATGGGCAAAAGGATGCTTGTGAACCCAATCACTACTACCCCCTGACCAAAACCACACAGCGCATTGAAGTAGCCCGTGTCCGCGAGTTTTACGTTCGGGTCAAGCAGCTGCATCGAGAGTATCGTTACGGCAGCAGCTATCCCAATCGAGAGGCCCATCTTGAACACCAGCGCCCCGCCCTTATACTTCTCTGCGACGAACACGACGGCTATACCGGAGAGAAGCGTCGCCATGATGATCACAGGCCAATTGCCAAAAAGCAGTGGGACAATCGCTGAAGCCAGAACCGCCGCGGCCAGACCCGATCTCTTACCTAGAAGGAGCGTCGTCAATACCGTGCTAAGCCCCAGTGGGGCTGCGAAGTAGTACGACTCCAGCTGGTTGAACGGGAATTGCTCTATCGTGCCAACGAGGCTTCTCACACCCCAGAGAAAGACCTTTGAGAACAGCACCGCCAGGACGATGATCGACCAGAACAGTGCCTCATTCTTCCAACCCGGCCGCGCCTCAAATCCGAACCTGCGGGCCGAAAGGTAGATGAGCGCAATCACGATCCCAAGGAATAGAGGCGTGCCAACGGCCGAAAAGACCCGCCTGCGAGTCTGGACGTTCTTGGTAATGACGTTGATAATCTTATTATGTTTGGGCGTGACCATCTCCCTAGCCCTGATGATCATCTGCCCCTTCTTGATCTTGAAATAAACAGGCTCTACCGCGTCTATCGCCTCCTGCTTGCTCCTCTCCGTCTCACTCTTGTTAAAGGTTAGCGTGGGCTTGATGAGCTGCGAAGCGATCGAGGCGAGCACGGAGTGAAGCATATTAAGGTCAGCGCACCGAGACCTCACGAATCGTGCCGCTGTCGCACGCGCCTCTTGGGCATCCGGAATCCTGTAAAGCATGTTGGGAGCAAGCAATCTGCTCATGGCGCTTCCGACATCCTTAACCGTTATCCCGCTATCAGAACTGCCTATCAAAAGATTCTTGTCCCCGACTACGCCGTCCCTGGTGGCCTCCTCGAATGACCTCGTAAGACATCCCTCAACCGAAACGCTGAAACCTGAGGAGACCAGCAGGTCGAACTCCTTGCGAGGCACGACCACGCCAAGCATCTGTGCGAATTTCTCGTGCAAATCACCAATCGTGGGTTTGATCTCAGGCCGTGCTGCTGGTTCCGTTGCCTCGGCTTCCACCCCCTGCGAACCTTCGGACGAGCTATCAGTGCCTGACCGGGCGCTCTCATCCTCACCCTCCGCGGGAGAAGCTTGCTCGACGGACCGCAACAGCTCGTTGCGCTTTGCAGTATCATCCCGAAGACCTGAAAATGCAGATGCTATGAGCGCAATCGTCTTAGAGACAGCGCGCTCGTCATAATCATAGACAGGCGCCACGTTCTGCGCAGCGGCCTTCGTTTTCGCCTCGGTGGTCTCCTCGTCCTCAATCGTGATCTCGTTCGGGGCCCAAACGTCCTGTCTCGCTATTTCGCCAACGCGATAAAGCTCCACGTCAATCGTGTGCCGCTTGGGAACGAGTAAAACGGAAAGAAGCGCTATCGCCGCGCAGGCTATTATCGTGCGATATACTTTACTCCGGCCGATGAGCGCCGGGAGCCAAGCGACAAATGAACGCCAGGACCAGCGCCGCTCAGGAGGTTCCGAATCGCGGGCCAAGCCTTGACGCTTCTGCCTGGAGCGGCTTCTTCTGTTCATCTCAATTCCCGCCGATTGCCCTGTGCACCGGGCTCAACTAACCGTCCCTGCTCTCACTCTCTTCCCCGCTGAAAGAGGTTTGAGCCAACGACTTCGGCAACGACCCCGCCGGCCTGCTGTGTGCCTCGTAAGCATCGATTATCTTTTGAACCAGGTTGTGCCGCACAACATCGGCGGACGAGAAATACTGAAACTCTATCCCTCGTATTGCGGAAAGTACTGATTGGACCTGCACAAGCCCGGAAATCTGCCCGGCAGGGAGGTCTATCTGAGTGATGTCCCCAGTAATCACCGCTCTCGAACCCTTGCCCAGGCGTGTGAGGAACATCTTCATCTGCTCCGGGGTCGTATTCTGCGCCTCATCCAAGATCGCGACGCTGTCATTAAGCGTTCGACCCCGCATATACGCAAGAGGCGCAATCTCAATCGCGCCGTTTTCGATCAAGTAACTCGCCTTGCTCATCGGAATCATGTCATAAAGGGCGTCGTAGAGCGGCCTCAGATAAGGCATGATCTTCTCTTTGAAATCGCCGGGCAAGAACCCAAGCCGCTCACCCGCCTCAATCGCCGGCCTGGTCAAAACAATTCGTTTGACCTGCTTGGCGAAGAAGACCGACACCGCAATCGCCATCGCGAGGTAGGTCTTCCCAGTTCCGGCGGGGCCGATCGAGAAGACTATGTCGCAAGTCCGCATCAGCCGAACGTAGCGCTTTTGGTTCCGCGTCTTGGGATATATGTCCGCGTCCCGGGAGGGAACCCTTATCTTGTCAAGAAACAGCCCAGGCAAATCGACATCACTGTCGTTCAGATACGCATAGACCGCATCGCTAACGAGCGAATCATCGGCCTGCGGGTGCCTATCCAAGAGGGGCGCCATCTTCCGCAGGAAATCCTCGGCCAGAAGAACCTTGCTGTCCTCGCCGCGCACCTTGACCTTGCTGCCCCGAGAGATAAGGACGACACCAAACTCGTCCTCAATAAGTTTGGAACCCGAATCGTAAGAACCGAGAAGCCTTTTCAGGCTCTCATCTTCCGCAAAATCTACGACTCTTTCCATCTCAAAGAGAAAATCCGCGGCTCACGCTGCACAACGCAGACGCCGAAATACAGAAGCCGCAGCCCCCTCGGATCACTACCTCCCGTCGTAAAGGCTCCACGCCCCGCGAGTGCGCGCCTTATACCTGGCCTGGTCCATGTCCGCGTCAGTCGCGTCCATCAGAATCTCGAAGACCTGTCCCGGGAAGATCAGGTCGGGGTCCTTGATCTGATCCCTGTTCGCGCTGTAAATCAACGGCCAAAGGAAAGGATCGGAATAGGCCGTCGGGTAGCCCGCTATACGCCACAAGCACTCGCCCTTCACGACCGAGTGCAGAACTGACGCCTCGACCGCCGCGGCCGACGTTGAGTAGTTCTCTACGTCCGCCGCCAGCTCCTTTGCGTCCGCCAAGAGCGTCTTGCTCCCCGCCTCTGCAAGCAGAAGATCACAACCCGAGCCTCCTAGCTGGGACTCAACTTTCGACCGCAATTCACGCAATGAGGCTAGCCTACTCAAAAACGGCGCCGTGCCCTCGTCCTCGCCCAAGTCGCTGAGCACTCCCTCAACTTCGGACAGCAAATCACCAGTAGCTGATAGATTCTTCTCCGCAACAGCGCGAGCGTCGGCGCCACGCTTGATCGCATCTGTCTTCGATTCCTCGGCAAGCGACTTGGCCTCGAGCGCCAAATCCTTCGCGCCCTTCTCCTTGTTGTCCGCGGCCACACGCGCCTCATCGAGCTTGCGCTGCGCCTCCTGGAATGTGTCCGTGGCGTAAATGTCGCCACACGCCTGCTTGGAATCGGAGATGCTCGCCGAAGCCGCCTCCAACTCCATGTCAGGACGCTTGTAAAACATGGTGCAAGCAGCCTGCAAGCCAACAAGCGCCACAACGAAGAGAATCAATGCACACTGACGCGCCACTTTCATCGCAATTTCCTCCCTCTGAACCAAACAGCAGATAACAGTTACCTCTTCGGAACTCCCTATAAAGAACCTCAACTGCCAATGTAGTTCCACACATAGCGCTTGTCAAGCATTGGGAAAGAGGAGTTTTCGTAATCGTACCCGGACCTGCTCGACTGAAGGCGTTCTTCCTACATCCCTGAAAGGGATTAAGGTGAGTAGCCGTAGGTGCAACCTACGGATCAGGCGCCGACAGAATAGCACCTCAGCCCTGAATCAGCCCTGAAAGGGCTGAACATAGCCCTGTAGATGGGCTGTTTGACCCCTTCAGGGTCGCGAGGATACCGGCGTGAACGGATTCCGTAGGTTGCACCTACGGTTCGCCGCGCGGCGAATGGTCCCCCTTCGGGGAACCCAAACGCAGCATCACGTCAACCCTAATTCCACTTGTTCCTTACGCAAAATCACCCCGCACAGGCAACAACCCAACAGTACTCAATCGAAAAACACGAAAACTCCTGTCGGGAAATGGCTACTCTCACAACCCCCTGAAACGCATTCAAGGGCAGTAGTCCTCGGGTCCCGGCAGAGCCGACTAGATATGTCGGCCTCATAAGCCGAATAGATTACGCTCACGAACAGCATGAAACGCCGGCGTCCTTGCCTTCACGCAGAACTATCCTGCCCGTGAGTTCGCCGTTGCACGCGCTCGGGCCGTCATCGGCTCTCCCTCGTTGGGGGGGTTTTCGTAACTTGTTGATTCGAGGCGGGTCCGCAAGGATAATGTCTGCAACCAGTGTGTTACCGGGAGGTTTCTTGAGGTTGAGGACCATGTTGCCTGAAGATAGGGACACGATAGCGGCGATCTCGACCGCGCCGGGCGTTGCGGCGATCGGGATGGTGCGGCTTTCTGGGCCGGACGCCATTGCGGTCGCGGACCGCGTCTTTGTCGGGTCGAAGAGCCCGAGCGAGATGACCCACTCGACGGTTCAGTTCGGCAGGATCGTTCAGGATGGCGCTGTTCTTGACGAGGTTATGGTGACCGTGCTGCGGTCGCCGAGCTCATACACTGGCGAGGACGTGGTCGAGATCAGCTGCCACGGCAGCCCGCTGGTTCTCAAGGACGTGCTTTCGGCGGTGATTGGGGCCGGGGCGAGGCTCGCGACCGGCGGCGAGTTCACGAGGCGTGCTTTCTTGCACGGCAAGATGGACCTCTGTCAGGCCGAGGCAGTCATGGAGCTGTTGTCCGCGGAGACTGAGGAGGCTAAGCGCGTCGCGCTTTCTCAGGTTCGAGGCAGTACCTCGGAGGTGATCGAGCAACTGCGCGCCCTGGTCCTCCGAATCAAGGCGGGGCTCGACGCCTCAATCGACTTCCCCGAGGACATCGTTGACGAGGCGCAGATGAACTACGCCGGCGCGACGGATGCGGCTTCGTCAACCGATGCCTCGCCGTGCGGTTCGCTATCGGAGACGTTGAGGCAGCTCGACGCGATGATCGGCGCGTTCGCGCGGAGCCAGCAGCTGCAAAAGTCGCCAGAGGTTGCGATAATCGGGAAGACCAACGTGGGCAAATCGACCATCCTGAACTCGCTTCTTTCCGAGGAGCGGGTCATAACAAGTGAGTCGCCGGGCACAACGCGGGACAGGATCGACGCCGACCTCGCGCTCCCGTCGGGCCGGAGAGTGCGGTTCAGCGACACCGCCGGGGTGCATATTCAGAAGGACGAGCTCGACGGCAAGGCCAGGTCCAAGATGGAGCAGGCCGCTGAGGGCGCTGACGCCCGGGTTATGGTTTTCGACGCCTCGTCGCCGCTTGAAAGCGAGGACAAGGAGCTCCTCGAGAGATGGCGCGGCAGTCCAGCAGTCGTTGTGATGAACAAGATCGACCTGGGCGAGTGCTTAAAGGTGCATGACCTGCAGGCCAAGTTTGAGGCTGGCGCGCAGGCGGCATTGGTTCGGACCTGCGCGACTTCGGGCCAGGGCATGGACGACTTGAAGGTGGCTCTGGACGAGCTCCTGGACACGCTGCTGCCCGAGATACCGAGCGAGGCCTGCGTTGTAGGAACCGTCAGGAACGATGGCCTGCTGCGGAAGGCCAGAGACGCCGTTGGCCACGCAATAGGTGGTTTCGATGGACAAGCGTGGCCGGAGTTTGCCAGCCTGGACCTCGGCGAGGCCATCGACGCCTTCGACGAGCTGCTGGGCATAGAGGTCCGAGTTGACATACTTGACGAGATATTCTCGCGATTCTGCATCGGCAAATAGTGCGTTTAGCGGTGTCATGGAGGGATGATGAGTTCGCAGCCGGATAGAAGTCCCGTAGGGGCAGGTCCCCGTGCCTGCCCTATCAGAATCCATGGTAAAGGGCGGCTCGTGAGCCGCCCCTACAAAGCGCAAGGCCGTGCCTGAGGTTGAATAGGAAGCCGGGCCGATGAAGTCTTATGACGTCGTTGTAGTTGGGGCGGGGCACGCGGGCTGCGAGGCGGCTCTGGCCGCGGCCAGGATGGGCTGCTCCGTCCTATTGGTAACGCTCAACGCCGACAAGGTTGCGGCGATGTCCTGCAATCCAGCGATTGGCGGCATCGGGAAGGGCCATATCGTCCGCGAGATAGACGCACTGGGCGGCGAGATGGCGAAGGTCATCGACCAGACAGGCATCCAGTTTCGTCTGCTCAACAGACGGAAGGGCCCGGCCGTCCGTGGGCCTCGTGCGCAGGCGGACAAGGCCGATTACTCCCGGCGCTTCAAGCAGGTGATCGAGTCGCAGGAGGGACTGGACCTCGCGCAGGACGAGGTGCTTAGTCTAATCGTTGCGTCAGACCGCATCATGGGCGTCAGATGCCTCTTTAGGGGTGAAATCGGGGCAAAAGCGGTAATCCTGTCGGCGGGGACGTTCCTGGCAGGGATGATGCACGTCGGGACGGAGTCCTTCGCTGGTGGTCGGCTCGGGGACCCTTCCTCCAATGAGCTGGCCGACTCTCTCCGGCGACTCGGCTTTGAGTTGTTGCGACTGAAGACCGGCACCCCGCCCAGGCTGGACGGACCGACGATCGATTTTGACAAGCTCATCGCTCAGTCGGGTGACGAGCCGCCGCCGAAGTTCTCCTTTGTCTTTCCAGGAATCAACGGCAATCAGGTCAAATGCCACCTGGCCAAAACCACACCACTGTGCCACAAGATAATAGCCGAGAACCTCGAGCGGTCGGCCCTTTATTCTGGCAAGATATCCGGCGTCGGCATCCGCTACTGCCCGTCGATCGAGGATAAGATCAAGAAGTTCCCCCAGCGGGAGGCGCACCACATATTCATCGAACCAGAGGGGCTGAACACGAACGAATACTACGCCAACGGCTTCGCGACGAGCCTGCCATTTGAGGTTCAGAAAGCGATGCTCAGGGCGGTGCCGGGCCTCGAGGAAGTCAGGATCACCCGCCCGGGCTACGCCATTGAATACGATTTCATTCAGCCGACGCATCTTCATCCGACGCTTTCGACGCGACGCATCTCGGGCCTGTTTTTGGCCGGCCAAACGAACGGCACGTCCGGATACGAAGAGGCCGCCGGGCAGGGCCTCGTCGCGGGCATCAACGCGGCCCTCAAAGTCCGCGGTGAGCCGCCCTTCGTAATCACTCGGCGCGAGGCATACATCGGCGTTATGATCGATGACCTCACAACGACGGGATGCAGAGAACCGTATCGCATGTTCACGGCGCGCTCGGAGCATCGGCTGCTGCTCGCGGCCGAAACGGCGGATGTCCGGCTCATGGGTTACGGGCACAGATTCGGCCTGATAAGCGACGAGGTGTTCGCCGACATGAGGAGGAGACAGGAGAGACGGACGGGTGAGATGCAGTCGCTTTCCAGCGCCCGGCCGGAGGGCGAATCCGCAAGGGAGTTCGCCGGCGCCAGCTTTCTCGAGCTGTTGAGGCGCCCGGAAATCCATTACAAAGACCTGGTCGAGAGGTTCGGGCTTGAGACCCAGCTCTCGCAGGCAGACCGCGACATCGTCGAGATGCTGGTCAAATACGAGGGCTACATCAAGCGTGAGGAGGCGCGGCTTGCCAACGCCGAGAGGCTCGACAAGGTCAAAGTGCCCCGTGACCTCGACTTCGGCAAGGTACCCGGGCTCCGCGCAGAGATCAAACAACGGCTCACAGAATCACGGCCGGCCACTCTAGGCGCGGCAAGGAGAATACCTGGGGTCACCCCAGCCGCTATCTCAGTTTTGTCCATACATATCGCCGGCCGCGGACACTAGGACCGCGCACCTAAATCCGACGAACTGGTCCCACTCGCTCGGCGCCCGCCAGTCTCTACATGACGATCGGATGTCCCACGTGGGGCTGTCGTAAGACCCGCCGCGCACCGTCTTTATCGTCCCAAACGCTGGCCCCGTGGGGTTCTCGTAGGGCGAAAACTGGTAATAATCCGTCGTGTACCAGTCGGAGCAATACTCCCAAGTATTCCCGGCCATGTCGTAGCACCCATACGGGCTCTTGCCGTCTCCCGTGCCGGGGTTCAACCCGTTGTAATAACCCACCGGCGAAGTGTATTCAAAGCCGTCCACGTCCGCCGGGACCTCCATATCGTGAAGGTTAGCGAACCACACGCCGCCGTAATCGGGGAGATTGTCGCCCCAGGGGAACATCCGGTGCGTCGGGCCCTTGGCCGCCTTCTCCCACTGCGCCTCAGTCGGCAAAGCCTTGCCCGCCCACACGCAATAAGCCGAAGCCTCCCCATAAGTTATGCCAACCACAGGATGGTCCGGCTGGTTGAGGTTCTCATCGTCCCAAAACGCTGGCTCCAGATTGCCAGTGGAAAGGACAAACTCCCTGTAGTCGCTGTTCGTGACCGGATACCGGTCGATGTAAAACGCGTCGAGCCAGACAGCGTGCACAGGCGTCTCATCGCCCATCGTGCCGTTCTCGGTGCTGCCCATCGAGAACTCACCCGCCGGCACAAGCACCATCCCTGCCGGGGCCTGCGCCGAATCGACCGTAATCGTTATGACGTCCAGACCGGTGGCGCCCCTTGAGTCGGTCGCCCGAACAGCGCAGTTATAGCGACCCTCCATCGTGTAGGTGAACTCCGGGGCGCGCCTCGTGTCATCGACTCGCCCGTCGCCCTGAAAATCCCACTGGTAAGTATAAGGCTCAAAGCCGCCCGAAGCCGTCGCCATGAATGAAACCTCCAGCGGGACCTCGCCCGACTCGGGACTCGCCTGCGCCTCAACCGTCAACTCAGCCGAGACATTTATCGTCACATAGTCGTCCGCCTGCGTGCCCTCGCTATCGACGACAGCGAGAACCGCCTCGAACATCCCGGGCGACCCATAGACGTATTGTGCGTCCCGACCCTGGTAGTCGAACAACCCGTCCGACGTGAAATCCCAGTAGAACCGATACGGCGCTAGGCCGCCGGTTGCGTCTCCGTGAAATGACACAGCAAGCGGCGCCGGCCCTCGCGTCGGATTTGCGGTCGCAAAAGCCGCAAGTGGTTGACTGGCGCTGACGACGTCCACCGAGACCTGGCCGTAGTCCCCGATGATCCAGATGTCTCCCGCATTCGTGAGGACGCCGAACCACGTGTAGGTCCCGAGCGGCGAACCCGCCGCCACCTGCATCTCAAAGAGCATCATCGGAGGCAAGTCGAAACCCGCCGGAAGTGTGGTCGTGAAAGGCTCAGGCGTCGTCGTGAAGCTCGGCCAGAACAGAAAAACACCGCTGGGCGTCTTCAAAAGGAGGTAGAAATCAACCTCTATCTCCTCGTCCGGGTTCTGCGCAGCAACCCAAATCTGAAGATCATCCCC
>Ga0315545_1005155_pt1 | contig 10570 bp, 5 predicted proteins | sample SalMarSW160210MG_FD_203096 | JGI IMG/M metagenome (GOLD analysis project Ga0315545, IMG submission 203096) | Salt marsh sediment microbial communities from the Plum Island Ecosystem LTER, Massachusetts, United States - Salt Marsh Sediment SW1602-10 ...
AAGTAGATAGATAATTTCGTCAGATGAAAGAAAACGGCGAAAAGCTACTTTGAATAAAGCAGACAACGGATGCCTTGGCTGTTTAAGCCGATGAAGGACGTTGCCGTCAACGATATCGTCGGGGAGATGACAAGCAATCTTTGATCCGGCGGTTTCCGAATGGGGAAACCTAACGCCTAGCGTTGCGTCTTTTTAAGACGAGGGAACCATCCAAAATGAAACATCTAAGTAGGATGAGGAAGAGAGAACAATTGTTATTCCGTTAGTAGCGGTGAGCGAAAACGGAAAAGCCTAAACCTTCTTTTGAAGGGGTTGTGGGGCAGGAAATATGGGATTTGTGGCGGATAAAAGAATATCTTGGAATAGATAGCCAAAGAAAGTGAAAGCCTTGTAATTGAAATCCAAAACAACCTTATTCTGTTCCCGAGTACCATGGGACACGTGTAATTCTGTGGGAATCTGCCAGGGGCCACCTGGCAAGGCTAAATACTTAAACAGACCGATAGTGAACCAGTACCGTGAGGGAAAGGTGAAAAGTCCCTGTAATAGGGAGTGAAATAGAACCTGAAATTGTCTGCTAACAAGCAGTCAGAGTCTTGACTTGTCAGGATGATGACGTGCCTATTGAAGAATGAACCGGTGAGTATTCGTTTAATTGTTAGTTTAAGCTATTTTGTAGCGAAGGCGAAGGGAAACCAAGTCTGAAGAGGGCGTATTTTGCGATTAAACGGATGACCCGAAACCGAGCGAGCTAACCATGAGCAGGGTGAAGTTCATCGAAAGATGAATGGAGGCCCGCACCAGTGTCTGTTGAAAAAGGCTTGGATGACTTGTGGTTAGGGGTAATATGCTAATCGAGCTCGGCGATAGCTGGTTCTCCTCGAAATATATTTAGGTATAGCGGTATTGTATTTTTGGCGGGGTAGAGCACTGAATAATGGCAGGGCAGCAATGCCTTGTCATTAATCAAACTCCGAATACGCCAAAGAACAGATACTAGTCAGTCTTGCCGGGCTAAGCTGGTGAGACAAAAGGGAAACAGCCCAGACTCTCATCTAAGGTCTCTAAATCTTACTTAAGTGTTTAAAGGAAGTGAATTTCCTAAAACACCCAGGAGGTTGGCTTAGAAGCAGCCATCCTTTAAAGAAAGCGTAACAGCTCACTGGACGAGGGAATTTGCGCCGCAGATTCAGGAGGCTAAAGTAAGTACCGAAGATAGAGCTACGCTTGATTTCGGTTAAGCGTGGGGTAGAGGAGCGTCGATATGGCGGTGAAGTCATTCCGTAAGGAATGGTGGAGCAATATTGAGTGAGAATGCCGGTATGAGTAGCGAAATTCCAGTAAGAATCTGGAACGCCGAATGTCCAAGGTTTCCCACGTAATGTTCGTCAGCGTGGGGTTAGTCGACCCTAACCCGAGGCCTCATGGCGTAGGGGATGGAGAGCAGGTTTATATTCCTGCACCTTAGTTATTTCGTTATCAACCAGGGAGGGACGGGATTTGATAGGTAAGGTGTCTTATTGATTTGACATTGAGACAACAAAGCAGTTCCAATAGGCAAATCCGTTGGAACGACGTTGAGTTGAATTAGAAGGCCAAAGGTAACGGAGGCCAATCTTATCGATTTAAATTTCCAAGAAAAGCTTCGTGGTGAGAAATAATTAGGATCGTACCGCAAACCGACACAGGTGGACTGGACGAGTAGTCTAAGGCGAGCGGGAGAAGAGAGTTTAAGGAACTCGGCAAAATAGCTGGACGTAACATTTGGAGATGTCCTACCCTGTTTATCAGGGTCGCAGCAAAAGATTGTTTACCGACTGTTTATCTAAAACACAGGTCTCTGCAAAGGCGAAAGCCAAAGTATAGGGGCTGAGGCCTGCCCAGTGCCGGAAGGTTAAGATAATCTCCTTTATGGAGAGAATTGAAGCCCCGGTAAACGGCAGCAGTAACTATGAATAGATTGTAGTTGTAAAAGTCGACTAAATGCTGGAACATCCGTACCGTCGTTAAAGAACACGAACGGTTGCAGTATCTGGTACTACCATAATTTAGTGGTAACAATGTAGCCAGTGCGGACAATCAGCAGGAAAGGCTTAGATTTTTTCTAAGAATCCTCAGAGACTATACGTCGACCTCTTAAAATAAAAATTAAGAGATGATATAGTCCGACCTCATGGGCGATCATGAGACTCCGTATTCAATCGGAGCTTAGTAACAAAGTGAACTGTTCTACGGTAGGGAGAAGATCGTTGCCGTAGTAAAAGTTGGCTATATGCTGGAAAACCCGAGTATCTTGACATTACTCATTCTAAGTGTCAAACTACACTTAGGAAAGTAAGAATATGTCAAGTGCGGACAATCAGCAGGAAAGATTAAAAACTATTGGTTGGGTGATTGGTTTTGTTGATGGAGAAGGATGCTTTTCTGTTAGTATTACCAGAAATAAAACTACTAGACTTGGTTGGCAGGTTCAACCAGAATTTGTAGTAACTCAAGGTGAAAGAAGCTTGGAGTCCCTTAAGATTCTAGAAGATTTTTTTGAATGCGGTCATATTTTTGTTAATAGGAGATATGATAATCATACAGAGAATCTTTATAGATTTTGCGTACGTTCTCTTTCTGATTTAAGAGAAAAAATTATTCCTTTTTTTAGCAAGAATCAATTAAAGACATCCAAAAAGGAAGTCTTTAAAAAATTTGTTAAAGTTTTAGGAATGATGGAAGCAAATAAACATTTGAATCTTAAAGGTATTACGGAAATTGCTCACATAGCTAAAACTATAAATCGTTGCAAAACACCAAAGTTTTTAAAATCCTCAGAGACTATACGCCAACCTATGAATTGATTTTTCATAGAAGATATAGTCCATGCCTATAAGCGATTATAGGATTAATAAAACAGAGCGAAGTTCCTTGTCATGTAAGTTATGACCCGCATGAAAGGCGTAACGAGTAAACAACTGTCTTAAACTCTTTCCCGGCGAAATTGAAATGGCTGTGAAGATGCGGCCTAATTACTGCAGGACAAAAAGACCCCGTGGAGCTTTACTACAGCTTGGCACGGAAAAATGTACGTAAATTGTTTAGAATAGGTGGGAGTCTTCGGACGTCAGTGAAATACCACTCTTTTGCTTATATTTTTCTCACCAAGATATGCTGGAAACGCATATTGGGACAGTGTCTGGTGGGTAGTTTGACTGGGGCAGTCGCTTGCTCAAGAGTAATGCAAGTGTACAAAGGTCAGCTTAGCGCGGATGGAAATCGCGCTGGACGTATAAAGGCATAAGCTGGCTTGACTGTGAGACTGACAGGTCGAGCAGGAACGAAAGTTGGTCTTAGTGATCCTCGAATCCGGAGTGGTTCCGGATCGAGCTTAACGGATAAAAGCTACCCCGGGGATAACAGGTTAGTCGCGCCCGAGAGTTCATATCGACGGCGCGGTTCGACACCTCGATGTCGGCTCAGCGTATCCTGGGGCTGAAGAAGGTCCCAAGGGTCAGCATTGGCCCTTACTGGCTAATATCGGTGAAGCCCTAAATGATCTATTTTAGATCTTGACATTCGGGTAATCTTTGGGTTATTCTGAATGATAAAGGGTAATACCGAGGGAAGCTGAGGAAGTTTATGAAGATTTTGTCCTCTAAACAGGAAGAAGTTCTAATTGGGAATATTTTAGGTGATGGTTATTTGGAGCTTAATGGTAACAATTGCCGTCTGCAAGTACAACATTCTTATAAACAAAAAGATTATGTAGATTGGAAATGGTCAATTTTTAGTGGATTTGTTAAATCTCAACCACGTCAAGTTGGAAAAGCGGATTATCGTTTTCGAACCATTAATAGTCCAATTTTTACTACTTATCATTCCATCTTTTATCCAGATGGAAAATTAAAAATTATCCCCAAAATTATTAAAGATCTTCTTTCTCATCCGCTTGCGCTTGCTACTTTCTATATGGATGATGGCAAGCGTCGGCCAGATTGTCGAGGATTTTTTCTTGATACACTGGCTTTTAGCGAAGAGGAACAAAAACGATTAATGTACGTAATTGAAGATAATTTTGGCCTTAAAGATTTGCGTTTACACTGGAATGGTGATGGTTATCATATCTATATTCCAGCAAGGAATGCTGATCATTTTATTGCCTTAGTTGAACCTTTCATTATTTCTTCAATGCGTTATAAACTTCCTTTAGCCCCGTAACGACTGATTCTCAACACGATGTTGAGATGAGATAGGTTGTTGCTGTTTACGATTTAAATCGTAAACAAATTTATAACACTTATCATACGCCGGTTTCGCTTAATTTTGAAGATTTAGGCGAGAAGATATAGTCTACGCCTTTGGTAACAAAGGATTTATCGTGTGGTCTGTTCGCCCATTAAAACGCTACGTGAGCTGGGTTCAGAACGTCGTAAGACAGTAAAAATTGACCGTTGCTGTCTATAAACCTGACTATATGCTGGAAACTCCGAGTATCCTACACTACTTGATAAATTAATAAAATAATCTTATATCAAGTAAAAATGTGTTAGGTGCGGACAATCAGCAGGTAAGGAAGAAATCGTTTAAAAAACAATTATTTCTTCTTGTAACCTCAGAGACTATACGTCAGGCTCCGATCGTTAAGGTCGGAAGAAGATATAGTCCGAACTATATGGCGACATATAGAACATGGTAGAAATATCATGTCGTTCATAGAGTTGATCTATGAAAAGTAACATAATTGTCGGTCTCTATCCGCAGTAATCGTTGGATATTTGAGGGAGTCTAACCACAGTACGAGAGGACCTGGTTGGAGGAATCCCTGGTGGGCCAGTTGTTCCTATCAAGGGCATTGCTGGGTAGCCACATTCCTTTAGGATAACCGCTGAAAGCATCTTAAGCGGGAAGCCTAACCCAAGATTAGATATCCTTTCTCCTTTTGGAGATGAAGATCGGTTGTAGACTACAACCTGATAGGCTGGAGGTGTAAGTGGAGTAATCTATTTAGCTAACCAGTACTAATGATCGAAAAAATTAGCTTTTTTGCCTTTTCTTTTGTCAGGCGAAAATCTATCTACTTTTCAAGGAGCAAATTATATTTGTCCTGGTGATTTGAGCGTCGTCGAACTACGCCTTCCCATTCCGAACAGGATCGTAAAAGGCGACAGCGGGGACGATAGTTAATCCGCAAGGGTTTGCGAAAATACCTCATTGCCAGGGCATTTTTTTGGCAAAATTGTGGTTGTCAAAGAAAGCTTTTTCCTTTAGAATAAAGAAAATAGGGAAAGTGAGGTAATCGTGAGTGGTCAAAAAACAAAAGAAAAAAGCTTCAATAAAGAAAAAACCTCTTGAAAAGCCCTTAAAAAAGGCTTCTCCTTCTATTTCTAAAAAACCTCAAACGATGGATCAGCTTTTAAAGCAGACAGGCTATCATTTCCATGGCTTTAAAAAGGGAGAAGTTGTTGAAGGAATAATTACCGAAAAAACAAAGAGAACCGTTTGGGTTGATATCGGAGCTAAGACTGAAGGGGTAATTTTAGATAAGGAAATTAAAACGGCTAAGGATTTTATTACCCAGTTAAAGATTGGCGACAAAATTAAGGTTACCGTTTTCCAGCCGGAAAATGAGAGTGGACAACCTCTTTTATCATTTAGGAAGACTTTAGGTGATTTTGTTTGGTCTGAATTGGAAGAGGCCTTAAAAACAGACTCTTCTATAAAAGTAAAAGGAAAAGAAGTTAACAAAGGAGGTTTAGTTGTCGAGGTTAAAGGTCTGCCAGGTTTTATCCCGACTTCCTGTTTTAGTGCCAAATTGAGTGGTAAGATAGATGATTTGATTAATCGAACGGTTGAGGCTAAGCTGATTGAGATTGATCGTAAAAAGAACCGTGTCATTCTCTCTGAAAAAGCAGTTTCTGAATCAGGCTTAATTAAGGAACAGAGAGAATTGCTTGATAAGGTAAAGGTTGGTGATAAGCTAGAGGGAGAAGTAGCTGGAGCGATGCCTTTTGGTTTGTTTGTCAAGATAAAGATAAAAGATGACCAAAAGGGGAAACCTCTTTTTTTAGAAGGCTTAGTCCATATTTCAGAAATATCTTGGGAAAAGGTTGAGGACCCGAGCAAGTTTTATAAAGAAAAAGATAAAGTCAAGGTAAGGGTTTTGGCGGTTGATAAAAAGAGTGGTAAACTAAATCTTTCTATTAAGCAGTTAGAGAATGATCCTTGGGCAGATATCGAAAAGAGATATCCTCTGGAAAGTAAAATCAAAGGGGAAGTTATTCGTTTGGCTCCTTTTGGAACTTTTGTCAGCTTAGATAAAGGAGTAGAAGGCCTTATCCATATTTCTAAGGTTCCCGCCGAGAAATCACTTAAGATTGGTGATAAAGTTGATTGTTTTATTGAATCAATCGATAAAGAAGCTAGGAAAATGAGTTTGGGTTTGGTTTTGAAAGCCAAGCCTGTTGGTTATAAATAAGAAGCCTATGGCTAAAACAAAAACAGTTTTTGTTTGTCAGCAATGTGGCGCCGATACTATTAAGTGGTTAGGTAGATGTCCTAGTTGTGGTGAATGGAATTCACTAGTAGAGACGGTTGTTCCTGATTTACGAAAAGGAGCATTTAAAGAAAGAGAAAAGGTAAGCCCACAGAAATTTTCTGAGATAAAATCTTCCTTTCAAACGAGAATAAAAACAGGCATTGGTGAATTAGATCGTGTTTTAGGTGGAGGGATTGTTCCCGGATCCCTTGTTTTGGTCGCTGGAGAACCAGGCATTGGTAAAAGTACCTTACTTCTTCAATTAGCTTCTCTTTTAACAGATAAGAATTCTTCTGGTAAAAGAAAGAAAAATGAAGATTTTAACATTCTTTATGTTTCTGGAGAAGAGTCTGCCCAGCAGATAAGATTAAGAGGAGAAAGATTGGGAGTTAAAAAGGCAGATAATCTCCTTTTTCTACCCGAAACAGATGTTGATCAGGTAATTGAAACGATAAGAGATCTGAAGACAAAAGGCTCAGGTTTGATTATTATTGATTCTATCCAAACTTTAACCACTGGAGATTTTTCCAGTAGCGCTGGTTCGGTGGGGCAGGTGAGAGAGTCTGCTTTAAGGCTTTTAAAGATGGCCAAGTCAACTGGTTTACCGATCTTTTTGATTGGTCATGTGACCAAGCAAGGAGCGGTAGCCGGGCCAAAGATTTTAGAACATATGGTTGATACTGTTTTGTATCTCGAGGGTGAGAGATTAGGTACTTTTCGCTTACTAAGGACAAGTAAAAATCGTTTTGGGGCGACTGATGAAGTGGGTGTCTTTGAGATGTTAGATAAGGGGATGATAGAAGTCGGTAATCCTTCAAGACTATTCTTATCGACAAGACAGAAAAAAGTTCCTGGTTCGGTGGTGGTGGCCACTATGGAAGGAACAAGGCCGATGTTAGTGGAAATTCAAGCTTTGGTTGTTCCGACTCAATTAGCCTTACCGCGTCGTTTTGCTTCAGGGATCGATAATAATAGGCTCCAACTAATTATTGCCGTTTTATCTAAAAGATTAAGTCTGCCTCTAGGTTCTTTTGATATCTTTGTCAATGTTGCTGGTGGTTTGAAGGTTGAAGAACCAGCCGCTGATTTAGGCGTTGCTTTGGCCATCTATAGTTCTTTTAAAAACCTCTTTATTGACCCAAAAACAGCTGTTTTTGGCGAGCTGGGTTTATTAGGGGAGGTAAGAGAGGTAGCTTATGTAAAACAGCGTCAAAAAGAAGCTAAAAGATTAGGCTTTATCAATATTATTAGTCCAGAAAAATATTCTTCTATTAATCAGGCAGCTAAGGCTTTAAAGTAGGTCTTTTTATTTATCCACAAAACTTAAATTTTCAGGAAAAGGTTAGTTTTTGAACCTAAAATAGAGGCAATTTTTATTATAGGATTGGCGCTTTTTTGTAATAATTTTCCTATAGGATTGACAAAAGAAAAAAAGTGTGGTAAAAACAAAGAGCATTATTATCGCTAGTAAAAACTCACTACGAATAACAATGCTCTCTGTAAATTCGACTGTTAAATCAGGACAGGTGATCTAACAATCAATTTTGAAAATAACATAATTGTCAAGGACTGTCAAGACCATTAAAAGGCGTTTTTTAAGCAATTAGCCTTGAAGTGGAGGGTGATATGTAGGGCAGGCGTATCACCTTCCACTTTGGGGCTAATAAAAGGCTTTGGGATTGTTAAATTAGACACTTGACAAAGATTTTTATTCCTGTTCTAATTATCTCAGGCAATAGTTTTTACTTTTAGGAAGAGTCCTCTTATTAAAATTTCATTTTTATGTTTCCTAATTAAACAATGGCTGATAAAAAGAAGCTTACAGTTGACGAGGTAGTTGGTTCTTTAGGGCCATCTAAGTCAACAGAGCCAGAAATAGAAAAGCAGAATATAAAGACAGAGATTAAAAGAGATATCTCTGAGAACCGTTCCGTTTCGGACAACGGTAATAATTTTAATGGTGTTGTTGATAACCGTGTTATTCCTGATGCTGGTGTGCCGACTCATTACCTAGAGGGAATCTTAGATATTTCTTCAGAGGGTCATGGTTATTTAAGACCGAAGTTTTCTCCTTCTGATCAGGATGCCTATATTTCTTCTTCTCAGATTCGCAGATTTAATTTGAGACCAGGGGATATGATTGGAGGGCAGGTTAGGGAGCCAAAGGAAAAAGAACGCTATTTTGGCCTTCTGAAGGTTGAAAAAGTCAATGAGGTGAATATTGAGAAGGTAGGTAAGCGTCCTAATTTTGAGAACTTACTGCCTGTCTACCCAGATAAGCAAATCAAATTAGAAACAGGGAAAACTCATTTATCAACGAGGATGATTGATTTAATTTCTCCTATTGGTCGAGGGCAAAGAGGATTAATTGTTTCTCCTCCCAAAGCTGGGAAAACATGGCTTCTAAAGGATATCGCTAACGGTATTACGACTAACTGTAAAGATATTCATTTAATGGCCGTTTTGGTTGGCGAGAGACCGGAAGAGGTAACTGATATTGCCCGTTCAGTAAAGGGAGAAGTTATTGCTTCCAATTTTGATGAGCCACCTTCTCATCAAACGAGAGTCGCCGAAATTGCTTTAGACCGAGCCAAGAGATTGGTAGAATTAGGGAAGGACGTTCTTATTCTTCTTGATTCAATTACTCGTTTGGCGCGTGCTTATAATCTTAGTATTCCTACTTCAGGGAGAACTTTAACGGGTGGTTTTGACCCGGCTGCTTTGTATCCGGCTAAGCGCTTTTTAGGAGCCGCCAGAAATATTGAAAAGGGTGGTTCTTTGACGATCATTGGCACGGCCCTTGTCGAGACAGGCTCTAAAATGGATGAGTTGATTTATGAAGAGTTCAAAGGAACAGGAAATATGGAGCTTCATTTAGTTCGTGCTTTGGCTGAACGTCGCGTTCATCCGGCCATTGATATTCAACGTTCAGGCACACGTCAAGAAAATCTTCTCTATGATGAGAAAATATATCCGAAGATTGTCACCATGAGAAAGATGGTTGATATGTTAGGGGCTGACGAGCGAACAGAAATTATTTTAGAAAGATTAAGAAAATCAAAAGATAATGAGGACTTTCTCAAGACATTGAATAAAGGTTAGTGGTATGCTATGCTAAACAGCATGCGGAGTTCTTCGTTAGGCCGTGATCTAAAACAGTTCTTTATTTCTCTTTTAATTTATCTTAAAGAAAAGATCTTCAAAGCTTTTCATTTTTTTGAAAAAAGTAAATCTTCAATGGCCGCTGGTCTCTACCAGCAAAGAGGACGTTTTGTTCGTCCTTTTATTCATTCAGGCATGGCTTTTTTGATTGTTGGCGGAATTACCCTCGGCCCTATTTTAATTTCAGAGAACTTAAGTAATCCTTGGCAAGAAGAAGCCAATGCCCAAGAGATTTTATCTTCGGCAACAGAAGAGACAGGGACGGCAACTTTGGTCTCCATTAAACCCCGAGCAGAGATTTTTGAGTATGAAGTTAAGGGGGGAGATACCGTTTCAACGATTGCCGAGAAGTTTGGTGTCTCCGTTGATACGATTATTTGGGAGAACAATTTAAAATCTGTTAAAGATATTAAACCGGGTCAAAAACTTAATATTTTGCCGGTAAGCGGGATTATGTATAAGGTTAATCCTGGAGAGACAATCTATTCTGTCGCCAAGAAACATCAAGTAGATGCTCAGGTTATTGTCGATTGGCCCTATAACTCTTTTGCTAATGACGAAACCTTTGCTTTAGCCGTCGGCCAGGAATTAATGATTCCTGATGGTATTAAACCTAAGGTAACTCCGGTAGCACCAAGGAGTGGCTATTATGCGACGGTTATTCCTGGAGCTGGTTTAGGAACGGGGCAGTTCGTCTGGCCTGTTGGGGGAGGAATTTCTCAAGGCTATTCATGGTATCATCAGGCAATCGACATCGCCAATAAATCTCTGCCGCAGATTGTGGCTTGTGATTCAGGGACGGTGATGATTGCTGGGTGGCCTTCTCCTTGGGCCTATGGTAATCGTGTCTTAATAGATCATGGTAATGGCTATCAGACTCTCTATGCC
>Ga0315545_1005159_pt1 | contig 10568 bp, 15 predicted proteins | sample SalMarSW160210MG_FD_203096 | JGI IMG/M metagenome (GOLD analysis project Ga0315545, IMG submission 203096) | Salt marsh sediment microbial communities from the Plum Island Ecosystem LTER, Massachusetts, United States - Salt Marsh Sediment SW1602-10 ...
AAGAACCAAATGTTTTTTGGTCTGTAGATGGATATACTGAGATAACTTCTTCTTCAGAAGACCCGAGACCAATTACTCTTACTTATAATATAAAAATGGTTGTTGAAAATTCAGGACTTTCAGAAGGAAGTGCCTCTTTTGAAGTTTTTGAAAATGATTTGCTTTTTGATGACAATATAAGAACAGGAGCACTTGCAATAACAGGAAGTGTTGATGCAAATGGAAAAGCAGTTGCAACCTGGACAATAAATCAGACAGACATAGATAATTCTGCAAGCGATGACAGCGACGAAGATTATGAATTTTATTTTAAAGTAAATGATGACAGTGATTTGAAAAGTGGGTATTTTTATGCATATATACATATCGGATTCTGCACTGGAAAAATGTATTGTTCACATTATAATACCTCTACAGACTGCAGTGCTGATATTTGCTCAAGTGCAGAACGTGATGGGGCAAGCAGAGAAATAGATTGTGTATCAGATGAAAAGTGTGATATCTGTGATTGTGGGGATTCTGTGTGTGATGACTGTTATTGCTCCTGGAATGATGGTTCTGATGTCTGCGAATTTGTTTCAGGTTCATGTGGTGCAGATTGTCCAGGAAAACCAATTGCAGCAGATATTTGCGCAGCAGTTAAAAAATTAGGAATTTATAATACATTAGGACAAGCAATATGCAGAGAGGTTACAGGAAGTGCAGCAGGACCAACTTCTTGTTCAGGAATAAAATGCCCTGCAGGACCAGCTGCTTCAACAATAGATGTAGGAGTTCAGGTTCCTGTATATAATGAGAAAGGATATATTTGCAAAAAAATTGTTGGAACAAAAGCCTGCTCATCAGAATGCACTTGCCCTAACGGACCTTCTTCAGATACTATCTGTGAAGGGGAGGGGGTTTCAGTTAAAGATGACTGTGATAGTATTTGCAGAGTAAAGTGGGGAACAAAGGATTGTTCTGGAGTAAGCTGCCCGACTGAACCAACTGAAGAAGATGTATGTGGAGGGGTGATTATCCCTGTGAATAATTCAAATGGGGATATATGCAGGGTGGTTACAGGCACAGCAGATTGCTCAGGAGTAACCTGTCCAGAAGGTCCAGACCCATCAACAATATGTGACGGAGAATATGTATTAATTGAAAACAGCATTGACAAAATCTGCAACATAATCTGGGGAAATTTGGAGTGCGGATTGTCTGACTCTTTCAAAGCAGGAACTTGTATATATCATGATACCTCCACTGACAATTGTGATGATGGGTATCTTAGCTATTCATGGACTGCAGAATGGGTGTGGGATGAAGATAATCCATTGCATTTAGACCCTAATAATGAAGAGAGCAAATGCATAGATGGAAGCAGCACTGTGGAATGCCCTGCACAAATTCAGCTTCCGTTTTTCGGAATTCACAGCCTGATTGCAGCAATTGCAATAATAATTTTAGTTTATCTTATTCTGAATTCAAAGAAGCATAAGAAGAGATAATAAAGAAAGATTAAATGAGAGAATAAGGAAGGATATGATTATTAAATGAAAATTTTTGAAACAAAGTTCTGGAAAGTTGAATTGAACAAAGACCAAGCATATTTGGGAAGATGTGTCATTTTTTTAAAAAGAAATTGCGGAGATTTAGCGGATTTGAATAAAGATGAGATATTGGATTTTTTGAATGTTGTTAAAAAATTAGAAGATAAAATTAGAATTTCATTTGGAGCGACGATGTTTAATTGGACCTGTTTAATGAATGATGCTTACAAATCTGATAACCCAAAACCGCAAGTTCATTGGCATTGCCGACCAAGATATAAAGATATTATCGAATTTGAAGGAATAAAATTTGAAGATACAGAATTTGCTCATCATTACAATAATAAAAGGCACCTTGAAATTGATAAAGAGGTTCTAAATAAAATAGCGAATAAAATTAAAGGAAAAATATTAAAATGAAAATCTCTTCATAAAAACATGGAAGTATTATTAACACTTGAAACAAAGGGATTAATATGAAGATAGAAAAATTCAAAAAAGAAGATAAAGAAAAGATAAAGGAATTTATTTCAAGAATTTTACAAGAAATATTTGGTTCTCCTCCAAAAAATTTAGAAGACCTAGATAATATAAACCAAAATTTTCTAATTTTTTTTGTTTATAAGGTTAAAGGAAAAATAATTGGAGTTGCTGGATTAAAAAAAGAGAACAGAAAATATAGGGTTTCCAGGATGTATATAGACAAATCAAAAAGGAATATGGGAATTGGAAAAAGATTAATGGAAGAACTATTTAAATATTGTAAAGATAAGAAAATAAATAATCTCTTTCTAACTACATATAAACAAATGAATTCAGTTGGATTTTATGAAAAAATGGGCTTTAAAATTCATAATATAAAAAAGGATATTATATTATTGAAAATTGATTTGTAATTCTCTAGGGGTAAAAATTTAAAAAATTTAAGAAAAAAGTTCCCAAAGGCTTATTTTCAGTATATATTTACAAAAGAGATTTAATTAAAAAAGAGGGAAGCCAGAATAACATTTATAAAATATCCTTCCGTGGGATATTAAATGGGTGAAAAAAGAGGTATATATCTGGCTGTACTTGTGGCTGTCTTATGCATAAATTTTGTATGTGCCACTTTTCAACTTGGAGAACCAAATAACTCAATCGCCACAGAATATGAAGGAGGAGCAGGAATTATAGGGTGGATAAACATAAGCTTTGAAAATGAATCTAACAGTTCTTTCTTCAATGATAGTTTCGGAAATTCAATAACTCTGCAGGAATTGCTGGATGAAAACAGCAATTTTATATATGACATTACAGAGGACGGACAAGTGAGCAATTCCTCTTACCAGAAATTATACTTAACTGACGGAAGCTTTTTCACTCCTGAAACTCTGGGTAACTACACTTATCAGCTAAATTTTAGCAATACAGAAATCTTCTCAGAGAACATCACAATAATTGTAGAATCAGAAAATACAGGAGATGTTAATGCAACTCTGCAGGAAAAGATAGCTAACCTAAACAGTATTAAAATAACCATAGCAGGCTTTGACTCTTTTATTCAGGGAATACTCAATGAAACTCTGAAAATTGAAGAGAATGAAGATGAACTTGAAGAGATTCAGGAAGATTATGAAAATGCAAGTGCAACAGATGAGGAGATTTTAGAAGCCCTGTCAAATTTAACAATTCCAGACTCAATTTACATAAGCAAAAGCTCAGACGGGCTGACATTTTTTTCTAATGAGAGTTGTATAAACTTGGATGTGCTGGAATCAATAGGAACAGGAGAATATGAATCTGGAGAAGAGAGTAAATACATAAACTCAATTCTTATCTGGAATCAGGAAAACATAGAGACAAAAATAAGTTTTATTGAGCTGTCTGCAGTTTATGGAGGAAACAAGGAAGTTATTGTAAAAATATTTGATGTAAACATAACTAAAAAAAAGGCCCTGGATTATGTTCCTTCTTTTGTAATTAAAAAATTAGACAACCTTACTTTTAAGGAGGATTATGGGGAAGAAGAGAGCGGGGAATATTTTTATATCAGCATTCCGGAGAGCAAGAAGGCAATCAGTTTTTCAACAACAGAAGACATTGAATTCAGCGATTTGCCTGCTTTTACAGCCCCCCCTTTAAGTGAATTAGATTTGAGTGAAGAAACCTATGAACCTTCTTCTGGAGAAGAACAGGCAAAAATATCCAAGTGGATTATTTTTATTCTGATTATTGTTTTGTTGATAATTATCGGAATTATAGCATATGTCTCACTCCAGACATGGTACAAAAAAAGATATGAGAAATATCTATTCAAAAATAAAAATGACCTTTACAATCTTGCAACATACATCACAACTTCAAAAGCAAAAGGACTGGGCAACAGCCAGATAAGTGAAAATCTGAGAAAAGCGAGGTGGAATTCTGAGCAGATAAGATATGCCATGAGAAAATATATGGGAAAAAATACAGGCATGCCTGGGGGATCTGCAAAAAAAATGCCGGAGAAAAAAGAAAAGATGCAGTGAAACACACAAAATTTAATAAACCTATTTTGATAAATGATTAATATGGAAATAAGGGTGGTAAGAAATTTTTTCAAGAAAATATTCTCAAGGCTATTCAGAAATAAAAGGGACATAAAGCTGGGATTTTACGGGCCTCCGAATTCAGGGAAAACAAGCCTTGCAAACAGAATATGCAAGGATTTTACAGGGCAGGAAATGGGAAGTGTCAGCAAGATTCCCCATGAAACCAGAAACGTGCAGTTCAAGGAAAAAGTTGAAATAAGCTACAAAGAGAAAAAAATGACTTTTAAAATGATTGACACGCCGGGAATCGCGACAAAAATAGATTATGAGGATTTTTTAAAATATAAAGTAAAGAAAAAAGATGCAAAAATGAGGGCAAAAGAAGCAACACAGGGGGTTATTGAAAGCATCAAATGGCTTGATGACATGGATTTGGTTGTGATTGTTCTTGATGCAACTGAAAACCCCTACAATCAGGTGAACATTACAATTATCGGAAATCTGGTAGCTAGAAAGATTCCTGTCATTATTGTTGCGAACAAAATTGATTTAAGGAAATCCAATATTAAGCAGATAGAGGCTGCATTTCCTGAATATGACGTTGTCGGAATCAGCGCAAAATACGGAAAAAATATGGAGGAATTTTATGAATCTATTTTCAAAGTAGCAAAGAAGGTTTAGTAAAAATTAAAAAGTATATTTTACAATATATAATATAAAAGATGGTGAAAAGAAAAACAATTGGCACAATTCAATTAATTCTTGGAATAGGAATATTGGTAATAGGAATTGGGGGTTTAATTTATTCAATTACATCATATAATGAACTAAAAAAAGATATGTATGATTTAAAATCTTTTTATGATATTCAATCTTCTCTTTCAGCCTCAAATTATACTAATGAAACTAAACAAATTTTAGCAATGGAATATTTGAATATTACACAAAATCAGACATTATTTGAACAACAAAAAGTAGTTATATTAATCTTATCTTCATGCCTAGCTATTATTTTAGCTTTATTATTTATTTTTAGGGGATTATTAAATAGTTCTAAACAAAAAATTAGAACAGAAGAAAATTATTTAAGATGATAAACAAAAAAAGAGGGAAGAGTTTAGGGAAAATTAAGGGATTTTCTATTCAGTTTTTGCCTTATTCTGAAATAAGGAATTTAGACAGCACAGAGAGAATAAAAAAAATACTCAGGATTGTTTTGGGAAATAATATTCTTATAGTTCAGGGAAGACTGAAAACAGAAGAGGAAACAAGGCTGATTGGAGACACAATGGCAATGATTGGACATATCAGCAATTTCAAAGGAATAGAACTTGCTGTAATTTCCGGAAACGGAAAAGAAGGATTTTTAGGAAAGATGAGGCAGGGGCTTGCAAATGCAATTATCAGGGGTGATTTGGGGGCTGTAACAATAATCGGGCCTGCAACAATTGTTAAGGAGATTAAGCGAAATCCGAAAAAGATTGAATTATTTTTGAACAGGTAATTATTTCTTTTTAGAAAAATCTAAAATATAATAACTATATTTAAAATAATAAATAATATTTGTTATTATTGGTATTAAATAAATCACAAACGCAAAATAAGAGATAACCTGATACAATAAATATGCAACTACAACATATAAGAATATAACAAAATAAGAAATAACTCCTGTCAAGTTTCCTATTTTTTCGGAATGATAAATGGTTAGATTATACTTTTTAATAAAGTGCATTATTCCATGCACCCATAAAGAGCCATTTTTTATTTGCTTTGTAATACTATCTTTTTTAGAAATTTTTTCTTTACCATTACTAACAAACCTATTCATGATTACTCCCTCAAAAACTGCTGCTAACAGAATAAAAATAAGAGAGACTAAAAGAAATTTTAATACTCCAAAAAACATAATAACAAAAGACGCTGCCAAAATTATAAAATGTGCACCATTACTAAAAAACCTTTTCTTGTAATCTTTTACCATATATTCATTAAAAAAGGTTCCTATAAAAAACTTTGTAGTTAAATTTATAATGTTGTTTTGGTTTAGTATAAAATGCCAATGTCATCCTTGATTTTGGATTAATATAAATTAGTAAAATCAAAAATGCCACATCAATGCGTGAGATGCTCCAGAATTATTCCTGCAGGAAGCAAGGAACTTTTAACTGGCTGTGCTGAGTGCGGAAGCCATTTTTTCTTTTATATTCGTGAAGAACAGCTGAGAAAAATAAAGGAAGAACCCCTTGAAATTCCAGAGCAGGAAAAAGAGCATATTGAAAGAGATATCAGAGAGATTGCAGGAATAACTGACGAGAAAGCCCCTGTAATTCTGGATCTGGAATCTGTAAGAGTTACAGGAGACGGAAAATTTGAGATAGACATTGTAAATTTATTTAATAAAAAGAGGCCGTTAATTTACAAGCTTGAGGAGGGAAAATATATAATTGACCTTGCCTCGACGCTGAACAGAAGTCTGAAAGATGTTAAAGAAATCCAAGACCCAAACAAAAAGAGAGAAGATTGATTCTCTTTTAAAAGAAGTTCTGGAAAAAATGAAGCCACCGAAGGAGGATTTAGAACTAATTGAAAATTCCATGAAAGATTTTCTGAATAAACTCAAAGAAAATCTGAAGGCTCTGAAGATAAATGCAGAGATTTTTGTCGGGGGGAGTTTTGCAAAAAACACGATTGTAAAAAAAGATTCGTATGATGTTGATGTTTTCATCAGATATGAGAAAAAATATGGCAGTAAAAATATTTCAAATCTTCTTGAGAAAGCACTTAAAGGGATAAAAAATGTCTCCAAAATTCACGGCTCGAGAGATTATTTCAGGATAAAAATAAGCCCGCAGTTTTTCATAGAAGTGATTCCTGTCCTGAAAATAAAAAGCCCGAAGGAGTCTGAAAATGTTACAGATTTGTCATATTCGCATGTCAATTATATAAAGAAGAAAATCAAATCAGAGAAAATTCTGGAAGATATAAGGATTGCAAAGGCATTCTGTTATGCCAACAATTGCTACGGGGCTGAATCATATATCAAAGGATTTTCAGGATATGCTCTTGAACTTTTAGTTTATCATTATAAAGGGTTTATGAATTTTATAAAGGCAATGACAAAAATTGGAAAAGAAAAGGAGATAATTGATATTGAGAAGCATTTTAGAAATAAGCAGGTTGCTTTAATGGACATTAACAGCTCAAAATTAGAGTCTCCGATTGTACTGGTTGACCCCACTTACAAACAAAGAAATGCCCTTGCTGCGCTTTCTGAGGAAACTTTTGAGAAATTCAGGAAAACCTGCAGGAGATTTCTGAAAAATCCCTCAATTAGATTCTTTGAACCTGAAAAAACAGACCTGAAAAAAATAGAAAAAAATGCAAAACACAGGGGCTATGAGTTCCTGTTATTGAAAATAAAAACAGAAAAGCAGGAAGGAGATATTGCAGGAAGCAAACTGCTGAAATTTTACAGGCATTTGGGCACAAAAATAGAAGATTTCTTTGCTGTAAAAAACAGGGGATTTATTTATAACGGGGATAAAACAGCAAGATGTTTTTTTGTTGTTAGAAATAGGGGGGAAATTATTTCTGAAGGACCCTATATAAAAGACAAAAAAAATGCTGAGAAATTCAGAAAAAAACATAAAAAAACATACAAAAAGAAGAACAGGGTGTATGCAAAAGAAAAAATAACTTTCACATTAAAAGAATTCTTGAGAAATTGGAAAATTAAGAACAAGGGAAAGATGAGAGATATGGGGATTAGCGATTTACTTCTTCATGCCTGAAGAAGGATATTGGGAAAGGGGTATCTTTTCAAGCTCCTCTTTTTCGTGATTTGAAACTTTTCCCAAGCAATACCAATCTCCTGGTTTTGCAAGAAAAGCTAAACCTTTTTTTTCCTGTTCTTCCTGCACTTTTAAAAGAAAGGGCCTTGAATTTGATTTAATTGGGTTATTAGCTGAATAGGGAACTGCAAAAATTGCAATTGGTTCCTCTTTATATATTTTCGAAATTGCCACCAGCTTCTCCTCTCTGAATTCATTTAAATAAACAACAATTTCTCCTACTTTTCTTTCATCTAAAGGGGTCATTTTAAATCAGTCTAAGGCACTGCCATAGTGAAGGCCAACAATTATTGTATTTAAGATTATTTTGAAAATTTGTTTTATAATCATCAACTAATTCTTTCAGTTTGTCTTTATCTATCTCATTGGATTTGTTGTTTTTAACCAACTGAAACATTTCTTCAAATTGAGTGTGATAGTATTCTATATTCTTCTCTGAATTTCCTGAATTTGTATTCATTTTAATCTTTTATTTATTTTATTAGCATAATCTTCTGTCCTTCTATTACTTATTAAGCAGAGTGCTGAAAGTCCTGCAATATCATTTCCCAGCAATAAATACAAAGAAGATTTTTCAATATCTTTGTTATGAATAGCAAGCCCATAACCGCCTAAACTTAAACCTACAACAAATGCTGTTCCAGCGATTATCTTAGCGAGGGTTTTCATTTTAATGCTTGTCCTCGTAATCTGTTCTCATTTCTTTAAGTTCTTTATAAAATTTCTCGAGAGAGTCTGGATGTGCATATCTCCTTAATTCATGTCTCTTTGGCACTCTCTTCAGTGTTATTTCCTCAAATTTCCCGTCGCCTATTGTATCTTTAGGAGAGAAAAAATCAATTGCAAGGATATAAGGAACATTATGGGCTTCTGAATCTTTTTTATGTATTCTAAGAACATTTCCCCAGGATTCTTTTGATGATTCTATAATCAGGTTACCTTTCTCCTTAACTTTGTAAGAATGCTGATTACTAACTGCACAACCCCCCAATCCAAAAGCAAATAAAGGTACACTTAACAAGCTAATTAGTCTTTTCATTTTAATTAAACAGCTCCTTAATCAAAGATTTTTTTGGATAAAATTCTTTTTTCTTATCTTTTAAAATTTGTTCAGGTGAATTATTAAGTAAATAATTATATTCATCTTCTTTCATTGTTCTATTAATAATTTTATTCATAAGATATTGTATTCTAACAAATAAGTTCTTGTCTTCAGAACAATTTATCATTAATTTATCTAATTTTGAATAAACTTCGTCCTTAATTGTTGGCATTAGACCAAAATAAAAATAATCTGTGCTAAAATTATTAGAGTTTCTTCTTAACTCTTCATCAGAGATAACCATTAAAGTTGTATAATTAGAAGATAATTTTTGAGCGAGATTAACTAATTTTTCTTTATTTTTAATATATTCACTAAATTTCTCTTCTATTTCTCTTTTCATTTTCCTCCTCCCAAAGCCTGCTCAAAGAGAGTTGCAAAAGCCTGTGAGAAAAACTCAGAATTAAGCCAGATTGCAATATCTTTATCGCTGTCTCCTTTTGATAAATAGAATAGTATCTGCTTTTTGTCTATGATGAAGAACTTTGCTTCAAGAGTTGTTCTTTTTATTTTCATATCAAAGATAGTTTCCAGCTGCCTGATTAAAACATCATTGCCTGACAAAACCATCTTTATTTTGATATTTTGTTTTTTTAATATGGCAAAAGTCTGCTGGAAGAGTTTTGTTTTTGATTTTATTTCATCGGCGCCAGTGCAGATTATAACTTCCTTTTCAGCATTGTTAAGAATCTCTCTCAGATAATTGGAAATATTTGACCTGCCTTTCAGAGCTGCAGATAAATCCTCTCCTTTTATAGGAACAATTCCGTTTCTGTATAATTCCTCGAGCTGAGTAAATTCATCAGTGCCTTTTATATTTGAAAGGTCAACTATTCTGTCTTCTGCATCTTTTCTGACATTATTCTTCAGTTTCTCAAGAATCATTCGCGGCTTGACACCAAAGTATTTTACCGGCTTTCCTATCTTGACAATTGCAAAGCCTTTTTTCTCCAGGCTTTCCAGAACATCATAGGTTCTGCTTCTCGGAACTCCTGAAATCTCTGCAACTTCTCCTGCTGATGCTTCCCCTTTTCCGAGCAAAGCTAACCAGACTTTTGTCTCATAAATATTCAAATCAAAATAATCCTTGATTTTATTGATTAAATCCTGTTTGACTAACATGTTGGTATTTTTTGTTTATTTTTCTTATTTCTTTATTTAAATTATGATATCTAAAAAAACTCTCTAGTGTGCTTAAAAGAGGTTTTCTTAATTCATTAATATTATTCATATCTTCAATACTTACATTAGCATTATCTTTAAATATTGTATAGAGAGAAAGCCATGTATTAAACAAATAATTTCTATTTGCTTTGATCAGATTTGGGTTTTCATTAAAGTAATCTACAATATACCCATATCTTTGTATGTCTTCTTCAAGATTTCTCTGGCTATCCTTAACAGTAGCACTTCTAATTCTGCTAATATTCATTAATTTCCCTCTGAGAGAAATCATTCTTTTTTTCTTTAAAACAGAATCTACTTTCCCTTCAAGAGCCATATCTTCTTTAGATTTTTCCATAAAAGTAGTATTTCTTAGAGATTTATAAACCTTATGGTTTGTTACTTT
>Ga0315545_1005160_pt1 | contig 10567 bp, 11 predicted proteins | sample SalMarSW160210MG_FD_203096 | JGI IMG/M metagenome (GOLD analysis project Ga0315545, IMG submission 203096) | Salt marsh sediment microbial communities from the Plum Island Ecosystem LTER, Massachusetts, United States - Salt Marsh Sediment SW1602-10 ...
GCCTCGGAGGCCGAGGTCTTACCGGCGCCGCTGTGTGACAGCAAAACGACGTTGCGTATACTCTCCAGTCCCTGTTTTGGCATGTGGGCACCTACTCTCTATCTTAATCCAACAAGCTATTATTATACTCGGAGCTTGGTGATAGGGCAAGTTACGAACTAGCGCGCGCGCTTTCTTTTTCTAAAAAGGGAGGGGACTATCCATAACAGGATAATTATGCCGAAGAAGGAATAGCGGATGGGGAAGCCGCCGCCGCTTTCGCCCCCACCTCCTCCCTCGGAAGCGGCAATCAGGGGTGGTGCCGTCGGTTCGGCGGCAACTATCTCTTCCTCACTTATCTCGTAGGCCGCCAGCTTGACATCGAGGTACTCCTTGGAAGTCCAGCCCAGCGGGTTGTTCCGGCCGGTAGCCTCGGCCCAGACCCAGCCCGGCTCCCCGCCCACCTCGAAAATTACCGGCGCCGTATCGTAGTCGGGCAGGTAGACCAGGCAGGCGGTGTGCTCCTCGCCGATGACTATCGCCGAACGGTAACCCGCCCCCTTATACATCACCGCCAGCAGCACGGCGCTATCCTCGCAGTCGCCGTAGCCGGCCCCACCCCCCGCCAGTATCACCGCCATCTCGTCGGCATTCTGGGCAAACTCCTCATGTTTAAACTGGTCGATATCGCTGGTGTACCTCACCCGGTCCCGCACGAAGCCGAATATCGCCTCCGCCCTCCGGTTAATGTCGGGGTACTCGTCGGCGAACTGCTCACCCAGGCGGTAGGCGGTGTCTGCGTTCCCGCCCAGGCTCTCAAAGGCTATCGCCGGGCGGAAGGTGGTTTCCGATAGCTGGTAAAAACCGTCCCCGCCGGAGGCGCGGGTGCGGCATATCTCCCAGTCGTCAAAGACATCGCCGTTTATCTCATTAAAGTTCTCGGACGGGGACGCCCAGGCGTAGCCGGCGGTTAACAGGCCGGCCAGCAGTATCAGGCTCACACCGATTAAAATAACCGGCTTTCTCATAGCGGTCCCGTCAGGGCGGCGTGGAGGATTAGGCCGAAGAAGACCAGGTAGCCGAAGACATGTATCCCCACCGCCACCGGGCTTTTCTTGATGCTGGTAAAGGGTATCATGGGGGTCAGCCTGTCCATGATGTAGAACATGGCTACCCCGATAAGCAGGCTCACCACGAAGCTCATCGCCAGCAGCCCCCAGGTCCTGAAATCAAAGATGTACCAGACGATGGGGGCGGTGACGGCGGTAAGTGCCGTGATGGCGCCGTGGATGACCAGCCCGATTAGGATAAAAAAGCCGCCGATAAAAAGTCCGGTAGCCACCGGGTCCTCCCCGATGAGCTCGCGGTGGGGGATATGGGGGGTGAGAAGGTCAAACACCCGCACGCCCAGGCAGGCCAGCAGCCCCGAAATAAAAACCAGCAGCACCACTTTGGCCAGCCATATCAGCACGATTACCCAGAAGGGGGCGACCAGACCCAGCTCATTCATAGCGTGTCCTCCTTGTCATTAATAGCCTATCAGCAGCGGCGTGAGGTAGGTCTCGATAGCCGCCGCCGGCAGCATTAAACCCACGGCCAGGGCCAGGTATTTCAGGTTCTGCCGCAGGCTGGCGGGCAGCAGCCCCCGCTTCTCCTTTTTGAACAGGGCGGTTATCAGCATGACACCCAGGCTGAGCGCCGCCGCCTCCCCGATGAACAGGGCGGATAGCTCGACAACGCCGTGGGGCAGAAGCCCGGCCAGGACATAGCCCAGGGATTCCTGCTCCGCTATGATAAGCGACACCAGCCCCACGAGCCAGCCGTTGAACAGCAGGGTGAACACCGGCACGATGCAGAAAATGGGGGCGAAGCCGAAGCTGAAGAGCAGGGTGATAACGTTCTTGATGAAGATAAAGATGAACATGGTAAAGCTGAACGGGGTCAGGAATCCCCCCAGCCCCTCCACCTGTCCCAGCCCAAACAGTCCCTGTAGCTCGTCGTAAAGCAGGCCGGCGATGTTAAACGGGTCGGCCAGCCCGAAGGCAACGCCGATAGCAAATAAGGCAATGGCGATAATAACCCACCATCTGTATCTCATATAAGGCTAAATTCCCTCTGCATAAAGTTGTCTCCACCAGGTTTTGTAGGTTTAGGGATTGAGCCTGACTCCTTTCTCTCCCCATAAAGGCTTACCATTTGAGTCTATTCTCTGCGCGTATGCCCTTTCTGACCTAAACATGGACTTACCACTGCCCCAGGCAATAATAGCCCCGCCATACCCGTCATAGTCCATGGCATGAATACCACGCTCGGTGAATACTATCCCGTCGTCAGGCCACAAAGTTCTGCCGTCGGCATCTATTTTCTGGGCACGATTACTGTAAGTCACAATAGCACCACCTGAACCATCGCTTACCGCCGTGCGCGGCCAGAAGCTCGCGTTGGTTTTAATGTAGCAGACCTCCTCTCCCCCCGGTTGCCACTTGATGTTGCCATCGGCACCTATCTTCTGGGCGTACAGGCTCATCAGCCCCTTCCGCAGGTCTTCCCAGATAACTATAGCGCCGCTGGCGCCATCGCTTACGACGAGAGTATTGCTGGGACACACTCCTCCCCCTCTGGTTATACCCAGCGGTACGCCATTCGGCTGCCAGAGGATATTACCGCTGACATCTATCCTTTGGGCATACATATCATTCAAAAGGGCTTCCGGCGAGCCATCTTCTATTTTCCCTTCGGGCACCTGCACCCAGACTACGATGGCACCCCCCGAGCCGTCGCTTATCACCTTCGGGTCTTCGCTATAAACCCCTTCCGGAGTGGTGTACAGGAGTGTTGCCTCGTCTCCCCAGGAGAGGTTACCCTCCGCGTCTATCTTCTGGACAAAAACTCGGGTTACCTTTTCGCCCGGTTCGCCCTTACGCTCCTGCCAGGTGACGATAGCACCGCCAGAACCGTCGCCAGCCAGTTGCAGGGTGTTATCTTGATATCCCTCACGGCTAAAAGAAACTCCGCCTTCACCCCAGGGAAAGCTGCCTTCGGAATCTATCTTTTTGATGAGTAACATATTTGCATCATCGGTGGCAATAAAGGCGCCGCCGGCGCCATCGCTTATCATATGGTCAACGCCCCTGACCTCCTTTTTCCAGAGGATGTCACTCTCGGCATCAACCCGGACGATGTATGTTGCGTACGTCCTTTGCTCACTGGAGGTACCTGCCAGCCAGGCGACAAGAGCACCCCCGGAGCCGTCACTGACAATATGAAGGTCATGATAGCTGTCCCAGTATTTGTACCCGCTGCCGACGAGCACCCCTTTCTCTCCCCACAGGGCTTCCCCTTCAGGGCTTATTTTCTGGGCGTAGAAATCATGCTGGTTGTTGCCCCTGATATCCTCGTAGACCGCTATAGCGCCGCCGGTACCGTCACCGGTCACCCGGGGGCCGTATGGTTGAGGAGGACTGGTGAGGCAGCTGCAGCCTGCGCTGAATATGGTGGTTGCCAGCAGGATAGTCGCTAGGGCTATTATCGAGACCAGTTTTTTTATTTTTTACCCCCACCAAACCCAAACTTATCCTGAAAGACGATTTCGGCCATCTCCTTCCTGGGCCGGGCTTCGGGGCTTTCATCGGGGTAGCCCAGCGGGGTCATGGCGACGACGGCGTAGCCCTCCGGCACCCCTAGGATTTCGGCTACCTTAATAGCGTCAAAAGCGCCGGTGTTCACCGTGCCCAGGCCCAGGGCGTGGGCGGCCAGCGTCAGGTTCTGCATGGCCAGGGCGACGTCGTACATGTACCAGTCGCCCTTATCGGTTACCGGCCCCTTGGGCTCTTTGATGGAATAGCCCGCCTTTCTCATCTCGGCGCAGGCGACAATGGCTATCGGGGTGATTCTCATCGCCTCGGCGCCCCGGTTGGGTTTGCCTGTGGCCACTGCAATTCCGGTATCGGCCAGCTTGTTTCTGAGCTGGCTGTCCCGCACCACCACAAACCGCCAGCACTGGCTATTATGCCAGGAGGGTGCCTGGCGGGCGGCCTCCAGGATAGTGTTCAGGGTCTTATCGTCCACCGCCCGGGAGGTATACTTACGGATGCTTCTCCGGCCCTTGATTGCTTCCATTAATTCCATCTCGTCCTCCTTCTATTCCGTTTCCCAGGCGCCCTTGCCGATTAGAGAAACGAAACGGCAGCCGCCCAGGTTCTCTATTTTATTCTTCTTCTTGCCGCGGCTGATTTTGCAAAGCTCCTGAACGTAGCGGGAGCCGACCGGAATCACCAGCCGCCCCCCCATGGCGAGCTGGGCGATAAGCTCGGGCGGCACCTTGGGCGCGGCCGCGGTCACCATGATGGCGTCGTAGGGGGCTTCCTGCCGCCAGCCCAGGGTCTCCTCGGCCAGGTGCACCTCGACATTGCTATAGCCCAGCCTGGCCAGCAGCTTTTTAGCCATCTCGGCCAGGGGCTTAACCCGCTCGGTGGTAATAACCTTCTTGGCCAGCTCGGCCAGGATAGCCGCCTGGTAGCCGCTGCCGGTGCCTATCTCCAGCACCTTCTCCTTACCCTTAAGCTCCAGCGCCTCGGTCATAAGGGCGATGATGAACGGTTGGGATATGGTCTGCTCGTGGCCGATAGGCAGCGGTTTATCATCATAGGCAAGGTGGCGGCTTTTCGGGGGCACGAAGAGTTCCCTGGGGATACGGCGCATGGCCGCCAGCACCCGCCGGTCTCTAATCTCGGTGCTAAGCTGCTCGATTAACTCCGCCCTGGCCGCTTCAAAATCCATAATAGCCACCCGCCGCCGGGGTAAAACTCAAGCGAAAATCAGGGCTAGTATTATCAGAATAACTATTATTATCCCCGCCACGATGCCGATACGGCGCAGCTCGGCGACCACGTTGGAGGCTTCAGCCGCCATGACCGGGGCTTTTGGCTTCGGCCTGGCTGCCGGAGGCGCCTTGGTTGTCGCGGCAGCCGGCTCAACTGCTTGAGCCGCTACCGGTTTCGAAGCCGACGGTGCTGTAAAAGTCTTCTTGCCCTTTCTCTTGCTCCGCGGCAGGTGTTTGCTCCGCTTTGATTTGCCCGCCATCTGCTACCTCCTACTTGGCCCTTGGGTGGGATTTTTCATAGGCGCGCCGGATATGTTCCGTGGTCAGGTGGGTATAGACCTGCGTGGTCGATATATTGGCGTGCCCCAGCAGCTCCTGCACCGACCTCAGGTCGGCCCCGCCGCTCAGCATGTGGGTGGCAAAGCTGTGCCGCAGCGTATGGGGGGTAATCTCAACCCCCAGCTTGGCCGCTTTGGCGTAGCCCTTTATTATCTGCCACAGCCCCTGCCGGGTCAGCCTCTCGCCCCGCCGGTTGAGGAAAAGGGCCTTCTCCCCCTCGCCGGGTTTCAGCCTGGGGTGACCCTGGCTCATATAATCCTTCAGTGCCGCCACCGCCTGGCTGTGGATGGGGATGAGCCGCTCCTTGCCCCCCTTGCCGAAGCAGCGCACATAACCGCCCTCGGTATCCACGTCGTTCAGGTTCAGCGATACCAGCTCGCTCACCCTCATGCCGCTGGCGTAGAGCAGCTGCAGCATGGCTTTATCCCTCTTGGCTTCCGGCGTCGCCCGCTTCTCCGTTTCCTTCAGTAGCTGGCGGGCCTGGGTGATTGAGATTGGCTTGGGCAGTGACTTGCCCACCCGGGGCGAAGGCACGTCCCGCGTCGGGTTATCCTTTATCAGCCCCTCCGCCACCAGAAAACCGAAGAAGGACTTGATGGCGGCTAACTTGCGGGCCACCGTGGTGGCGGCGTACCGCCTCTCCTTGAGGTTGGTCAGGTAGCTTAAGATGGACTGCCGGTCAAAAGCCGACCAGGGCGGGATGGTGCCCCCCTCGGCCGCCTCTTCCAGAAAGCCGACCAGTTGGGTCAGGTCGTTCTCGTAGGCTTCTATGGTGTTCCGGGAAAAGCCCTTCTCCACCGCCAGATAGTTCAGGAATTTATCAATCGCTTCTTTCACCGCTTCTCCTCGCTGCCGGATGATTTTATGTATTTTAACATAATCAGTGAATTTTCAACAACATTTAAGGGGTACTGATAAAGCAGGGAAAACCGCCTTATTCCTTGCCCCCTGCCCCTATCAGCCCGGCGATGGTCTGCCCGCTGTTCTCTCCGGGGTGGAATCTCAGGCTGGCGTCCCAGACCGGGTCGGGCCCTATCCCGGCCATGGTTTCGGCAGCCGCCTCTCCTATCGTCATGCCTCGGCTGCACAGGTTGGTGATAAGGTCGGCGGCGGCCCGGTCAACGTAGTCCAGGCTCACGCTGCCCCCCCACCCCATATAGGTTGACGCCCCTTTCAGGATAAAGGCGGCGGACATATCCTCCAGGTAGCTACATGAGCAGCCCATCATAATTATCAGCGTGTCGTCAAAGCTCCCCGCCATGCTCTTCAGGACGAATCTGGAGTTGACGGCAAAGACGAGGGGAAAATCGGCCGTCATCTCCGCCGGCAGGAGCTGGTCGTCGAGCTGCTCGCGGACGTATTTTGTCTGCCGGTATTCCTCGGCGGTAAACAGGTAGGTGGCTGGCTTTACCCCCACTACCTCCGAACCCTCCTCCGCCTGCAGCAGACCGGCGTGGGCGCGGAAGATGATGAGCTTATATCCGTACTGGGGCAGCCGGCTATAGAGCTTAACATTGACCTCCTCCCCCGAGTAAACATCCACCTCGAAGCCGCAGGCTTCAAGCTCGGTCGTCACCTGTTCGATGAAGTCCTGGTTCGGCTCCATGACGGCCAGCTGGTCGACGATGGCGGCTTTCGGGCCGGAATCGTCAGGGGGTGGCGGGCAGCCGGCGGATAAAATTAGCCCCGGCAGGGCTATGCTGAACACCGCCAGGGCTATAATCGAATACCGCTTCACAATTATCTCAGTCTAACGGCTCGCCTTACTAAAATCAAGCCGCCGCCGGCCAGAACCAGCCCCAGGCTTAGCCAGGGCAGCAGCAGGGCCATTTTATCTATGGGGTAGACCTCCCCGCCCACCGGAGTCTTTACCACGGTAAATCCGGGGTGGTTGGGGTCGTCCACCAGGTCCGGAATCTCATCGTAGTCACCATTGCCATCGGCGTCAAAAACTATATCGTACTCGCCTATCTCAAGCGGGGCCTCCCAGATAACCTCGTTCTCGATTTTCCCGTCACCATCGGTGGTAAAGGTTTTAGAGGCAACTATACCGTAGTCGGCGATTGTCTCCCCCCCCCGCCACTTCCCGTCTCCCACCACATAGACATCTATATCAGAATTTATCGGGAAACCGCTGCCGCCGACCTCAACACTCTCGCAGGTGCGATATTCATCCTTGGACGTTTGTCCTGCCTCGGAGGCGGTGTTCAGGCGGAAGGCTATATTCCCCCCGTTGGCTACCGACCAGGCGCCGTCAACTCCGTGCTCGTCGGTGGACATCACCCGCCAGAAATAATCGCCGTCGTTAAGGGTTTGCCCCTCGCCACCCGCGGTATATGCCCCGCTCCCTTCGGCCTGCCCCACGGTAAAGCTGGCGTCCCCCTCGGCAAGCAGCCCCGAGGTGTAGTCCACCACCAGCGATGAGAAAGTGTTGTCGGTATCATCTATCTGGATGGTGTACCGGACGGTATTGCCGTCAGGGTCGCTCTGGGTAAAGTTCAGGGTGGGGGTATCATCGTCCACCCAGCTGCCGTCTACGCAGGCCGTAGGACCCAGGCCGCCGGGCGGGTCGGGGGCTGAGTTGCACTCCTCGGCGCCGATGGAGCAGACAGGCTCCGGGGAAACGTATTTGCGGACCCTCACGTTATCAAATCTGGCGTATGCTCCGTAGTGATTGACTAATCCAATTTCCCCTGGCCCTGAATAATCGGTGTCGGTTTCCGTGGACTTGAGGCTGTCGTCACGGTATATCTGGAATGTTGAGCCGTTTATAACCAGTTTGGCTTTTTGCCACTGGCTGGCTATACCAAATCTCGCTACCGCCGTACCAAACCCGTTCCAAAGGTCATATGGAGGCTTCATCCAGGGTGTTTCGCTTCCGGAACGGCAGTCCCACCTTCCCTTATAGCCGGTATTGGCCGGGTAATCCCCTCTGAAGATTATTTCGGGGAGCGCATCCGTCGCCGGGTAGATATCAGCCTCGATTATCCCGTTCTGGAAGCCGGTGTAGGTCGCATCCGAGCCAATAACCGCCAGTCCGTAGGGATAACCACTCGTCGAGCCTCCGCTGATTTCGAGGCACGGGGCTGGGCTGCCCTGGCTGGCGTTAATGGCTACATCGGTATCTATGTGAATATTCCATTTGCTCAGGTCGCCACTAAAATCGTCGAAGAACTCAAAGGTGGCATCGCCATCGCTGGCACTGCTGGCGGGGTTGCCGTAGTACATGTAGATTATGGTGTCAGCGGAGGCGGCAATAGAATCTACCTTAACCCAGACGGTGGCTGAGGAACTATCCACTTTGGACTCCAGCCAGTAGTCCAGCGGCAGGCCGCTGGCACTGGTAAATCTCAGGTCGCCGAAATCGGCCCGCATGGTGGATTCATAGCCGATATCGATTTTAACCTGATAGTCAGTCAGGGTGGCCCCTGATGATTCTGTAACCGTTATCGCTTTCCGGCAGCTCCAGGCCGGGTCCCACCAATCGGGGTTTGCCTTAGCCAGCTGAGTAGGCATACCGGAGAGCAGCAGGGCAGTTAGTGTTAATATGGCCACTGCCAGAGCCAGTCCCTTTGCCGTTTTTCCCCCCTCCCAAAATCACGAGTAAAAGTGTATTTTTGTTAGCACGGGTATAGTTTTGTTAGCAGGAGTGTAATTTAACAGTTGACAAATGTCAATAGGGAGAGAACAGTTGACAACAAAGAGGAGGACTTTGTCCTCAGTTACCCGTGGTTTGCCGCTTTAAGCGCCTGATTAGAGTAAGGCCGCCGGCGGCCAGAACCAGACCCAGCCCCAGGCTTAGCCAGGGCAGCAGCAGGGCCGTCTTATCTACGGGATAGACCTCCCCTCCCACCGAACCTCCGGGTGGTGGGGGTACATAGTACTCGTCGGCGCCCATGTCCACCGTGGCGGTGCCGTTGTCGTCGCCGTCAAAGACGCGCGGCTCGCCCTCGAAGTCGGTGGCGGGCAGGGATGACGCTCCGTTATAGCCGGCATCAATGCAGGGAGAGAAGTTGAGCGGGTCAGAGTCAAGGTGGTATTTCGGGTCGCTAAGGACGAACTTGGGGTCAGTCATGATGTCGCCGGTGCCTGCCGTACAGCCAGAGTAGTTATTGGGGGAGTTGCTAAACACATCGTTGTAGCTGATACTGGGTGCGGCGCCAGCTTCGGCGTAGATTCCTCCGCCCGTACCCGTGGTTGCCGTGTTGCCGATGATGATGTTGTTGGTAATGATGGGGGAAGAACCGGGGCTGACATAGATTCCGCCGCCGTTGTCATCTGCCGTATTGTTGACGATGGTGTTGTTGATAATAGTGGATGAGCCATTACCCCAGCAGCAGATTCCCCCGCCGTTGAGACCAGTCACCCTGTTATCCTCGAAGATGCAGTTGGCCACCACCGGCGAGGAGGTGTTGAGAATGTACATCCCGCCGCCCATGGATGACGCCTGGTTGTCGGTGAAGATGCAGTTGGTCACCGTCGGCGAGGAGTTATTGAGGTACATCCCGCCGCCGGAGCCGGCGCCGCCGTGGGTGATGGTGAAGCCGTCGAACACGGTTCCCGGGCCCACATCATAGGCGCGCACCACCGGGTTAGAGTCGGCACCGCCGTCAATGATGGTATAATCGGCCCCCGCCCCCAGCACATTCACCCCATCGGCCAGTAGAATAGTCTCAAAGTAGGTGCCGGCAGCCACATAGATAGTATCTCCGGAGGCAGCAACATCAAGAGCTGATTGAATGGTTGGATAGGTAAGACTCGGGACATTGAATGTAGCCCCCTGCGCCGGCACTGCCGTCACCAGGCTGAAGCTCAGTACCAGTCCCAGGGCAAGCACGATGCTCAGCAATCTCCTCATCTGATACTAATACCCCCATGAGTAATATAAAAACTTTATTAAGCTCTATGATATACTACCAGCCGAATTTGTCAAGAGTGGGGTAAAGACAGTTGACAACAAAGGGGTAACTTTGCCCCCCGCATGGGCTGTGCTACAATAAATCTGTATGACGGCAGGCTATATCACCGAGCAGATAAAAGGGCTGCCCGCCCGCCCCGGCGTCTACCTGTTCAAAGACGCCGACGGCACCATAATCTACGTGGGCAAGGCGGCCAGCCTGCGCCACCGGGTGAGCTCCTATTTCGGCGCCGGGCAGAAGCTGACGCCCAAAATCAGGCGCATGGTGGCTAAAATCGCCGACCTGGAATACTTCGTCACCGCCTCGGAGCAGGAGGCGCTTATCTTAGAGCTTAACCTCATCAAGCGGCACCACCCCCGCTACAATGTCCGCCTCCGGGATGATAAGACCTTCCCCTACCTCAAGATAGACCTGGGCGAAGACTGGCCCCGGGTGCACATCACCCGTACCTTAAAGGCAAACGGGGGGCGCTACTTCGGCCCCTTCGCCAGCGCCAAATCAATACGCC
>Ga0315545_1005171_pt1 | contig 10549 bp, 9 predicted proteins | sample SalMarSW160210MG_FD_203096 | JGI IMG/M metagenome (GOLD analysis project Ga0315545, IMG submission 203096) | Salt marsh sediment microbial communities from the Plum Island Ecosystem LTER, Massachusetts, United States - Salt Marsh Sediment SW1602-10 ...
ATTGGTAGCAAGGTAGTCCCGGTATTTTGGTGCAATGGTTTCAAGGTAATCATCTAACGCAAGGAGTTTATTCAGGTCTAATCCGGTATCCCATGCGGTGCCTTGCAGGGCAACCACCAGGGGCTCTATAGCGGGCATAGCAGTTCGCATGGCAAAGGGGGCGAGGCAGGTGTCAACAATATCAATCCCTGCCTCAATGGCCTTCAAATAGCTCATGGATGCCATTCCGCTGGTATAATGAGTATGGAGATGAAGAGGGACCGTAATTACTTTTTTCAGTTCAGTGACAAGCTCATAGATATCATACGGTGCAACAAGCCCGGCCATATCCTTGATACGGATGCTATCAGCTCCCATCTCTTGGAGCTGTTTGCATTTTGATGTGAAATAGTCTAAATTAAATACATCCCCTCCTAAGGTTCTCTCAGTGAGGGAATAACAGATATTACCTGAAAAGTGTTTCCCGTTGGCCTTTATCCTTTCCACAACAGTCTGAAAGTTTCTGAAATCATTCAGGGCATCAAAGACCATAAATATATCAATGCCTACCTCACAGGCCTTATCAACAAATGCCCTGGCCACATCGTCGGCGTAGTTGCGGTAGCCAACAAGGTTCTGGCCTCTCAGCAACATAGAAAACGGGGTTTTCTTTAAATATTTTTTAAGTGTTTTTGGTCTTTCCCATGGATCTTCCCCTAAAAACCGGTGCATTGTATCAAAGGTTGCCCCTCCCCAGATCTCCATGGACCAGAAGCCGATATCTTCCATTTTTTCAGCAATGGGAATCATATCCTCTGTTCTCATTCTTGTAGCCAGATTCGATTGATGTCCATCCCTGAAGGTCATATCCTGGATCTTGAGGGGTTTTTTAGTGCTATCCAATTTCTTTTCCATTGTTTTCCTCCCTGATGCTTATTGTACAGAATTTCGTTTACTCTCTAACGTTGCCTCTTTATCTCTCCTGTCGTCCACCTTTAAATCAATAACAATCCTTTTTGCTCCCTCCTCGAGGTGTGCCTGGTGCACCTTTTTCACAAGGAGGAATAAAGAATCCAAATCCGGGACCTCAATAACAGTAGCAAAACTACCGATTTCATATTTGAAATTAGACTCTTTGATAATCTTAACACCTTGCCTCACAAACCTACCGACACTCGTACCCTCTCCAAGAGGATACACTGAAAGCTGTGCAAGAATCAATATTTCCTCCTTTATGTAACTTCTGCCGTGCTTCTTCCGAAAATTAAAGCAAATATTACGTCTCTCTCGTGATTGAACTTGTTGTCCCTTTCCAGAGAGCTATTTCATAGCCATCATAACGATCTCGGTAATGTCCATTACCTTGAGTTTTATCCCCTGCTTCCGTGCCCTAGTGCTGATAGTCCTGACGCACTGCTGACATGGGGTTACAACAATATCGGCCCCCGTCTTCTGTACTTCGTTTATCTTCATCTGGGCAATCTCTGAGGTAAGATCTGGGTTTGCCATTTCCACATCTCCCCCTCCACCACAACAGACGCTTCTCTCTCTGTTTTTTCCAAGCTCAACGAGCTTAAGGCCTGGGATCATCCTCAAAACCTCCCGTGGGGGTTCATACACACCACTATTACGGCCCAGATCACAGGGATCATGATAGGTAACCGTGAGATTTAGCTCCTTTAAGGGGATTTTCTTTCCCTTGATGAGTTCTTCCAGCAGATGGCTGGAGTGGAGGAGTTCCGCATCAGTATCATAAAACTCTTTCCAGGTCCGATAACAGGAAGGGCAGGAAAATACTACACTTTTTGCCCCCACCTCCTTTATTTTATCTAAATTATGCGCCTTTAGTTTTTCAGCCTTCTTATACATCCCTGCCTGTATAAGAGGAAAGCCACAACACCACTCCTTTCCTCCTAAGATAGTGAAATCCACTCCACCTATATCCATTATTTGCACGAAGTTCTGCGGTATCTTTTGCACCATAGGGAAGAAAGATGACACACAGCCAACAAAGTATATTACCTCGGCCCTGTCTTTCTCATACATATTTTCAGGCAGGCCCGGGACATCCTCCCTCCATTCAGCACGATCCTCATTATCTTCATCTGATATATTATAATTTTTCTCAAGTGATTCTGCTACAATTTTTATAGATTCAGGGTAATAACCACTATCCACTAAAAGAGTTCGTTCGGCCCGTACAATCTCTTTTGTCTGTACTTTGGGGAGGCATGCCACCTCACAAGCACCACAGCCAAGGCAGTTAAATAGAGAATCCGTTACCTCTTCGCTTAATGATATCTTTCCCTCTATCGAAGCTCTCGTCAAGGCATTTCTTCCCCTCGCATTTGCTGCCTCTGTTTTTAAAACAGAGTAGGTTGGACAAACGGTAAGACAAAATCCACACCTATTACATTTAGCAACCTCATCGTATTCTAATTCTTTTAACTCAAGAGTATCCATATCTAGATTCCTCCAACAAACCTGCCTGGGTTGAGAATACCGGCAGGGTCAATTTGTTTTTTAAGATCTTGCACTATCTTGAAATCATCTCGTGATTTGCCCCACACACTAATCCTTTCCTTTAAGGCAACGGGGGCAAATTCTATCACCAAGTTTCCATCCCTCTTTACTGCTTCCTCTGTCATGTCCTCCAAATGGTTTACTAGGGCATCCAGGTGCTCTTTAATGGTATCCTTGAGCAAGAGATAAGAATAAAGCACACCATTGCCTGCTCGTGAGATAAGGGCACAACTCAAACCATTTTTGATAGCCCTGTCTTCCCATAACTTCACCATTTCTGCGGGCTTGGAGATCAGGAAGTTCGATTTACATGCAATCCCATAGGGGTATCTCTCCGCAACTATCTTTGGAAAATCACTGAGCGATTTCCAAAAATTTACATGATCTTCCCCCAAGTAAGACCTCACCTCTACAGCATTACTGCCTTTACCCATCTCCTCGATGTCCTTTAATTGTCTGTCTACTGACTCCTTTACACCTTCAGTACAGATGGCAACGACATATTTCCCGTTATCAGGAATATCCATAGAAAGCTCATGCATGGCCGTGGTATTTAAAATTTCGATGGAAGCGGGAAAAAGATTTGAATTGAGCATACCGCTGGTGAAATCATGAGTATCTTCAAGGGATGAAAGGATAACAGCTAATGTTGCGCTCTTCTCAGGTAAGGGCAAGAATTTAAACGTTACATCCGATATGATACCTAAGCTGCCAAGGGAGCCTATTATCAATTTACCTATGTCATATCCAGATACATTCTTCGCAGTCCTTCCGCCTGCCCTAATAATATCCCCATTCGGTGCGACAAAGCCAATTCCCAAAATCATGTCCCTCGTAGATCCATACAGGAACCTGCTTGGGCCGCTCGAATTAGCAGCAACAATCCCTCCCAGAGTAGCGGACTTACTAAATGGTGGGTTAAGGCGGATAAAATAGCCTCTTCCCTTACCGGCCAATGTCTCTTGAGCCTCGTGTAAGGTCATTCCTGCTTGGCCTGTAAAATGAAGGTTTCCCAGCTCAAGCTCTAGAATCCTGTTAAGTCTGGATAAAGAGATAACCATATCAAACTTTCTAGGTATCCCACCCATCCCTCTCTTTGTCCCGGCACCCCAAGGCATCACGGTCCAATCCTCTTTATTAGCCAGCTTAATGACCTGAGAAATTTCCTCTACATTAGCCGGATAGACTACCACCTTTGGTAATTTCCCATCTACAGTGAAATCCTTTAACCTGCCAGGATCATTAATTATATAGTCCCTGCCAACGATCTCTTCTGCTTTTGAAAACATCATCCACCCCCTCCAAATATTAACGGTTACCTCAAGTGTTTAACTAAACTCATGCAGCCTCTGGAAGGATTTTACCAGGATTGATGATCTCTTCTGGATCAAAGACCATCTTCACCTTCCGCTTAAAGGAGATATCTTCATCGGAAAAGATAAGACCCATTTCCTTTATCTTCTCCGTCCCAATTCCATGCTCGCCGCTTATGGTACCACCTGCCTCTGCACATATCTTTAATATCTCACTGCCTACTAATTTGACTTTTTCTAAGTCGGCTTTATTCCTGTCGTCAAACAGGACCAAAGGGTGGAGATTTCCGTCACCTGCATGAAATACGTTAGCAATGCGCAAATTGTATCTCTTTCCTACCGCTACTACCTTCTCTAAAACCTCAGGCAGTTTATTCCTAGGAACTGTTCCATCGTTGCAAAGGTAGCTGGTCTCAAGCCGGGCCACTGCCCCAAATGCACCTTTTCTGCCGGCCCAGAGAAGCGCTCTTTCATCCTCATTCTTTGCAGCCTTTACATCCCTTACCTTATTCTGCTTACAGAGCTTTATTATCCTATCGGCAAGCCTCTCCATACCATCCTTTAGACCGTCAAGCTCTATAAGGAGTACAGCTTCTGCGTCTAAGGGGTAACCTGCATGTACCGATGCCTCAACCGCCTCTATTGTTAACTTATCTAACATCTCCAGGGTAGCCGGGATAATACCATCCTCGATAATGTCTGATACCGTGTTTGCTGCATCTTTCAGGGTATCAAAAATGGCCAAGAGCGTCTTCCTTGCCTCAGGTGCAGGCATAATCCTGACGAGCAGTTTAGTGGCAATAGCAAGGGTTCCCTCTGATCCTACGAGAAGTCCGGTTAAATCATATCCGGGATTGTCAAGGGCCTTACCACCAACCCAGGTCACCTCACCATTATAGAGCACTACCTCTGCTCCAAGCATATGATTCGTGGTAACACCATATTTAAAGCACAGGGGTCCCCCTGAATTCTCTGCGAAATTTCCGCCCATTGTTGATACCGATTCACTCGCTGGGTCAGGCTGATAAACGAATCCATAGGGTGCTAATCTATTTTTAAAGTCCAAGGTAAAGATACCTGGCTCAACAATTGCCCTTTGATTTTCTATATCAATCTCTATAACCCTGTCCATCCTAGAAAAGTGGATAACAATTCCTCCTTTTCCAGGTATTGAGCCACCTGTGAGATTGGTGCCGGAACCCCTTGCTACTACAGGTATCTTTTCCCTGTAGGCAAATTGCATGATCTCAGAAACCTCAGCAGTCGTGTTGGGTAGAACAATTACATCAGGTTTTCCCCTATAAAGGGATGCATCATACCCGTAGAGCAAAAGGTCTACATCGGAAGAGAGAACGTATCTCTCATCCTTTATTATCTCTTTTAATGCCGATATCATGTTTTCTTTTTCCACAAATAACCTCCTTTATTGTACTGCTTCATATCCATAATAAAATGGAGCCTCAGGATCCGAAGCTCATTCCCGGTTTCAAATCCGCCTGCTCGGCAAATTCGTCCGCATTCATCTTCTCTCCGCTCTCACCCTTTATCTTTCCAACCTTTAATGTCCCATCCTTAAGGGCAATTATGGCCTCCCCTTTATCAATAGCGATGAGCTCTCCGGGTGGCTTTTCCACCTCAGATGAGAGGAGTTTTGCCTTGAAGAATCGTGCCTTTCCACCCTTAAAGGTAGAATAAGCACCTGGTTGAGGATCACAACCCCTAATTAGGTTGTAAACCTCCTGACCCGGTTTACCCCAATCAATAGATGCCACCTTGTCATCGCAGGGGGGTTCATATGTGGCCAAGGAGTTTTCCTGTAGAATTTTGGGCGCCCTGCCATTCTTTATGAGATCGACTGCTTCCATAATAGCATCGATTCCCAAGGGAAAGAGCTTGTTAAAATACAGCGAGCCAGCTGTATCATCCGGGCCAATGTCAACCTCTTTTTGCAGGAGAATCGGCCCGGTATCAATACCCTTATCTACCCACAAAATGGTCAGCCCTGTATGTGTATCCCCTTGAATAACGGCCCAGTTTATACCGCTTGCCCCGCGGTGCCTGGGCAAAAGAGATGGATGGTAACATATGGTTCCTGTTGAGGGGATATCAAGGAGCCTTTCTGGAATTATATCGGTTACGAATGCTAAGATAGCTAAATCAGGTTTCAGGCTACTATATGCATCGTAGACCTCGGGGTCTTTCATATGACCTGGGCGAAAGAGGTCAATGCCAGATTTTTCAGATAGTTCTCTCATTGCCTCACCCCTTTTATCCGGGGGACAAAAGACCCCAGCTACATTTTCCCCTCTCTTAATAAGCCCTTCCAATACCTTTTCTCCGAAGGGTCCCTGACCGACCAGAATAATTCTCATTTCCTGTTACACCTGAAAATCACTGAAATGTAAGTAGAAAAGGAGGCACAGAGAATAGCCATTCCTTATGCCTCCCTCCACAAGTCGCCATCTCCTCTCAGGATTCGAGAGACCATCTGTGCTCTATTTATTACGCTTTGCCTCGGCTTCAGTTATCTCTTTCATAGTAGCGAGAATGGTCAAGGCATTCCCGTAGACCGGGGTATCTACCATCTTGCCCTTGTAGGCAACTGCTGCGGAACCCTTTGCAATTCCCTCCTCTTCAAAGACCTTTTTCACACCCTCAGCCCATTCTACATCCTCTGCAGAGGGGGTATAGATTGTGTGAGAGGGTTCAATCTGGCTCGGGTGGATGAGCATTCTTCCTTCGTAGCCCATCTGCCTGCCTTCCCGGGTACTCTTTTCAAATCCCTCCGTATCCTTGTATGTCACATAGGGGCAATCAATGGCTATGCATCCGGCTGCCCTGGCAGCCACGGCATTATGATACCGTGCATACAGCTGCTCTACACCCTCAGGGGTGAGCGTTACCCTCATATCCTTAGTATAGTCTACCGCTCCAAAAATAAGAGAGTTAACGCGCGGGCTGGCTGTAGCCGCAGGATATGCATTGATAACCCCCTTGGCTGTCTCAATCAGCAATTGGATGGCAATACTGCCAACCTCCAAACCTCTCCTCTGCTCCAATTCCTCCAGCTTCCAATCAAGGCGTTGAACATTCTCTGCAGAGCCACACTTTGCCAGACACACACCTGAAAGGCCTTCATAGACCACTGCCTCGAGGTCATCGTTGGTCATCAGGGTCTCCCAGTTGTTTATTCTCACATAAACTGTTGCACCACCCTTTCCTGCATATTTCAAATTTTCCCGTATTATTTCCCGGGCCTTTGGTTTTTCTGCGGGGGGCACAGAGTCCTCCAGATCTAGCGTGATTAGGTCTGCCGGGATCTCTGGGGCCTTACCAACCATTTTTTCAATATTTCCCGGCACATAAAATACCGATCTCATTACTGTCATGATCTATCTCCTTGTTATAGGTTAATTAATTGTTTTATTGTTGGGGCAATCTCCTCTGGGCTATCTACTACATGAGCTCCAGCATCCTTTAAGGCAGCGATCTTGCTCTGAGCAGAGCCCCTTCCTCTTTCTACAATACTGCTGGCATGAGAAAACCTCATTCCCTCAGGTGCCCACGCCCCAGCAATAAATACGACGAGTGGCTTGGTGAACTTCCCTGAGGCAACTGTCGCGGCTGCCTCCTCTTCCAATGTGCCGCCAATCTCACCGAAAACTGCTACCCCTTTTGTCTGTTCATCTTCCTCGAAGAGGGCCAACATATCACTCATTGACTGCCCCAATACAGGCTCAGTTCCTGTATGAAGTGCGGTGCTTATGCCAAGGCCGGCTACTTTCAAAACCCATGGAACCGTGCCTGACTGGCCACCGCTTCGAGAAATAACCCCGATGGGGCCAGGCTCAAAAAGCATATTTGCCCACTCTGCATTTCCTCCCAGCCAGCCCATAGCAGCCTTACCGGGGCTTATTATCCCGATACATCCAGGCCCTAAGAGCCTCACGTCTTCACTCTGAGCAACGGCCACCATCTCCAGGATATCGTGAACAGGGACGCGCTCTACCGGTGATACAATAAATTTTACTCCCGCATCAATAGCCTCGAGTACAGCACCTTTAAGGCCTGGGCCAGGAATGAAGGTAACACTGGCATCAACCGCACCATGGTTTTTAATTGCCTCTTTAACGGTATTGTAAACGGGAATGCCAATAACCTCTTCCCCGCCTCGACCAGGGGTTACCCCGGCAATTACCTGAGTACCATATTCCTTCATAAATGCAGTCCGGAGGGATCCCTCCCGGCCTGTCATTCCCTGAACAATTACCCGAGTGTCTTTATCTACAAGTATCGACATAGTATATCCCCCCGTTATTCTGTTCCATATTTCTTTCTATATTCTGCTAATCCTTTAATGGGCACCTCAATGGTGATGGCTGAATTCCCTCTGAACCAACATTCATATTCACAGGCGAGACATTCAGTGCCCCTTCGCGCCAACTCCTCCGAGCTTAATTCAACAGCGGGTTTTCCATCCTTTAATACAAGGATACCCCGGCTATACGTCTTACACGCTTCAACACAGGCGTGAGTAGTGCAACCCTCACACTTGGCTTCATCAATAATGACCTTAATTGTCCTTTCAGAAAATTCCATCTCTATCCCCCCTCTATAATCCTCTTTCTTTTCTATACTCATCAACCAGTGCCCGTACCCTCCCACCAATGAATTTTGCATCGTACACATGTTCTCTGTCGTAAATCTCTATCCTGCCGGGCAATCCCTTCAAGCCCTCTTGTAAAATCTCCTGGGACTCCTTCTCCTTGTTACCGCTAAGGAGAAGTACTACGGGGAATCCCGGCCTCTTCGGGATTTCCTCCCTCAAGACCTTAACAAGGCCATGAGCATGATGCCATTGCTCCTGGTTTGCCATCAGAAATCCCGCGAGAAAATACCCCTCTATGTTTGGCATAGAGAAAATAATCTTGGCCACCCGATATACCTTTGATGCTGTGGGATTACCACTGGTATCCGCATAATCTGCTACCTTGAGGCCTACCTTGTTCAATGCATCCACACCAAGGATTGCGGCCCCTCCTCCGATGCCATGGTAGCCTATGTAGCCACCTTGCTTCAATTCAGACTCGCTGGCCATCTGGGCAACATAGCTTGTTCCACGAAAATCTTCCTCCTCAAACGTCCATGCCATGAGATCAAACTCTGTGGGCTCTTTTAGAAATTCCCGGCCTATTCTTATGCCAAGCTCAGGGTGTCTGAATACCCCTGCATCATCAATGGCCATTCGGCAATCAGCAGCATACACTTTGCCATCCTTTGTCAAAACGAGGGGGTTAATCTCAACCGTTCGGCAGTCATAATTCTTAAAGACATTATAGAGTTTATAGATGACATCACCCACCTGACGAAGGGCCTTACCGCTAACACCTACGGATAGCGCCATATTCAAGGTATCGTAGGGCTGGATACCCCTGAGCACATCCACGGTAAGCATAGCGATTTTATCCCCGGGCACTGACTCAATGTCAACTCCCCCCTCTGCACTGAACATTACGACAGGGGCTCTCACCTCACGTGCTGTGTTTATAATCACACCTGCATAAAATTCCTGGGCAATATCGAGTTTTTCCTCAACAAGTACCTGCTTAACCTCAAGGCCCTTTACCTCCATCCCCAGGATCTCTCCGGCAACCTTTTCAGCCTCATCAGGCGTATCTGCAAAACGTACTGCCCCTGATTTACCTCTACCTCCCGCCCAGACCTGGGCCTTAATAACTACCGGCTTTCCTATTTTCTCGGCTTCTTTTTTTGCATCTTCAGGGGTTTTAACTACCTGTCCTTCAGGGATAGTAATTCCAGATTTTTTAAAGATATCTTTTCCTTGGTACTCATATAACCGTGCCATCTTTCCTCCATTACATGGTTTAAACTTTTAATTTCCTATCCTAAACATGCTTATGGTAAGACCTTTTTGTTTCTTATGTATCAATAAAAAAAAATCCGTGTCAAGTATTTTTTTCCCATGAAAATAATTTTCTATTTATATTCATTTCAATACGGCGTAAAATATAGATAATATTTAATATTCTCTAATAGTTAAACAAGTTATAGTATGGATTTTGCTTTTCCCTATATTTTTTTCTTGACAAAGCTATTTTATCCTGTTAGCTAAAAAAATGTCTGACATTTAAATTAAAAAGGTAATATGGTCAGTCCAATATTTAAGCCTATCAAACAAGAAAAAGTATCTCAAAAAATAGCCAACCAGATAAAAGCACTCATAAAAGAAGGTAAGTTACGGCCAAGCGATGTTTTGCCCCCTGAAAGAGAGCTCGTAGGCCTTTTCAACGTGAGCCGCCCATCACTCCGTGAGGCATTGAACTCACTTGTAGGTATGGGGTTTCTCGAGAGAACCCAGGCGAATAGGACCATAGTAAAATCTTTAGCATCGGGTATCATTCATGAACCAATCGACCACCTTATAAGGGATGATATAAACGCTGCCTTCGAGCTGATAGAAGTACGAAAGGCCATTGAGACATGGAACGCATATTATGCAGCCAAAAGGGCAACACCCGGTGATATAGCTCGCCTTGAGGAAAATATCGAATCAATGGGAAAATTGATTAAGGTGGAGGGCTCCTCTCTTGAAAGGGAAGATTTACTTGAAAAAGAAGATGCGGATTTTCATCTCGCAATCTCTGAGGCAACCCACAATAAGATCCAAACCCACATAATGTTTACCATATATGACATTCTTAAAACGTTTATTA
>Ga0315545_1005172_pt1 | contig 10549 bp, 6 predicted proteins | sample SalMarSW160210MG_FD_203096 | JGI IMG/M metagenome (GOLD analysis project Ga0315545, IMG submission 203096) | Salt marsh sediment microbial communities from the Plum Island Ecosystem LTER, Massachusetts, United States - Salt Marsh Sediment SW1602-10 ...
CGCAACGTAGGAAGGGAACTTCGTCGCTATAAAGAGGTCGAAGGGCCGCAGGTAGCTCTTCGTGAGGTCGAGCAGCCGCCAGGCCAGGCAGTCCCTTATCAGCTGCCTCGGCGGTGAGAAGTTGAACGGGATATCGATTCTCGACACCTCAAAGCCGCTCTCCTTCAACGCCGCGTCGAGGCACGAGATGTGCATCTCCGCGCCGCCCTCGACAGAATGAACCATCGGGAAGCCGATTCCGATTGTCTTCTTCGCTCTAGCCATTTGCAGGCGATCTTAGCAGCCTCCGCGCCAATCTTTCAAGGCGACCCATTACATTAGCCCCATCTTCAGATGGGGTTTGCGCGAAGCCGACCCTCTCCCCGACAACCGGACCGATTCGCTTGACCTGTGAAGGCGAAAAGTGCTCAATATGCTGAGATCAGTCAGAGCATACGCGGGACATAGGGGAAAGTATGAACATCTATGAAGCCCTTCAGGTATTCGCCGAGGCCGTTAAGGCCAAGATGGGATTGATGACTCCCGGCGAACCCGAAGATCAACTGCGAGGACCGTTTGAGAACTTCATGACCGAAGCTGGACGGGCCTTGGGGGGCAAGGTTGCCTGCAAAGGTGAGACGCCGCTTGCCGATCGGCTTGGTAAGCCAGACTATGCCGTTCACGTGAAGGGTTTGCTCGCTGGCTTCGTCGAACTAAAAGCGCCCGGACTTGGGGCGAATCCCAAAGACTTCCGCCGCCACAATAAGGATCAGTGGAAACGCTTCCGGCTGCTGCCAAATGTCATTTATTGCGACGGGAACGAATGGGCGCTCTATCGCAAGGGCGAAGTCGTCCACAAGTTGGTGCGCCTATCCGGGGACGTGACAGTAAAGGGGCGTAAGGCCGTTAGCACAGAGGATGCCCGCGCCCTCGAACGGCTGCTACGTGGGTTCTTATCCTGGGAGCCCAGTATTCCGATCGACCGCAATGGCGAGATTGACCTAAAGCGCTTCGCTGACCAGCTGGCCCCCCTCTGCCGAATGCTGCGCGATGACGTAACCGACGCGCTTCAAGATCAGAAGTCTCCGCTCGTCCAGCTCGCCCAGGATTGGCGCCAATTGCTCTTTCCAGAAGCATCAGATGAGCGATTCGCCGACGCGTACGCTCAGACTGTGGCGTTCGCCCTGCTTCTCGGGAGGAGCGAGGGCGCGGACCCGCTGACCCTTGACAGCGCCGAGAACGCACTCAGCGCACAGCATACACTGCTTTCACGTGCACTCCGCCTCCTGACCGACCCACAGGCACGCCCAGTGATGTCAGCCTCCGTGGGCCTCCTGTTGCGAGTTATCGCTCTCGTGCCTCACAGGGCCCTGACTGGGGCCGCAAGCCGTTGGCTTTACTTCTATGAAGACTTCCTTGAGGCCTACGACCCCAAGCTCCGGAAGGACGCGGGGGCGTATTACACTCCCGTTGAGGTTGTGCGAGCCCAGATCCGGCTGATTGATGACCTGCTGGTGAACCGTCTCCGCAAGCGGCTGGGTTTCTGCGACCCGGGTGTCGTAACTCTGGACCCCGCCGCCGGGACCGGCACGTATCTACTCGGTGTAATCGAGCACGCACTCAGTAAGGTTGAGGCTGAACAGGGTGCCGGGGCAGTGCCGGGCCAGGCTTCCACGCTCGCGGCCAATCTCTATGGTTTCGAGTTCATGGTTGGCCCCTTCGCCGTCGCCGAACTCCGGGTCAGCCGAGCCTTGCGCGATTCTGGGGCGAGAATGCCGCGAGACGGGCCTCGGGTCTACCTGACTGACACGCTGGAAGACCCTGCTGCCAAAGCAGCGCAAGTACCCTTACCCCTCAAGCCCATCGCCGATCAGCACGCCAAGGCGCTGGCAGTCAAGAAAGATGTCTCTGTGATCGTGTGTTTGGGCAACCCGCCCTACGACCGCCACGAGGCTGCAAACGAGAATAACAAGGCCCGGACTGGAGGGTGGGTCCGATGGGGCGATGACGGCAAGGGAAACCGGTCGATCGAAGCGAAGATCCCTAAAACTGTTCCGGCAATCTTCAACGATTTTGTTTTTCCTGCCGGCCAGTCCGGTCTTGGCGTCCACATCAAGAACCTCTACAACCTCTACGTCTATTTTTGGCGCTGGGCACTGTGGAAGGTCTTCGAGTCCGCCGCCACTCCGGGCCCTGGGGTGGTCAGCTTCATCAGCGCATCGAGCTATCTTGATGGCGATGCATTTGTTGGTATGCGCGAGCACATGCGTCGCCTGTGCGACGAAATCTGGATTCTAGACCTGGGAGGCGAGGGACGCGGCACTCGCAAGAGCGATAACGTCTTCGCTATCCAGACGCCTGTAGCCATAGCTGTAGCTGTTCGGTCGGCAAGCCCGAACCAGGACCAGCCGGCTAGAGTGCGCTATGCCCGTATCGAGGGCTCTCGGCAGCGCAAGCTCACCGAGCTGGAGCGCATTCGCGATTTTGCATCAGTGGGATGGGCCGACTGTCCCCACGAGTGGCAGGCGCCCTTCCGTCCTGCCGGAAAGGGACGATACTTCGAATGGCCGCTTCTGACTGACCTGATGCTGCCCTGGCAGCCCACGGGGGTGATGACGGGCAGGACATGGGTGATCGGTCCAAGCACAGAATGCCTTTCGGCTCGCTGGAGCGCGCTGCTTGGCATTCCAGCGCGGAAGCGAGCCGGCTCATTTATCGACAACGCCACTGGACGCAAGATCACTGACCACGCCTTGAGCTTGTATCCGCCGCGTCGGAAGCTCAAGCCAATTCGAGAGCTCCCACGTGACACGCCCTGCCCGGAGGTTAAACAGTTTGGCTTCCGCGCTTTTGACAGGCAATGGTTGATCGCAGACGGCCGCATGATTGACAGACCCTGCCCGGATCTCTGGCGTGCACATGGGCCCAAGCAGGTTTATATGGCAAGTTGCGTGGTTCTGGAATTGGGCCGAGGCCCGGCTGTTACTTCCACGGGGCATATTCCGGATAGACATTACTTTGCGGGTAGAGGCGGAAAGGACATCATCCCCCTGTACCGTGACAGTGAGGCGACTAAACCGAACATTCTCCCCGGCCTGCTGGAGCTGCTTGGCGAATCCTGCGGGCGAAGCGTGACTCCAGAGGATTTTCTGGCCTACGTCTATGGTGCGCTCGCTCAGCCGGCGTTTACTGGCCTGTATTGGGAGGAACTGGAGACGCGAGAGCTAAGAGTGCCGATCGCAAAGGACGTGTCCCTTTTCGACAAGGTTCGAAGCGTTGGGGCACATCTGCTCTGGCTGCACACATACGGCCAGAGGTTTGTTCCCACGGGGAAGCAGCCTGGCCAGGTTCCGGCTGGCGCGGCAAAGTGCGTCAAGCCCGTGCCCGAGCACAAAGATGGCTATCCTGAAGCGTTTGAATATAGTGAGTTGACAAAGACGCTCCACGTCGGCGAGGGAGAGTTCCAGCCCGTCTCGCCCGAGGTCTTCGAGTTCGAGGTCTCAGGATTGAAGGTCGTGCAGTCTTGGCTGAAGTACCGCATGAAGAAAGGCGCGGGGAGAAAATCCTCGCCGCTGGACGATATCCGCCCCGAGCGCTGGACCAGCCAGTTCACGACCGAACTGCTTGAGCTGCTCTGGGTGCTTGAGGCGACCGTCGGGGGGTATCCAGAACAGGAAAAGCTCTTAGAAGCGGTCGTCAGCGGCCCCTGTTTTCGCGCGGACGAGCTGCCACCAGTTCCCGAAGAAATGCGCAACCCGCCCCCGGCGCGTCGCCCAAGAGGCTCAGAAACAATCAAAGGCACGGCTTGACTGTCGGATGCAGGCTGCCTGGTCCGCCCGGATTCACGGAGCCTGGCCGCTTTATGCCTGGGCGGGCTTGAAGATACAGTCGGAGAACTTCACGACGAGGTCGTGGAAGGCCGGACGGGAGTCGCCCATGCCGTCCTTTCTGTAGGTGCGGTGGACCGCATTCGACAGAAGGACGATGGTAAGCTCTGAAGCCTGCGCTCGCGGAACTCGTGAGAGCTGCGATATCACCATCGCCCGGCTTCAGCCGGAGCGATGCGAGAGGGCCACCGTTGTCCTAACTCCCACCTTCAGATGGGGGATTCGGGGGAGCCAGAATCACTCCCTCTCCTCATAATCCTCATGAAGGTCAGGCGAAGGGTCTTCTTGGGCTTGCGCCCTTCTTGGCCTTCGCTGAACGGCGCAGGTGGCTAGGCAGCAAAGTCGGCAAGTGATTAATTAGATGACCTGGCGACGCGGAAACCGAGGTAGTTGTACATGTACCACGGCCTGCTCTTGGAGCGGTTCGCTGAACGGCAGTACTGCGGGGGGCCGTCCCAGCGGCCGCCGCGTTGGAGCCGGTTGAAGCCACTATCAGGACCTGTGGGATCCCTATCCGGATCCGGCCGCGTCGAATAGTGCTCGTCATCGTGCCAGTCCCAACACCACTCCTCGACATTCCCTGACATATCATAGAGCCCGAAGCTGTTGGGTATCTTCTGCCGAACCCACTGGGTCCCTTGCTCGTCAGCATGAGGATCAGTCCAGTGACCCTCATCAGCATTCCTCTGATACCAACAATAGTCCTTCATGAGCCAGTCATCGCTGGAGTCACCCCAATAATAGCGATCCCCGGTCCCGGCACGGCATGCGTACTCCCACTCGGCCTCCGTCGGCAAACGGTAGCCATTCGCGTCGAAATTGCAGCTCACGTCCGCCCAGGTAATGTGCATCCGCTGGCGACCTATGTTCGTCAGTGCGTAGCCGTGCGCCTCGGACAGCTGGTTGCAGAACCACACGCAATCGAACCAGGTGACTCGCTCGACAGGACGGTCGTCGCCGCTAAAGGTCGACTCGTTCCAGCCCATGACGTCATTCCACTGCTTCTGCGTAACCTCCGTCTCGGACATCTGAAACGTCGAGATGTTCACGATCCGCTGCGGCCCCTCGTCCTCGTCACGTGCGACCTCGTCCTCGGGGGAACCCATCAGGAAAGACCCGGCGGGAATCAAGATCATTGTGATCTCCCTCGGGACGGCAATTGAGAACGGCGCGAGACTGAGATCGATCCACCAAGCAAACGACCCGGGGTGTGTCAACAGTGCCGCGAAGTCGTAGTGACCCGCCGCGCTGATTGGCGGCATCGAGCAGGGTACATCGAACCACCAGAAGGGCGTCCGGTCCATAGCAAAGCCAGGCGGCACGTATATGTCAGGAATCCATGGCTCCAGCGAACTGGACCAGCCGCCCGGCCCCAATGCGTAAATCCTTCCATCCTGTGCCAGAAGACCAAAAAACAAGTCCACCGCCATCCCGGAGCCAGTGTTTTTCGCTGACAGGCTCACCTCGATTGTGCTGCCGGAAACGTAGCTGGCCTCGTCCGTGCTAACAGTCACGGTTGGGGCCGCGTTTCCCGTACTCGCTACACCTGCCAACATGGCAAGCATTGTCCAAAAAACAACTGCTGCTCTCATCTTTCTCCCTCCCTTTAGGGAAGTTGATCTTATCTGTGTCCGCGACTTGTGCGCGGAACACACTTGCTAACCCAAAAGACCAATAAGAGGAGTTTATGTGATTGTAACGATAGATAACAACGGATACTAGTCGATCTACGCGTGGGCGGGCTTGAAGATGCAGTCGGAGAACTTCACGACGAGGTCGTGGAACGCCGGTCGGAAGTTCTTCATGCTGTCTTTCCTGTAAGTGGGCTGGACCGCATTCGACAGCAGAACGATGGTCAGTTCCCTCAAGGGATCGACCCACAGGCTGCAACCGGTGAACGCCGTGTGGCCAAAGGCGCTCCTTGAGATTACACGACCGCCGCTTGTCTCATTGCCTTCTATCAGCTGCCAGCCGAGGCCCCGTCGTTGGCCACCAGCTTCCTTGTGGGTTCTTATCATGAGTTGAATGCTTTCGGGCGAGAGAATCGCTGTTCCCGCTCGACCCGTTGCGCCCATCAAGTACTCCTCCGCCATTTGCACTACATCCGAGGCGCAGCTGAAGAGCCCGGCGTTGCCGCTGACGCCGTCCAGAAAACAGGCGTTTGTGTCGTGAACCTCGCCTCGGATAGGCCCCTCGCGCCTCATCGACTTGAGCCGCTCTTTCGCGCGCCGGTATTGGCTCTCAAGAAAAGGGTCCTGTGACGCGCTGGTTTCAAACTCGTCCAGAAAGCGAGCCGCCATCTGTTGTTCGTGGACGTTTCCATTCTCGGTCGGGACGATCCGCTCTAGCAGCTCCCCGGGGGGATTGAAGAACGTGTGTCGTAGGTTCAGTGGCCCGAATATGTGGTCGGCCGCGAATTCCGCGAGGTCCTGTCCCGAGACCATTTCGACTATCCGGCCAAGCAATATGAACCCGAGGCAGCTGTATTGGATTCTGTGCATTGGCTCGTATTCAAGCGGGACACGGCAGATGAACTCGATCGCCTCGTCTTTGGCATCGGCAAAGAGATAGATTGGGGCCCAGGCAGGCAGACCGGACGAATGGGTCAAGAGGTCCCGGAGCCTGACGAGCGACCTGTGCCCCTTGCAGAACGCGGGGAGGTAATCAGCGACTGGGTCGTCGATTGAGAGCTCGCCGGCCTCCTGGAGCAGCAACACCGATGGGGTCGTAACGAGCACCTTCGTCAGCGAGGCCACATCGAAGATCACATCCTCGTCCAACGGTGCACTCTCTGATCCAGTGCCGAGAGAACCTTTCGCGTGATGAAGGATCCAGTCACCCTCTCGCTTCACGAAAAAGACCGCCGCGCCAAAAACCCGGTCTCGAATCGCCGAATCTACAAGACCGTGAAGCTCAGCAAAATACTGAAGCGCCCTGCCTTGCATCATCTTAACCCTCTGTGCAGCCCAGCACAATAGCAAACCATCATAACTCTACAATGTCGATCTAATAGAATCAACAGGATTCTGAAAAGTTCCCTCGTCGTTCGACGAGTCTACGACAAGTCGCAAACGGGAAAAAAGGGGGAAAGGAAAAACGGAAAAAGGGTGAGACACGAATGCCGGCGTACGGCCTGATCTGACCCTGTCTAGGCCGAGAGCAATACCGTGGCTCGCGCGTACATGGAATGCCTATTCCGGATGGTGCTTTTCCTTTATATGCCTACCCATATACTGACTTTCAGAGGGGCTTGCAGCTTCTGTACAGCTCCCCGATTCTGACCCAAGATTCTCGCTAGGAAGTGCACGACCTGGGCAAGAAAAGACCTGGGAATAAACCGAAACCTCTCGAAAAGCTGCGCGGCTCGACCATTATACTGGCCGCAAGGATTCCGGTCGTCGCGATGGTCTTGTGCAGAAGGGTTCGCCCATAGATATGATGCAGCTGAGAAGGAATCCGAGGAGCACGTACAGCAATATGCTCCAACCGTCGATTTGTGATGTGTTCACAATCGGCACTCCTGCGAATGCGAACATGAGGACTCCGAGCAAGACAAGCGCGGTCCCGGCGCCGGCTCGAAGCGCCCTGGTCAACATCGGCCTCACCGACGGTTTTCGGGGCTTCTGCCCCACGACAGCATTTGGTTTCTGGTTGCTGCGCCGCCTTCTGGCCTTCCAACCGATTATTACCCGGCAGACCGTGAATACGACGGAGACGAGCCAGAAGAGTTTGCCGACGGGCGAATCTTCGCCGGCGGGTGAAAGGATGATCTTGAAGAGGATGCAAAGGCCAGTGCAGGCGCCCAGGGCAGTAGGGATTGAGAAAAGGAGCCTTCTAGAGGCCGCAAGCGAGATTGAAGCGGAAAAGGCCGCTATGCCTCCGATGAGGCCGCAAGCAGTGGTGAAGACGGCGATTCTGATTGGCGAGTCAAAGAAGTTCGTGGGAGAAATCATCGAAACAATTGCCACGGATATGAAGCCGCTGACGACGCCTCCAACCTGGCCAACCGCCCCGAGGCAAAACGAACGCTTGACGTCGCTTACTCGCACAGTCGCTCTCGAAGCCTGCCTAGTGGCGTGTTCCGCAGATTGCACACGGTATTATTCCGACAAGGATGGTCCGGCATGGGGCGGGCATCCCGAGGCTGGGTCATAATCCGATTGGCGAGGATTTTGTTGTCCATTCACACAACAACGACACAGGAAACACGACCGATTGTCAAGATCAACGCGGCGGTTTTTTATGCGACGCGGCTGTCGGAATCGGCGTACACGCCTGCAATGGACTTATGACCCACCCGCTCAAACGGCGCCCAACTGGAATACGCCTGCCGGGAAAACACCCTCGTGATCAGCTATCTCGGATTTGAGAGGGACAGTGTTGAGCCCTTGTAGTGGGCATCGTCCGCTCAAGTCTCCCCTTTTCGCCCGTTTCCCCGACGGGAAGACTCCTCGCGAACAAGCCTTGAACCTTGCTACTCGACAGGGCAGTATCTTGCCAGCATTGCCGAATGTGGCATTATCAAACTACCTCTCGGCTTCGAGCATGATACTTGACTTATAGAAAGGATAGGCATGGAAGACTTCAAGGTATTGAGCGAGCAAATCGCTGATTTCATCATTGAGAGCAATCCTACTGGCGCCACACAGATGGGCTTGCATGATAAGGATGGCGAGCTCGACGACATGAGTCGTGAGGCAATCGAAGACAAGATCGAGAGGCTCCGAGGATTTATCAGGGAGCTCGATCAGATCGATCGGTCAGCGCTTTCGTTGAATGGGAGGATCGACCTCGAGGTGGCAAGGGCTGACTTTGACCTGTCCGTCATCATGCACGAGCGTCTTGACTATCTGTCCATCAAGCCGTCGATCTATCCCGGGCTTGCCATATTCGGGGTCCACAGCCTCTTCTCGCGGACCCCGGAGCCGGACGAGGACAGGATAGCTGCCGCCGCGTCGCGGCTGAGGCAATTCAGACGAGTGCTCGATCAGGGAAAGGAGAACCTCAAGCGGCCCCCCAGCATCTTCACCCAGATAACGCTCGACCAAGTCAAAGGCAGCTGCGATTTTCTGGCCAATTCGATTCCCAAGATAGCGAATGCTGCACCCGGCGGCGCCAAGGAGCTGCTGGCCGCCAATGACGACGCGATCTCCGCGCTGAACGATTATCACTCATTCCTCGAGCGGGACCTCCTGCCCCGCTCGGACGGCCAGTTCGCCATTGGGCGCGAGCTCTTTGAGCTGAAGCTCAAGATGGACCATTTCCTCGACGTTGACGTGGACACACTTCTTGAGATAGGTCGAGAGACGCTTGAGAAGACGAAGGATGAACTGAAAACGGCAGCCGCGGAGGTTGACGCCTCGAAGAGCTGGCAGGAAGTTGTGGAGGACATCAAATGTGAGCATCCAGAGCCTGGCGAGCTCAAGGCCACGTATCAGCGTTACATGCAGAAGGCTAGAGAGTTCGTCATCGACAGGGGCCTCGTTGACGTCCCCGCCGGGGAGGAGCTCCGCGTCGTCGATACGCCCGAGCCCTGGCGACCTCTCATTCCCTACGCGGCATACAGCATGCCCGGGCCGTTTGAGAAAGAACAGGTAGGGCTGTTCTACGTAACTCCGGTCGATGAGGCGTTGCCCGCGGACACTCAGGAGAGAATCCTTAGAGACCATTCGATCCCCAACATCAAGGTCGTGGCTCTGCACGAGGCGTATCCCGGGCACCACCTCCAACTCGTCTGCGCCAACAAGTGGCCCGACAGGCTCAGGCATTTTTTCCATAACACGGTTTTTGTCGAGGGTTGGGCGCTCTACTGCGAGGAGATGATGCGCCAGGAGGGCTTTTTGGCCGACCCAAAGAGCTACGTCCTCCAGCTCAAGGCGCAGCTCTGGCGAGCTTGCCGCGTCATCATCGACGCATCGCTGCACACAGGCCAGATGTCTGTCGAAGAGGGGATTCAGCTCCTTATGGGCGAGGCGCTCTTGGCCGAGCCGAACGCGACGGCGGAGGTCAGGCGATACACGATGTCCCCCACGCAGCCGCTGAGCTATCTTGTAGGCAAGGCCGAGATCAAGAAGCTGAAGGCAAAGGTCGAGGCCAAGATGGGCCCTGACTTCAACCTGCGCGACTTCCACAATCGCCTGATAAGTTTCGCCTCGCTGCCCACCAAGTTCATAGCGCAATTGATGCTTCAGTGAAATGGGCGTGTTTGGCAGAGCGTTGGGCAGGCTTTCCAGCCTGCCCTAACGTATCGATGGGAGAGAGGGCATGTAGGGGCGTGGTCTCAGACCCGCCCGCTTACATCAATCCTGTCGGATAAGGCATTCTCGCAACGGCAATCAATCAGAACGGGCGGGTCCGAGACCACGCCCCTACGCGACACCTTCGTAATGCTGACCCAACCTCCACGCCTCACCTCTACAACCGTCCCGCTGTCCCTGATTCTGTTGGTTATGTTGGCCTCCACCTGTCTCGCCCAGGACGAACCCGTCAGCGTGAAGGTTGATTTCGAGGTCGAGGCGACGCCTAGCGTCGTAGCCTTCTTTACCGGCAACACGTTCGGGACGATGAGGCGGTCCAGCTGCTCGGACCCTCAGCTCGGGGGCTTCGAGAGGCGCAGAACCTTCATCCTCCAGTGTCTATCCGGGCGGGATGATATGCTGCTTCTGGACGCTGGCAACCTCTTC
>Ga0315545_1005173_pt1 | contig 10549 bp, 11 predicted proteins | sample SalMarSW160210MG_FD_203096 | JGI IMG/M metagenome (GOLD analysis project Ga0315545, IMG submission 203096) | Salt marsh sediment microbial communities from the Plum Island Ecosystem LTER, Massachusetts, United States - Salt Marsh Sediment SW1602-10 ...
ATAGTATCTTTGGTTGTGGTGTTTTTTATAATAACCACTTTTTCAAATCCTTTTACAATTTCATTTATACTAGCATTAATAATTGCAACCTTGGCTAATAAGGATAAACAATGACAAAAGAATATTGGATAACAAACAAGAGATTTAAATTCATAGCAGTTTTATTATTAATAATTTTCTTAATCTTTATTACATTCTTGTATTTAAAAGCAGATGAAGTAACCAAAGATCCATGTGGAATATGTGCTAAGAAGATGGGAGAGAAAGTTGTTTGCACTATTGGAGATTTTAAAGTTTTACAGAGAACATATTTTCCAAATGGAAGTATAGTTCAGGAGCCATAATGTTAGAACCTACTTTTTGTAATGAAGTTGCTAGTGTGAAATTATGTGTTTGGGCTTGGAGATTTATTGTTGGAGTTGCACTTGTTCTTCTTGGTTGGAAACTTTTAATGCCAAAGAAAAAGGATATTTGAATTTTGTTACAATTTGTTACAAAATACAAACATTTATATATTTTTGTTATTTTGTAAGTTTAATAACTTGGGGAAGTAGAGGATGAGTATATTTACAAAAGCATGGAAAAAAGCAAAGTCTATTTTTAAGAAGAAACCAAAACCAAAGGGAAAAGCCACAGTAACTGTTTCTCCTGTAACAACTATTACAATGCCTTCTGGTACTGTAGTTACTGGGGGGCCAACTCCTTCAGGAAAAGGAGTACAAGTAACTGCAAAGCCAAAACCCAGATGGGCTGGTGGTGTTTCTAGTAGAGTTACTGTAACTCCAACAGGAAAGAAAGGATTTTATGAAGTAACAGAGAAACCTACATATGTTGAAAAGTTATTAGAACCTACACCAAAACCAACTCCTACACCAACTCCCACTCCAACTCCTTCTCCTGAACCTAAACCTTCTGGTTTTGATGTTAAAGAATTTATAGAAAAAGGAAAAGAAATTCCAGAAGAGAAAGGAGAAATATTTATAGGAGGAAAAGGTTTTTCTGTAGCTCCTCATTTACAAGAAGAATTTAAAAGAGATTTTTTATTCTCTCCTCGTGGAACTGGCTCGCCTAGTGTTCCTGGTTTTGAGAGAGAGCCTGTGTTTAAGTCTGAGTTATTAACTAAACAGACTAGACAAGATATGTTTCCTGAATTTAGTGGTGAGGTTAAAATTTATGATATGGAGGAGGAACAATGAATAAATTAATAATCTCTATAATAATTGGGCTTTTGATTTTTGGAGTTACAATATTAATTAACACAATAAAGGAGGAAAATATGGAAGAAAATAAAGTTTATTTAGGTCCTGTTCCAGAAGGTTATGACGAAGAACACTTTAGACAAACAGGCGAAACTAAACCAATAGAGGAGAAACAATAAAATGGGATTATATCAAGGGCCTATCGCACCAGGAACTTCTGAAAAGACATTTAGAAAAACAGGCAGATCAGTTTCTTCAGGAGGAAGTTATCAAGGGCCTGTTCAACCAGGAATCAGTGAAGAGATATTTAGAGAAACAGGAGTTTCGGTTCCAGAAAAAACTTCACCAGCTAAAGAATGGAGTGGAAAAGTTGAACAAATTGGAGAAGAAGGAGAAGTTGTTCAGACAGGTTATATTGTTGAAGGGAAATCGGTTGGAGGAATTAAAGGGGGTTATGCTTATATTCCCCCAACCGTTGGAGGTGCAAGTTTAGCATTTGGTGAAAAAGAGAAAGTAATTATAGGAAAAGAGGGAATTACACAATATTTGCCTTCTCCTTATATTGAAGTTGGTGGAATGGGATATTCTGTCGCTCCTGATTATCAAGAAGAGCTTGTTAGTGGAATGTTAAAACCAGCTCAAACTTTTGATTTTAAAACTTATGCTAAGGAAACTGGTTATCCTGTTTCAGAGATTGAAAGATATGAAGAATTTGGTTATCCTAAAAAAGAAGCAAGAGCATTAGCGAGATTTTCTACTTCTGCTGGGGGAATGACTTTTGCTCCAGAATTTGGTGAGGAGTATTTAAGAAAAGGTGCTAAGATCTCTCCAGAGTTAAAAGCAGATCCTTTTTTGAATATTAAAATGGAGGGAGAGAAATTTTTAACTAAGGGAGAGAAATTTTTAACTAAAGGTGTTGGATCTTTTGGTATGCAATATTTCTTTGATCAACCTAAAGAGTTTTCTCAAATTATGAAAGATATGCAAAGAACAGGAAGAGGAGCATTGGGTATGACAACGAGAGGAGCAGTGGGGGGATTAGAGCTTGTTAAATCTACTATTTTTAAACCATTTCAAATTGTGAAAGAGGGAATGGTAATTCCTGCTGGGGATTTTGTTTCAAAAAAAGTAAGTCCTTGGGTTGGAGCTCCTGTACAAATTGGAGGAGAATTAATTCCTACAACTCCTTTTGATGCATTAGAATGGTATGGATCAATAAAAGCATTTAAGTGGATTCCAAAAATATCAAAAACTATGTTTACAGGAATGGGGGTTTCTGGTTTAACAAAGGCAGAAACTCCTAAAGAATATTGGGAGTCTGGATTGATGTTAGGAGTTGGAGCAGGTTCAGGAATATTTAAAGGATTGAGATCTGGAAGAGCTTTGCTTTCTTCTACAAAAGCATATAAAATTCCATTTAAAAATTTTCTTGAAACTCCTTTAAGACGAAGGGCTACAATAATTCTTAAAACTCCAAAAGATAAAATTCTTTATCATGTTGATAAACCAACAGGAACTTATATGTTGCTAGGAGGAAATATAAAAGTAGGGGAATCTCCTATTAAAGGGGCAAAAAGAGAGTTATTTGAAGAAACAGGGTTAAAAGGTTTAAATTTAAAATTTAAAGAGAAGATTTATACTTCAGAACATGAACATTTTGTATTTGAAGATGTAGTAGATAAAAGTATTTCAAAAAGTTTAAAACCACAAGCTAGTGAGGTTTCTGGTTTTAAATGGTTTAAACCTCCAAAATATACAGGAGCATCAATGTTACAACCTCTTGGAAGAAAATCAAGTTATTTAAATATTTTTACAGAAAGAATTGTTAGGGCAGAAGATTTATTTGTTGGTTCTAAAAATATATATCCAGAATTGCAACAGACAAGATTAGTTATTGAAGCTCCTAAGGAAACTTTTATTCGAAAAGGATATCCTGTATTTCTTAAAAAAAGAGTTGGTATTGGATTTTGGGAAAAGAAAGTATTAGGAAGAAAAGGTGGAACATTTAAGAAATGGCAAAAATTTCCATCAATAACTGTTGGGTTTGGATCAAGATATGATATTCCTTTTTCAAAAATGAAACCTTACTTTGGAAAAGAGCTAACTTATATTCATGGAACATCAGGAAGAATACCAACAGAATTAGGGAGTATTTCTGAAGGAGTACCTAAAACATTTAAACAATTAAAAATACAAGAGACTTTTAAGATTGAAAAAGAGTTTATGAAAAGAGGAGAAAAAGTTTTCTTTTTCCAACCCCCAACTACAGGTAACCCTTTAACTAGTGGGGGATATGTTGGAGCAACATATTTAGGAATATATCATAAACCAAGACCTTCTTATGAGATGGGTATGAAATTAAAGGGAGATATTCCCCACATTTATAGTTCTAAAGAAACATTAGGAAAAGATCTTATCGCTACTAGAAAAGCAATGAGAGGAACTGAATTTGAGGCAGGAAAAAAACCAGCTTTACCAACTGAAGATTTTAGTTTTATTATAGGAGGACAATCTAAAACTTATTTAGGTGGAAGAAAAGTAGAAATTGTAGAGTTGAAAGGAAGTAAAAAAATTTCTAAAAAACAACAACAACAAACTTTTAAGGAAATGAAAAAAGGAATGGAAACAGAATCTTATTATGAGATTGGAAAAAGACCAGTAACAATGAGTGAAGTTTTCTCTCATGTTTCTTCAAAACTTTTATATAAACCAAAAATAAAATATGGATATCCTTCTCTTTATAAATATAAAACTCCCTATAAAACTCCTTATAAATATAAAACTCCTTATAAAACTCCTTATAAAACTCCTTATAAATATAAACCTTTTGAATATAATTATAAACCTTTTGAATATAAATATAAACCTTTTGAATATAATTATGTTCCACCTCTAAAACCTTTACCTTTTGAACCTCCCCCATATTATACAGATCCCCCCCCTTCTATTACTCCTAAAAAACCTCAAAAGTTCTTAATTGGTTCATCTAAATTAAATTTAGGAAAAGATATAATGGGTTTAGGATCAGTTAGAGGTTTTAAAAGAACTCCTAGTTTTGCAGGAGTAACATTACCAGGATTGGGTTATAAAGTTCCTAAGATGAGTAAGGCAATGGAAGAAACAGGATTAGCTATTAGAAAATATACTGGAAAAGTTCAACTTCCAACAACATTCTTAAAGAAAGTAAAAAGAACAAAAAGGAGGTATAAATAAAATATGGCAAAAATAATAAAGAAAAAAGGAAAATATTTTGGGGTTAGTGAAAGATATAATACTGCTGGAAATGAATTAATGAAAGGACAAAAACCTATGGTAATTTCCCAGAATAAAAAAAGAATATTAGTACTTAAAATACTTCGTAAGAAAGGATATTCAATTTAAAAAAAAGGAGAAAAAAATAAATGAATAGAAGTTGTGTTCCAAAATGGATTAAAAAAGGAGAAGGAAGAGTTCCAATTGGAAAAGGTTCAAACCAACCAATGAATTTTAAGAAAGCAGGTGCAAAGCAAAAAAGATCTGCTCAAAATAAAGGCAGAGGTCAACAAGGAGGATATTCAGGAAAATAAAAAATGGACAAATCAGAATACGAACACTATCAAGCACAGGAAGCTTTACAGCAAGGACAGTTAGATTCACAACAAGCATCTATAGCTCCACAGATGTATGATCAAATGCAGCAGACTCAAGCTGTGATGGTGGAACAAACTAATCCTAAAAGAATTGTAGAGGATGTTATGTTAAGGCTTAGAGGTTTAGAAAGACAACCAGATGGAACATTAGTAAGAATTGCTGAACCAAAATTAAATAAAATGGGACAGGAAAATGTTTGGTTTATTTTGGATTCTCATATTAATCAAAATGTAATTCTTTCTCATTTGGAACTTAAAGAAATAAGAATGATGATAGAAAATTTATCTAGTGATTTGGTTGATGATCTTAGCTTAAATTGGAAAGAGTATGGAATAATAAAAAAAACAGACCTTGATGTAATTAACAATAGTATTCTTTATAATATATTTTTAGCATTGAAAAGAGCAGAAGGACAAGGTGAAAAGAATTGGTTAAGTAAGATTAGTGTTGAAAATATAACCAGTGCATCACGCCTTCCCCAAATGAAAAAGGAGGGCTTCTGGAGCAAGTTTAGACTATGAAATGGCTTTTATTTCTTTTAATTACAGTGTGTTTAGGTTTTGTTTCGGCGGGTTTAGAAGTTGCAGAAGAATATGATGATAGTTTACCTGTAGTTATTTTAGCACCAGAAACTTCTATATCTGGTGATACAAATGAAACTATTCGTTTTAATAATCTTGTGGGTAATTGTACTGCAGGAAACTTTGTTTTTGGGATAGATGAAGATGGTTTTAAAATTTGTGATGCTCCAGCAGGAGGAGGGGATATAACAGCAGTATTTGCAGGAACAGGATTAACTGGTGGAGGAAGTAGTGGAGATGTTACTTTGAATGTTAATGAAACTTGGTTAAATAATTCCATAGATTTAAGAGATAATGATACAACTTATACAGCAGGAAGCAATCTTACTTTAATAGGAACAGAATTTGCAGTAAATACAACAGGGATTAGATCATGGCTTGATAATATTTATGTTCAATTAACAAACTTAGTTTCCTTAGTTGGAAATTGGAGTGCAGATAAAGATAATTATTATAATAAAACAGAAATTGATAACTCTCAATTTATAAACCAAACTTATGGAAACACTACTTACATTAAACAAGAAGATGAAAATAATTTAAATGTTAATTCTTCAAACTATTGGGATGGTTTAGATACACCAGCAGATATTCTTGGAAGCCAAATTAATAATGATTTAAGTTGGATAAATACTTCTGGAAGTGGATATGCCCCAACAAATATTAATCTTACAACTGAAACTTATAATGGAGATATAGAAATGGCAGGGTTAGTAGGATATGAAGCAGCGGATAATATCTGTGATAGTAATTTTACAGGAAGTCATTTCTGCACAGAATTTGAAGTAGCATTATATCAAGGAGATGATGTTACAGGTGATGCTTGGATAATTGCTGGTAGTCCAAAATATATTCCTGCAACTGTTCCTGTTAATGATTGTCAAGGATGGACTTATTCAGGAACTACAACAGCATTAGGAAACTATTGGCATTTTGATACTGATGGAAAAGGAGAAGGGAGGGCTATAAATTGTGGAACAACTTTAAAACTTGCTTGTTGCTCTTATTAATTTTAGGAGTAAGTATTGGATTTGTTAGTAGTGCCTACTATGTTACAGATCCAAACCAATGTCCAACTGATTATCAATCTCAAACTTGTTCTGGTAGTGATGTTGTTTGTGGATATAGTGGAGGAGTTACCTATTGTTATGATCCTACTAATATTGATCCACCAAATGCGAATAGGGATGTTTCAACAACAAATTATGGTTGTGAAGATACTACTTGTGATGGAGGATATGTTATAGATTGTTATTATTATGATGGATCTGCTCCTCATTGCGACAATGGAAATACTGGATTTTGTGATAGAAATTCTACTTGTTATAATAAGCATGTAGAAACAAGATGTCTTGCTAATAATTTTGTAGATTCTTCCTGTGATTCTGATTGTATATCAGGATACTTTGAATGTGATGGTTCTACTACTGACGCTGATGGTTGTGAAATAACAACAGGGGCTAGTTGTGGAAGTGGTACAGGAACTGTTGCTAGTGGACAATGTTATGACACTAACAATGGAAATTGCACTTCTTCTACTAGATTAGATTGTGATGATAGTGATAGTGATGGAAACACAGCAACTTGTAATGTTGGAAATGGTTGTGAAATATTAATTGGAGGAAGTTGCAGTGTTGGAAGTTTATCTGGAACTTATGCAAATTATTGCACTGGTGCTTCAGGAACTTGTGTTGTAGATAAATCTTATTTTGAAACAGGAACACAAACAGAATATCAAACCAATGCAAGTCAGGCATTTTTATGGGGAGTAGATTATACTGTTGGAAACTTAATAAATTTAAGTTGGAGTGCAGGAGGAGGATTTTATGTTAATGCAACTGGAGCTTATTTTAATGGAACATTATTAGGAGAAGGAGGAGCAGAAGTAGATCCTCTTTGGAGTTCTAATTATACAGCTTACAATTCTTCTTGGAGTTCAACTTATAATTCAACTTATGCAACTTGGGCTTATAATCAAACTACTCCAGCAATAAATATTATTTTAGGATATAATTATTATAATTCCTCTGATTTTGATTTTAATGATTATTATTTAGAAAGTAATCCTTCTAATTATTGGAATGATACTTCTGCAAGTTTTAATAAAACTTATGCAGATACACTTTATGCTGATATTTCTGTTACAGGTGATAACTCATCTTGGAATGAAAGTTATGCTAATACTTTATATAGAGCTAACTCTTGGGATAATTTTACAGGTATTCCTCATGCAACTCCTTCTGATGGAGATACAACTCATTTTAGTTTAGCAGACGAAATTTATGATTGGGTTATTGGATTAACTTATGCAACAACTTCTTATGTAGATGATTTAGTTTCAAGTGTAGGAAACTGGAGTAATGACAAAAGTGATTATTTTACAAGTGCAGAGGTTTTAGGTTTTAGTTATTATAATTCAACAGACTTTAGTATAGCAGATTATTATTTAGAAAGTAATCCATTTGGATTTTACAATTCAACAAATCCTTCTCCTGATACAACTTGTGCTGATGATGGAAGTTGCACAAACTTAACTTATTTAGATCATGTAAATACAGGAGAATTTATACTCACAGGAAATATCACCATCACAGGAACTAACAATGCAACAATATACAACAATGGAACACATTTAATATTCACATAAAATACAAAATGAAAATTTACTTTATACCAATAATAATCATGGCATCAATAATGGCTTCAATAGTAGCAAGTCCAGATCAACCAGAAGGTAGTGGAAATGTTGGATATGAACTTTTAGATAGTAATAAGGTTCTTCATATTTGGAATGAAATAGATGACTATTACTTTAATACATCTTCGGGAGTCCAATTCACAAATCATTATGACGAATACTGGGCACATAATATTTTCTGTGGAGGATTAAAATATCAGGGAGAATGGGAATATTGGTGCAACGATGAATTACCTTTTGATTGGAGTATAAATACAGACAATTCAACTTATTTTAATTATACAGGACATAGAGATGTGACAAAAACTGTTGGTGAAAATGAATATGAAGTTAGATTTGCATTAAGATATGCCTTAGAATCTGAAGATACTTATTTAGATGTCCAACCTTATGTAAAAAATATAGGTGAGCTAGATATTCCAGTTGACTTGGGTTTTGCATGGAGAATTAAAGATATTCAAATTGGAAATGATGAAGAAGATGATTGGGTTTATATTGATGGAACAAGATATAATTTAAATGAATCTCTGGATTTATCATTTACAGATTTAGATAATACAGAAGTGTTTTTTCACGACGACGATGAATGGTTATGGTTAAATTGGAGTTCTAATTTAAATTATAAATATACAATAAAAAATAAAACAGGACAATATAATGCACCAAACACTTTAATGATTAATGCTGGGACCTTAAGTATGGGACAAGAAAAATCCACAACTTTTGGCTGGATTGATGCTATGTGTAATTGGAATTGTAATTATATTTTACCAACTACTCAACAAAATTTAGAGGTAGGGGAAACATATAGCCATCAGGCAAATATACCCTATTCAGGGACATGTTCAAAAGCTGGAAACATAGAGGCACAATATAATGACACATCTGATAACACATGGGACAAGATAACGTCAAGCACAAATTTATCAACAAGCGATTTAAACCCAAGAACATGGCAATTATGTCTTTTGGAAATATGCGGTCCTTACACATGGACAGTAAAAGCAGAAGAAGATAACCAAGATGAAGGAATGTATCTAACAAGAGATAAGTGTCAATTTAATGGAGGTCAAATAAAATATGCAACAGGGGCTTATGTAAATATAACCACAACAGCATTTGATACTTGTGATTATGTGACTATTTCATCTAGTACAACTTTAACAGCAAACAATGATTCTTGTTTTGATATAACTGCTGATGATGTTGTTTTTGATTGTAATAATTATCAGGTATTTGCTAACTCAAAGACTTTTTACAATTACTCTATAATCGCTGAAAATGTTGATAACATAACTATTAAAAATTGTTATCTTAAAAACTGGACACTAGGAATATTTTTTAATAATGTGACCAACTCAATTATTGAGAATACAACTATATTTAATACAACATCTATAAAATCTGGAGATGTAGAGGCAATAGCAATAAATCTTAATAATTCAAATTTCAATACAATTGAATCAAATATCACCAAGATGTTTACAGATTCATCTTCTGAAGGAGCGCAATGTAACTCTTATTTATATAATAAATTATCTGCAATTTATTTTCTAAATTCAAATAACAATATAATAAAAAATTCTATCTTTGATAAAATAAATGGAACTTATGCAGGAGATTCTAATCCAAATGAGGGATGTCAGCCTGGACCTGTTGTAAATGGAAGATCTTTATTTTTTCATTATTCAGATCATAATATTATAAACAAGTCTGTTGTAACTAATTATGATTATCCCTTGTATTTCTATTATTCTGAAAACAATTCTATGTATAATACACAAATAAATAATTCTTATTATAATTATGATTTAGACTTATATTATTCTCCAGATACAAAATTCCATAATGTAATATTAAATAAATCCATGATTGATGTAAATTATGGGAGTACGTTTTTTAATTATTATTATCTTAAAATAAATGTAACAAATGAAAATTATAATCCTATAAATGGGGCTAATGTTGAGTTTACAGATGTTTTTGAAACAACTACAAATGATACAACAGGAGCAGATGGTTTGACTTCTTGGAATGATTTAATTGAATATAATGAAACAAATGGTGGGAAAACTTATTTTACTAATTATAATGTTAGTGGAAATAAATCAGGCCAAGATGCTAATTATACAATGGTTAATCTTACAGAATCCATGCTTATTTTATTAATATTGCCTGATTCAGCAGTTGATACTTGTGAATGTCCTGATCCTGGAGTAGATTGGGATGTAGAAGCTAGTGATGATTGTGTAATTACAGAAGATTGTGATATTAATGTTCAAACTCTAGCAATTAGTGGAACAGGAACATTCACTGTTTTAGCTAATATTACGGCTGGAGAAGTTGTAATAGATAATAATTGCAATTTTTATAATAAAATAAATGATGGGAATTGGTTAATGGTGAAATTAACATGAGAAAAATAATGTTGATAATGATGG
>Ga0315545_1005174_pt1 | contig 10547 bp, 8 predicted proteins | sample SalMarSW160210MG_FD_203096 | JGI IMG/M metagenome (GOLD analysis project Ga0315545, IMG submission 203096) | Salt marsh sediment microbial communities from the Plum Island Ecosystem LTER, Massachusetts, United States - Salt Marsh Sediment SW1602-10 ...
CCTACCATCGGAGATCACTATCCTTGATAAAAAATGGCATTCTTTAATTTTTATTAGAAACGGCACATATGGAACTTTGTACACAGATGGCATAGCTCTGGGTACATACATAGGCGATATAGCCTTAAATATCGGAGAGCCCGGAGTCATAATTGGACAGGATCAAGATTTCGTATCGGACACCGTACATTTTGAAAAAGAACAATCTCTGGCAGGGAAAATAGACAATCTCAGAATTTATAATAGAGCTCTCTTGAATAAGGAAATACAGGTACTATATAACGAAAATCGATAAAACCATAAGGTGAAGAACTGATGCTTTTAATATTATTTTCACTATTTCCTCCATTAAGAACAGCGGAAGAATTTGGTTTTGGTAATATACCGAGAGAACCGGAAAATTCTTTTTCCGTCACGTACCAGAACCTATACGCCATACCAGAACTACAGACGGTCAGGATTGACTACTTGAATGATTCTTATGGGCTGGGAATTTCACACTTCGGCACTTCTTTCTACAGGGAACTAATATTAGAAGGTGTCTTTATAAAACAAATAGACAAAACTTTTTTTATGATAGAACCTTCTCTTTTAAATTTATCCCAAGAAGATGAAGATAACTTCGGATTCAAAGTCGATTTTCTTATCGGTTTTTCCTTACCAAACCACAGAGTCTATCTCAGAGCTTTCCACCCCCTATCATGGATAAGAAATAGCACAATTCCCTCTGAACTGGAATTATGCGGTGTTTACCGGGACGAGTGGAACAAAATCGGGGTAAAGATTAACTTTACGGAAAACTGGGGAATAGGGTTAGGGTTCGGATACGAAATAAGATTCCCGACTTTCAATGCTTCTCTCGGTCTGCTGACCAATCCTCTAATTCCCACAGCAGGATTCTCCTTTGAATTCTCGAAGATGAAATTCGCGATCGGCATTCAGAATCATCCGTATCTCGGCTTATCGGAAACGTTCACCGTAAACCACATATTGCGGCAAAGCCGCTAAAATGTAAAAATTAAATATCAAAATGGAAAACTACAAATTAAAAATTTATTCTCACACAAAGACACGAAGACACAGAGAAAAAAATGTATTTTGTTTGTTAAAAACCCTTCCCACCTCCCAAAAAACAAGAGGAACAACAAATCACACGTATAACACAAATATTTTTTTGTTTTTGCGGTTAGGGGAAGGGATAATTTTGCATTTTTATTTGTCATTTTGCTTTTTAAACTTTGATATTTTATTTCCGAGAAAAATGCAATTATATGGGTCAAGCAAAAATTTCTTGTACATCAACCAAAACCAGTGTCTAATAAGTATCTAAGAAAAGGGGTATAAAATGAAAGAAAAAGCAGTTGAAAAAAAAAGAATTTTTACCGGTAATTTGCTAAATTTCAACGCGGATAGAGTCATCCTTACAAACGGAATAAAAACTTTCAGGGAATACGTATCACATCCGGGAGCTGTAGCAGCCCTTCCTTTCCTCAACTCCTCTGAAATAGTACTAGTAAAACAATATCGATACGCTGCGGGGGACTTTCTACTTGAAATACCTGCCGGAACCATTGAAAAGGGTGAAACTCCGGAAGAATCTATTAAGAGAGAACTCCAGGAAGAAATAAACTACAAACCCGGCAAGCTTGAAAATTTGGGATGGGTTTACCTAACACCAGGTTACAGTAATGAAAAAATCCACCTGTTCAAAGCAACAGACCTGGAAGCATGTAGCAAAAAAGCAGAAGAAGATGAAAATATCGAAGTCGTAAAAATTAAAATCGAAGAAGCGCTTTTAAAAATCCACTCAGGTGAAATAAAAGATGGAAAAACTGTTATTGCTATTTTGTCTCATATCAATAGAGCCGTTTGAAATAGACCAGGAAATCACAAGAACACCTGAACTCTTAGAAACAATAAGAAGATTAAAGGAAAACCCGATAAATATAAATACCGCGAGAAAAGTTGAATTGCTGCTCATACCGTATTTCGATAATTATCTCGCGGAACGGATAATAAATTACAGAAAAGAACACCTTTTCACAAAAAAAGAGGAATTACTTAACGTAGAAGGAATGACACCTTACCTTTTCGATAGAATAGAAAACTTCGTAACGGTGAAAGAGGCAAAAAGAAGAAAACCAAGGGGGTTCGATTTTTTATCCCGCTTTGAATATAAAGAACAAGAATCTCAAAATAAGATATACAATAGAATTACCATTCCATACAAAGGTTTATTTGTAAACGGTCTTTTCGAAAAAGATTATGAGGAAGAGGATTATTTCGATTATTACACCGCTTCAATTTATATTCCCGAAAAACTCGTAATCGGCGATTATGACCTAGATTTAGGAATGGGCATTATATTGGGCAAGCCGGGTTTCTTTTACCGCAGCGCAGGGATAATCCCAGGAGAAAAAGGTTTTAGCCCTCATCTTTCCACATACGAAGAAAATTTCTTCAGGGGCATCGCAGGTAAGTGGAAAGAGCTAATTTTTTTCGGTTCTTACCTCGAAAAGACTTCCTGGGGAGAAGAGAAACTTCTGGGAACGAGCTATAAATTTTCTTCAATAAGATTAACGGGAAGTTTTAGTGAATCAGAAGAAAGAGGAAAATACGGATTGGGTTCTTTTTATGCCGATAAAGAACTTGCGGGAAATCTCTTCCGTTTCGAAATCGCAGGCGGAGGAAATACCTTCAAAGAAACAAAAAACAGCCTGTCTTATTCGATGGGTATCGATAACGGTAAAGGACTAAAAGCAATATATGTCAACTTAAAAGACTCATTACCTACTTTAAGAAGTTCTCCTTTCTATAAAGATGAAGAAGCCTTTTATTTAAGTTACACGAGAAAGATTTCACCCGTTCTATCCGCCGGCGTTTTCACCGAACTCTCCCGAAACATTTCAAGCATGGAACCTTTCGACAGGATAGCGGAAATTCATTTGGGTTTTTACCCAGTTAAAAATCTTCAGTTTCAAAACAGAATCAAAACCCAAAGAGGAAAAAACAGCGGCAGATTCGACGTGATTCACAAAGTAAAAGATGTAACTTTCAGAAGTCGCTTTGAAGTCATAAACGCCCAAGAAGGCTCCGGTTTCCTCGCGTACACCTCTTTTCGTTATTCTAAAGATTATATTCTTGAAGGACGCTTAGTACTTTATGAAACAGACAACGGTAGTACAAGAATTTATGAATACGAGAATGATTTACCCGGGAAATTTACAATAAAACAACTTTCCGGTTCAGGCAGACGCTTATATCTTATTCTGGGAGAAAAAATATTACCCGTGCAACTCTATATAAAGTGGAGCATGGATTTTAAAGAAACAACTTCTCACGAAGTAGGCTTGGCTCTCTCTATATGAAATACTTTAACGTAGCCGTCCCAATCGATAAATTTTGCCTTTTCACTTACACGGGAAAAGAAGATCTTAAATTACAGAAAGGAAGTGTTGTGCGAATACCTTTTAGAAATAAGATGCTCGAAGGTGTCGTTATCGAAGAAGGAAAATATTTCAAAGGAGCAAAAGAGATCCATGAAAAGATACTGGACTTACCTCTGGATTTATTTAAGCTTTGCCAATGGGTTTCAAGTTATTACGTCTGCCCGCCTGGTCTGGTATTTTCTTTCTGTCTTCCTCCGATAATGAAGAAAGTCAAAACATTTAAAGAATATCCCAAAAAGGAATCTATAATTAAATTAAATCCATCTCAAAATAAAGCGTATAAAAAAATAATGAAAGCGATAAAAGAGGAACGTTTCGAGACATTTCTTCTTTTTGGGGTCACGGGAAGCGGGAAAACCGAAATCTATTTGCGACTGATGGAACATGTAATAGATAAAGGAAAAAGTGTGCTCTACTTAACACCGGAAATTTCAATGATACCTCAGGTTATTGAGCGAATAAGGGATAGATTCGGAAACGGCGAATCGTATAACTACAAATCATCCAGAGGTATGAGATATTCATACTGGTTAAACGCTATAAACGGTAATTTAAAAATAGGAGTAGGTTCAAGAATGAGTGTTTTCAGCCCGTTTAGAAATCTCGGCTTAATTATAGTTGATGAGGAGCATTCCGATTCATATCGTCAGGAAGACCTCAAACCAAGATTTTCAGGACGTGATGTCGCGGTCATGAGGGGAAAAATAGGAAATTTTCCGGTTATACTCGGCAGTGCAACCCCTTCGATTGAGTCCTTTTATAATGTAGAAAACGGCAAGTATAAACTTCTCGAACTCCCCAAAAGAGTAAAAGGTATGGACCTGCCGGAGGTAAAAATTGCAAACCCTAAGGATAAACTTTTTTCGGAAGTTATGGAAAAAGAAATCGAAAATACTTTAAATAAAGAAAAACCATCAAGAGTTATTCTCTTTTTAAACAGAAGGGGGTACGCTCCTTACGGTAAATGCTATAATTGCGGCTGGGTTGCCCGCTGTAGAGACTGTGACATCTCTTTAACTCTTCATAAAAAAACAAACAAATTAATCTGTCATCACTGTGGATACCGCATTGACCGAATAGAAAACTGTCCTGATTGCGGCAAAGAAATATTTTATTTGGGATGGGGAACACAAAGAATAGAAGAAGAAATAGAAAAGAAATGCGCAGGATATAGTATCAAAAGGATGGATACAGACAGTACCTCCGGTAGACACTCTCACGAAGAAATATACAGTAAATTAAAAAAAGGAGAGATTCAAATACTACTTGGGACTCAAATGGTAACAAAAGGACTCGACCTCCCGGATATAGGATTCGTAGGCGTCGTTTCAGCGGATACAGCACTAAACTTTCCTGATTTTAGAGCAACGGAAAAAACCTTTCAACTTCTCTCACAGGTAGCGGGTAGAGCGGGCAGAGGCGAAACGGGCAAAGTTTTAATACAGAGCTCAAATCCAAATCACTACGCGATAAAAAGCGCGTCGGCTCATAACTACAGGGGTTTTTACAATGAAGAAATAAAATTCAGAGAATCCGCCAATTATCCGCCTTTTACCAAACTGGCAAGAATCATCATCAAATCCAAAGAAATAAAAAAGGCGGAAAATGCTTCCGTTAGATTAAAGAAAATAATTGAAAGTATGGCGGAAGCAAAAAAAATAACTATTCTCGGACCTGTTGCCTGCCCCATCGGAAAAATCGAAAAACATTTCCGATTCCACCTACTGTTGAAATCAAAAACCAGCTCTGTTCTTCAAAACATCTTAAGAAAACTCTATAACAAAAAGATTCCCGCAGTAAAAATTTCTTTAGAGATAGATCCGGTAAACATGCTATAGATAAATCAAAGATTAAATATCAAAAAGCAAAATGACAAATAAAAATGTAAAATTATAAATCAAAACAAAAGAAGAGAGACAACGAATCACACAAATAGCACAAATAAAAACAAAAAAATTCTTTTTTTTACAAAAAATAACTATCGTTAATTCATTTGTGTAGTTTGTGCTATTTATTGTTAAAATAGGGATGTTGGGGGATAAACAGAGAAATCTTTGTGTCTTTGTGCTCTTTGTGTAAAAATAATTTGGAGTGGTGGGTGGTTTTTTAAACAACCTAAAATCTCTGCGTTCTCCGTGTGTTTGTCTTTTCTCTGTGTCCTCTGTGGTAAATTCTTTTTTGGGGTTGACTTTCCTTATATTTTGCTATTATTTTTTTAAACATAAGATTTATTCCGCATAACTTTAACAGGAGGCAATAGAATATATGGACAAAAAAGAAACAGAGAGACGAGAACGTATAATTTTTTCTCCCGGATATAAGGGAGCCGATAGGAGAAGGAGTAAAGACCGTCGAAGCGGAAAAGACCGGAGAAACAATTCTAACCCCAACTACCCAGGTCCTGAACGCAGAAATGGCGAAGACCGCCGAAGTGGAAAAGACAGAAGAAAAACAAAAAATAAGGGATATTTACTGTAGACTACAAACTTTTACCATTAGTTCCCGCCCCTTATAGTGCTGTTCTAGTAAGTAGATCCTTCTAATCTAAGTTAAATAGATGAATGGCAAAATAGTACTACAGATCATTTGGATTAGTTGAGTAGTTAAATTGTTAAACGTTTAAACAGTAAAAAAAATCTGTGTTAATCTGTGTTTATCTGCGTGCCATTGTCTTTTTTCTATTTACCCCTTGACTTTTCTTAAAAATAAACTATTTTAGACCCAGTAAATGTAGGTTATGGAACCTTCAAGATCGATAGGAATTTAATTGTATTCTTATTCATTTATCTCCCTTCTGGTTTTGCCGGTTATACATCTTAATACGTTTTTCTGTAAAAACGTATTCAGCCTTAATTACATTTACGAATACATGTAAATATTCAAACCTAAAAGGAGGTAACATGAATATATACGTAGGTAACATTTCGTCACAACTAACTGAAGAAGAGATTAAAGAAGCTTTTGCAGCTTATGGAGAATTAACTTCGGTTAGAATGATTAAAGACAGGTATACAGGCGAACCCAGAGGATTTGGATTTGTCGAAATGCCTAACAAAGCAGAAGCAGAGGCAGCAATTGCCGGTTTAAACGGCAAAGAATTTAAAGGGAAAGAGCTTACAGTAAATGAAGCTCGCCCGCGTCCGGAAGGCTATAGAGGTGGTTCCAGAGGAAGAAGTGAAGCACACAGCTACGGCCGTTCCCGCTGGTCAAACTAGATAGTTATATAATAAAGATATAATTATCTAAATATAAGGGGGCATCGTTTAACAATATCATATTGTATATTGTTTGGACTTTGCCCCCAATTTTTTCCAAGTTTCGAAATTCCAGTTTCTTAAACCGTTAGTCTGTTGAACAGTTAATCCTTTGGGTTGGATTTTGCGGTAAGCCGATAGCGACTTATGACTTTGTATCCTTTGTGGTTAATCTTTTTTCTTGCCAGGTGAGCCTTGAGGAAAAGAAGAAATCCTCTATATTTTAACCATGAAAATTATCGAGAGAGAAGCAAAATCGATATACACAAGGACAAAACTTCCCGGCATAGAATATACAATTAACCAGTACGTTGGGTGCGGGCACAGATGTGCTTACTGCTACGCCCGGTACATGAGCAGGTGGAAAGAGTACGGACAGTGGGGAACCTGGATTGAAGTAAAGACAAACGCCCCGGAGCTCGCAAAAGAAAAAGTTGATGGTGAAGTATCGATGAGTTCGGTCTCCGACCCGTACCAACCCCTCGAAGAAGAGCGTAAGCTCACCAGAAAGGTTCTCGAAAATATGAACAAAGATACTAAACTCTCGATTCTCACCAAGTCTGATCTGGTTTTAAGAGATGTCGACATCCTCAAAGAATTTAAAAACCTAAGCGTCGGTTTAACCGTAAATTGCTTTCCGGAAAAAGTAAGAAAGATTCTCGAACCACATGCTCCATCGAGCGAAAGACGGATTAAAGCGCTTAAAAAATTAAATAAAGAAGGAATAAACACCTTCTGCTTTATAAGCCCCGTCATTCCAAAGCTTACAGAAGTACGAGAAGTCTTAAAAGAAACTAAAGGAATAGTAGATTATTATCTAATCGAAGTTCTGAATACCCGTCTTGGCGGAGAGAATTTCGGGGAAATTTTAAAAAATAAATTCCCGGAAAGTTACGAATATTTAAAAGACAGAAAGAAAATGGAAAAGTTTGTGGAATTATTAAAAAATTATTTTGAAGAAGAGAAAGTCCCAATCGCAGCATTCGTCGGCCACTTCGGTGAGAATTATTACAAAGAATAAAAACTAACAAATATGAACCACAAAGCCCACAAAGAGCACAAAGCCCCACCACACAACCCATTTATTTTTGTTTGTTTCTAAAACCTAAAACCCAAGACCTAAAACCTACTTCTTCACACAAAGATACAGAGCACATAAAGGTTTTTTACTCTTTTTTTATAAGCTAAGAGCCAAAGGCTAAGAGCTAAAAGCTTAGTGTAACTACTCTCTACTATCTACTCCCTATTCTCTATTTTAGTATTAAAAATTTCTCGGTTAAATTTGTTTTCTCGCCTTGTAAACTACAGAAATATACACCAGGACAAACATCCTTAGTATTCCAATCGATTTTATACGAACCCGGACTTAAAAACTCTTTTTTAAATCCGAAAACCCGCTGTCCCAATATATTAAATATAGAAAAGTCTATATCTCCTTTTTTTCTCACATCGATCACAAATTCTACCGGTGATCCTGATATAACAGGTGAAACGGATAAGTTAAAAGGTTCTTCAGCGTAAAATTCTTCAACACAGGCAGGAGTTTCTTCGCCCGGTGATTTAAAATAACTTTCCATAAAATCACTTATGTTATTATCCGTATCTTCGCCGTTTGGATATCGCGATAAACTATTAGTTTCTGCTATATCAGGAGCGGGCAACCCTTCACCTGTAAATATGAAATCCCCGCTTCCGTATCCCAGCGCGTCAATCGTTATTCCGTTAAATCTTAGTTCGATGTTATCCGGACTGTTTTGCAAATCGGCATTATCCGTAATTGTATCTGCATTTGCCACACAACTGTCCTGCGCTATAACAAAAAAACCATCAGGAGGTATCGAATAACTTGTAAGGTCTATTACCTCATAATCATTACCATTTAAACCGTTTACCCCAACAACTTCTATTCCGTCCAGAGAAGCTCCCGGGATACCATATAATTCTATAAAGCAGGCAGTGTCCGAACCCGGACTATCATAACAGACCTCGTTGATGACTATTCCCTTATTACCTACATAATAGGCATTTGTATCGGAAACCGTGATTGAATCATTATCGTCTCTTACCCATAGATAATAAAAAACAGTATCTCCTTCTGCCTGGCACGGAATACTGTAAAGAAAAGTATCTCCGTCAATCGCGGAGTGAGAAATACTAAGACGAGAATCCGGATTATTGATTCCGTAATAAAGAGAATCGTCTATTATATTGCCGCCATCTATTATTTCCGCGTAGATGGTTTCTTCATCGGTAGGCAAAGGATGAGTAGGCTTATGCCAGATTCTTTTAACGAATGGCGGCAAGGGTGTAGTAGTTGTTATAAATTCCGCGTCATCAATATAAAAACCCGCGTCTCCATCCCAATTTTCTGCAACATCGTACGCTCTTATAACGAGTTTCCCCGAGTCAGCAGAGAAAGGAGCATTTACCGTCATCTCGAGCTGCTGCCATTCCTCACTGTCAACAGAATAAGAGCCATAATCCGAGTCACCTGAATTCCAGAAAGCTGCCAGTCTTACTCTACCGGCAGGGTCATTATCATAGACCCATACCTTTAGAGTACAAATCGAGCCCGGAGTAACTTTAACTAGCTCGCTTATTAAATCTGCGTTGTCTTGCGATTGCGTGACAAGAGAATCCTTAAGACTAAAATCTCCTCCGTGGACGGTACCCTCTTCCCTGAAAACGGCAATACCTGATTCGTAAGTCCAGTTATCAGGAGTGCCCTCTGTCCAGAATTCAAATCCCGGGTTAACAAGCAAATTATCCGCCAAGAGAAGAAAAGCGGAAAACATATTGAAAACAGTTAAAATGAGTACCCTTTTCGTGATTCCCCCTTTCGTTTGAATTGATTTAGAAAAAATTATAGGGATTATTTTTAAAATGTCAAGGAAAAAATCTCACTTAAAGCACAAAGATAATAGGACGCAGATGAACGCAGATTTACAAGATTTATTTTTGTTGTTTCTTTTAAGCTAAGAGCCAAAGGCCCATAGCTAAAAGCTTATTTTGACAACAAATATCACGAATAGTTGTTTAAAACTAAATCGGCTCAGAACCCCAAGAAGGAATTCTAAGCCGATTTTATACTATTCCCTGTTCACTACTCTCTACTATTTACTCCTTGTTTCCGTTTTTTTTCTAACTTCCTAACCTTCTAACTCTCTAACCTCCTAACATTTATTACTTAAGTAATATCATTTTATGATGTTTTTCAAAATCATCTGTCTTGAAGACATAGAAGTATACTCCCTGGGGTACTTGCATACCCGCGCTGTTTTTTCCATTCCAACTGACCGATTTGAATCCGGCAGATTCCTGACCGTTAACTAAGGTTTTGACTGCCTGACCTGCCAGGTTGAAGACGGTAAGGTTGACATTATCGCAGTTCTTCGGTAGCCCGTACTTGATGGTGGTGTTACTCATAAAGGGGTTGGGTGTGTTTTGCATACAGCTGAAGACGGTGGGGATTGGTTCTTCTTCTTTGGATGAGAGCTCGACGATGTTAGAATCTGAAAGTGTTCCCTCTGTACTATCGGGTTCGTAATTGATAGCCAGGGGTACGGAATTATTCTCATCTGATAGAATTGGATTCCCAATATAGGCATCAAAAGAACAACCCTCCTGTGCATCGAAACCTGGAAGCAATGAAATATAGTTTCCCATTAAGGAAGTACTCGTGAACATAGTAACATTACCGCCAGTCGAACCATTCCCTTCAATGACGAAATAAGTATTATCGCCCGCTGATGTGATTGATCTAAATGCCTGATAAGTTTCCGTTTCGTCTATCTCAACTGTTATGTTTTGAAGAACTAGATCTGCGGGTAATACACTTACTTCG
>Ga0315545_1005176_pt1 | contig 10545 bp, 6 predicted proteins | sample SalMarSW160210MG_FD_203096 | JGI IMG/M metagenome (GOLD analysis project Ga0315545, IMG submission 203096) | Salt marsh sediment microbial communities from the Plum Island Ecosystem LTER, Massachusetts, United States - Salt Marsh Sediment SW1602-10 ...
GAATTCGACTGGAGCTTCTGGAAGCCAACGATTAAGAAGGCATTACCCTTCTCCCTTACAATAATCATCGGAGCCATATTTCTTCGTATTGATATAATTATGCTTTCGATAATGAAGGGAAATGCAGCCGCAGGGTGGTATAACGCCGCCTGCAATTTAATCATTGTTCTCGTCTTTGTCGCCGATGCTTTCATCTATGCTATTTTTCCGAATATGGCACGATTCTTTATCGCGGCTAAGGATTCTCTAAAGATAGCATTGGAGAAGTCTTCGAAGTATCTATTCATTGTAGGACTACCTCTAGCTGTGGGGACAATTCTGCTGGCAGATAGGATTATCTCGGTTGTTTACGGGGCTGAATTCGCCCCTGCGGTAGTTGCACTTCAGGTTCTCTCCTTATACCTACCGCTGAGGTTCATAAGCCATGCCACAGGATGGACTTTAGCATCAATAAACAAAGAGCCGTTACGCACCTTAAGTGCGGGAATCGCGGCGGGCATCAATATCAGCCTGAATTTAGTTCTCATACCCAGCTTGGCGCTCGTTGGTGCAGCCATCTCCACGGTAATAACACAAATACTCTTGTTTGCTTTGTACTTCTATTTCGTTGCTAAGCACTTTCATCGCCTACCGTTGCATAAAATCCTTGTCAAACCCGTCATAGCTTGTCTAATAATGGGCATTTTTGTTTTCTTTGTAAAGCAGATCAATTTGGCCCTGCTTGTTGCTCTAGCCGCCTTAATATATTTTGGAATGCTTTATCTTCTCAAAACCTTTGATGCCGACGATAGAAGGATGTTGAATGAGGTGATAAGAGGGCTTGCTAAAATGTTACCACATAGAGTCAGGGGAGCTTGACCAAAGGCTCTACCTTAGAGTGGAGGATTGGAGATGGTAAAAGAAGAAAAGAGTATAGCGCAAGTAGTGAGAGACGGTCTGTGCACGGCATGTGGAACTTGTGCCGGCATCTGCCCTCTCTCGGCTATAGAGATGGTAATAAATGGGCGAAGGGGAATATACGTCCCAAAATTGCTCGATACCAAATGTAACCAGTGCGGGCTCTGTCTTCAGGCCTGTCCCGGATATTCCGCGGACCTTTGCCAACTGAGTCTAGAGGTTTTTGGGAAGAAGCCAGAAAATACCCTGCTTGGCAACTATATAGGTTGCTATCTTGCCCATGCTACAGACCACAAGATAAGACGCGACTCAGCATCGGGTGGAGTGGTCACTTCGTTACTGATTTTCGCTCTGGAACAAGGTTTGATTGACGGTGCGTTGGTGACCAGAATGAAAAGGGACAATCCTTTGCAACCCGAATCCTTTATAGCGAGAACGAGAGAAGACATCTTCGAAGCCGCGACGTCCAAGTACTGTCCTGTCCCGGCGAACACTGCTTTGAAGGAAATTTCCCAAGGGGAAGGGAATTTTGCGGTCGTCGGCCTTCCTTGTCACATTCACGGCGTTAGAAAGGCTGAGACAGCTAGCAAAGGACTGAAGGAAAGAGTAGCCTTCCATTTCGGAATTTTTTGTTCTCAAATGGATAGTTTCAAGAGCACACAGTTCCTGCTCACCAAGCTAGGCATAGAGCGTACAGCGATAGCCTCAATACGCTACCGTGGTGCGGGGTGGCCAGGAGAAGTGAAGATAAGGTTGAGAAACGGAGATGAAAAGACGATCCCGCCGACATCTGCACTGTGGGCTAGTTGTCATTGCAGTCTTCTGTTTTCTCCTGCTCGTTGTCTATTGTGTAATGATGTCACCAATGAGCTAGCTGATATTTCGTTCGGTGACCCCTGGCTGCCGGAGATAATGGCAACTGAACAGGAAGGCAAATCTATCGTGATAGCCAGGTCGGCCCAGGGCGAGGCGCTATTGCATAGAGCAAGCTCCCAAGGGATTATCGAATTGCAAGCTCTGGGTGCCGGAGATGTTATCAGATCACAAAGGATGTTTCTGCATTTCAAGAAAGTAAACTTAGGAGCCCGCATTGGGCTACGGAGGCTATTCGGGAAAAAATCACCGGACATTGGATACAAGACAAGAAGTGGCTTTTACAACAAACTTCTGGCTTTATTCCCGTTAGCTAATAACTGGTTGGTTTCCAGACCAGGCTTTGTCCCCTTATTGCAACATGTTCCTACTAGGATTTTGCAAAAATACGTATCGGCTTTTTATCTACTATCTTCTAGAGCGATACAAAAGGATTTTAGCAAATTGCGGCTCGGTAAAGGGGGGCTGAACATTTTGGTATTGCATGCCCACTGGAATAATCGTGGCGATGAAGCGGCAGTAAGGGCAATGATAGACTCCCTTAGGTCTGAACTCCCGGTGAAAAAGGTGACTATAATGATAATGGGTTCTGATGTCAGCTGGTTCCCTTACGATGACATGGAAGTAATAGAGCTTTACCCTTCCTCAAGCGGAGGTCGAATCCGAGGATACCTGGACCCCCTGTTAATGTTGGTCACCTTGGGGAAATTATCATTCTGCAAAGGAGGAAAGAAATTTATAAAGGCAGCAGATGAAGCAGACATAGTGATTCATGCTCCTGGCGGGCCAAGTATTGGCGATTTATATGGGGGTAGGGTGCTGGGCGATCTTCCTTATTTATATCGACTTCTAGTAGCTAAGATTCTCAAGAAAAAGCCTCTGTTTTTCTACGCTCCGTCGATGGGACCATTTTCAGGGAGACTCAGGAACTTTATTCGGAAGCTTATACTTAAGAGGGCAGACATGATAACAGTCAGGGATCCCATTTCCGCGGCATATTTGAAGGAGCAACTGGGGCTGGAGGCCTATGTAACTCTAGACTCCGCACTGCAGAATGACATCCCCGAGGACTATTTGGCAAGGTATGACAATCTCTCAGGAATATTAGAGGCACTTGAGCACAGGAAAGTCGTGGGCATGGTTATAACCGATCTGAAGTGGCACCCAGTGTATGGGTGTTTCCCCCTGTTAGGAGAAGAGATAGTGGACGTTTGCCTGAGCGTCGTTGACTATCTGTGTAGGAATGGATATGCAATACTGCTAATACCCCAACTCTCTGGCTTTGGCTGCACAAAGGATGAGGCGGGGCTTCTGGAGCGCATCAGCAAGCTAAATAGGGAGCAAATACACGTTTGTCCGCCGGAAATTGATTCTTATGGTCAGCAAATAATAATCTCCAGACTATTTTGCCTTATTAGTATGAGATACCATCCAAACATATTTGCTGCAAAGGGAAATACCCCATTCATAGCCTTAAGCTATGAACACAAAATGAGGGGATTTGCGAAAAAAATAGGGTTTACGGAGCTCGTGATAGATGTTGAAGAGATGAGCGCAGGTAAGATTATCAATAAGTTTGTATACTTGGAGCAAAACTACAACGCAATTAGAGAATACCTGAAACAGCAAGGTCCACAACTGAAAGAAGAATCCAAAAAAACAACGCGGATCATATTAGACAAACTCAATTGGCAGACGCCCCATCAACGGGCACATCTTAAATAGAAGCGAGCCGAATTCAATTGAAGTGCGAAGGAGAGAGCTGCTATCGACACCTTGGCTTGTGCCGGACAAGGTTCTGGCTTGTCTTAGAGTGAAGCTGCGGCATTGGGTAAATCAGTGATTCAAGTACTGCGGGATATGTCAGGAACTGACTGGGGCGAACATGGGCTGTGGGCGTTTCAACGGGGGAAGAACTGTGTAGCGCCTTGAATGGTATTCTGTGCAGCGACGAATATCGTGGGAAGGTGCTACTTGCGCAACAAACCCTTGTAGAGAAAATGTTTGGCACGATTGTGGGATCAAGTCAGGATATAGCAGATTACATAATGACCTTGTTGTGACTAGACTCCAAGGATGCTAGTCATACCTGGCGTGCGAGAATAGAAGGCGCAGGATATCTCCGAAGACAGTTACATTGAGACTGGAGAAGTCCCAATGGGATGGCTCATTTCACCTTCCTCGTAAGATAAAAAGCTGCTTGGTCTCCTTGCTTGATCCTATTTAGCTCTTTAGCCATTTGCTCATATTCTGCAATCTGCTTTGCTGTGAATATGCTGTTCCCAGGGTTAACCACATATGAGTTTTCTGCTCTTAGCGGGATATCTCTCTTATACTGCTCAGAACCCCAAAATTGAAATGACGTTGAATCAAAGGTAATATCTTCAATTGCTAGGCCCGCCTCTTTACTTAAATAATCAAAACTCTTCACTGTATGAATAAAAAAATGACGAGGGGCATCTATTTGCACCCAGTCTACATTGTATCGATTCCATATATGTTCCGTCTTGATAGGCATCCTGATGAAACAAACGCCGTTTTCCGATAGCATAACAGAAACCTTTAAGAGGGTTTCTAATTGATCTGGAATATGTTCAAATGAGTGATTGAAAATAACTAGATTAAACTCTTGACTAGGAGACAGGTCATGAATGGTCGCTCTTAGGATTTTCATATCCCCTTTAGTAACTTCGTGCCTAGTATACGGATCTATACCGACTAGATTCTTGACCCCTAAATCCTTAAGAGAATATAGAAGTCCACCAGAGCCACAACCCACATCTAGTATTCTCGACTCACAATTCACGCCTGCTTTGGCAATGGTCTGTAAGACAACGTTCGAATACCGTTTGCTGAGCAACTTTCCAATGAGTCCAATATTAAACAGCGCATATCTATCTCGCCTGATTCTTGCAAATCGTTTTATGAAGTTGTCAGAAGCCCTTTGCTGAGACGGATGATAGTTTGACGGATAGTATTTCTCCATATCCTTTGGGATGTCGCTTATTTGGAGACAACCACATTTCGAACATTCAAAATAGTTAAATTCATCTCTGAACCCGAACATCATCTCCCTTATTCGAAATGCTCGATTGTTTGCTGAGCTGTTGCAGATTTTACAAATCATCTTAGGCACACCATTAAGAGGATGGGATTGCAGTTAGTGGTCCTGTCCCGAGTTTTCTCGTTACTTTAGCACACTTCAGCTTGAGTCTCAATTCGGGATAGTGTTATGCTATATTAAGCCCAAGGCGAGGGCGTACCACAGGAGCTTTTCGCAATGGCATAGCCAGTATTCGGCGAATCCCTTGAGGGAATAATGAATTATCCCAAGGTCTCCATCATAATCCTGAACTGGAATGGGCTTGAGGACGCCATCGAGTGTCTGGAGTCCCTCAAGAAGATAACCTATCCCAGCTACGATGTTATCGTAGTGGACAATGGCTCCAAGGGGAATGATGCCCAGGTGCTGAGAGAGAAATTCGGCGATTACATACATTTAATCGAGAACGACAAAAACTATGGCTATACGGGCGGCAATAATATTGGCATAAAGTATGCCTTGAACAATTTGTCACCCGACTATTTCCTGATATTGAATAACGATGTTGTTGTTGACCCCGATTTCCTGACACAGATGGTGGAAGTAGCTGAGAGCGACGTCTCTATCGGCGTGGCTGGCTGCAAAGTTTATTACTATGATTTTCCCAACCGCATTCAGAGCGCGGGCGCCAGGGTAAATATGCGGACAGGACAGAGTTATTCTATCGGCATAAAGCAAATGGATACCGGGCAGTTTGATAGGCAGCAAGAGGTGGACTATGTGTCAGGCTGCTGCTTGCTGGTCAAAAAGGAAGTAGTTCAAAAGGTTGGCCTATTCGACGAAGGCTATTTCTGCTACTGGGACGAGATTGATTACTGCTTCAGGGCCAGGGAAGCTGGTTATAAAGTCGTCTACATCCCGCTGGCCAAAATCTGGCACAAAAAGTTTATGAAGGAGCAATTGTGGCAAAAAACGCGGGCCGAGGGGCAACAAACAGGACTTCCCTACTACTTTACGGCAAGGAATAACTTTAGATTCATGAGAAAACATGCCACCGCGGGACAATACCGCACCTTCGTTCTCTATTCCTTCGCCTACCATCTCTGGTTTATGGCTGGAGTTTGCTTACTTTATCACCGCGATGGCAAGCGACTGGCAGGCTTTTATCGTGGCGTAAGAGACGGACTTCTTAACTCTGACAGCGGGGCTAAGCGCTACGCGAAAGATTAGGCTTCTATACTGGCGCCCATATTTGTGCAGCGCCATTATTATAGACTAACCTGTGCCCCTCCAGTAATGCGGGCATGTCGCTCAAGCTCACGTGCTCAAACCGCACCTGAACTCCATGCCGCGGGGCTATTCTTAACTCTTGCCTCTCCACATTCCAGGTTCTCAAAAAGATGTAAGCCTCCTCGGCCACCTCCCCACTATCTGGAATTATGCGAACTTGGCCATAGAGCCTATCATAAAGCAGCAATCTGCCAAACTCATCGGCATATACTAGGGTACTATCATCTATGCTCTCTGCCAGCCAGTTAGCGGCTTCGGCCTCGTTCTGGTCGAACACTGGCATATCCAGCCTGTAGCTACTCAAAGCCAGAGAAGATGGTGAGTCAGTAACGCCATAAAGCTGAGAGCTGGTAAGTTCGAAGAGAGAGCCAGAGTTGAATAGGAAATAGGGTACGAGTACAGCCAGCGCTAAAAACCTTAGATAACCAGGGCTGGTGCCATCCTGGTTAGCTGATAAAGCCAATCTTCCTCTAAGTCGCAGCCGCGATGAAATAGACCTGCCTAGTGTGGCTGCCCTACGCCAGATAGCCTCGCCGCCGACAACAAGAAGGGGAGCTAGCAGGAGCAAGCAGATATGATAGAGCCTGCTGACATTGAGGTAGCTGGAAAAGCGAGGGATGACTACGCAGGCAAGCAAAATCAGGACAGCTCCTACAGTTAGGGCAACATATTCCGGTTTGAACTTGAAGCCCTTGGGCTTGAGAATCATCCAGGCAAAGCCAATGACAATGAAGAGTTGAGTTAAATACTGGAATATTCGGAAACCCTTGCCCAACGGCGAAGCCGAAGGAAAATCAAGACCGATAGCGGTACCAACTAGAGCCTCTCTTTCTGTGGGCTCAAATAATGCACCTGGCTCTGTTGCACCTGGCTCTGTTGCACCTGGCTCTGTTGGTACCAGAGCATACTGGCTTTCTCCAATACTGAGGATGGTCTTCAATGCCGTCCCTTGAGCAATGCCCCCGTACCAAGCTAAGGTAAAAATTAGATATATGCAGACTATTATCGCCATAATTTTGTGCGGAAAAGCCCCCTGGGAGGTTAAGCTCTGGGCCAAACCACCGAATTTGTGGGTAAGCCATCCCCAGGCTCTTTTGCCAGCACGGCTTTTTATTAAAGCTACTATGCCCCAGCCAACAATTAAAAGGTACAGGCAAATATAGCCTAAGGCATAATGGGATGCTACCAACGAAAGAGCAAAAACAATAAATAAGGTTGTTCTCTGGCTGAGAGCCAATTTTCTATCAATGAGGAGCAAGAGCAGGAAAGCAAAAAATAGCTCTGCGATCTGCTGTCTGGCTAGAGTAGTCATGTCGATGAAGAAGGTGATCATTGCCATGAAGAAAAAGGCGGAAAAGAAAGCCTTTTTAGCGTCAATTTGCTCTCGAAAGAGATGAAATAAGGTTAAAGGCACCAGACAAAAAATAAGGGGATATATGATTTTGAATACCCATATTGCATCCATATTGAGCAAAAGAGAATATATGGGGTTCAACATTACAATGCTGAGGCAGCTGTTAACATTACCGGGAATGCTAAAGTCCCAGTAGCTATTTTGAGTAACAAGATTTTGGAAATAGTATTCGACGTGAATGTCGCTGCCAAATAACTGTGGAGATATTAGACTAATATGCAGCAAAAGGCTGACGCCAATCATTACTATTGCCAATGGGTATGCATTTCTGGGCAATCTATCGAAGGCAACCATAGCCACAACAGAGCAAATGACAATGATGAAGAATAGAAGCAGGAAGTTATTCTGATAGAGATTAACCAGGTGGGCGCCAAAAATGGCAAGCAGAGGCAGCAAGAATAGGAATAAATAAGGAAGCTGAGCGATTTTGCCTATATTGAACCCCTTCGGTGCTGCCGAAAAATCCTTATCCCGTTTATAAGCTACGGCACCAAGTATCAGGGTAAAGATAGCCAAAGTGGTCATTATGGGAAAAGTAAAAATAGGCTTGGAGATACCGATAAAAGGCAAGACAAAGTTGGCAAACAATCCAGTGAAGAATAGGAAGGAAATGCTCAAGCCCACCGAGTAAGCAGTACTTTGTATTATGCCCAAGTTGTGGATTTTGAGGATTCGGAGGATAAGAATGCCAGGAATAAAGGTCAGGAAAATAAAGCCAACGATTTGCCTTAGAATAGGTATGTCAAAGCCTAGAGCGGCCAGTCCAACTAACCCAACGGCAGCTAACAAAATAGCCAGCGACAATCGCAGGCATTTCTTGATTTCCCAATCGTTAGGTGGTGTCATATCTCAATTTTATTCTTAGCCCTCTACCGTGATGGATTGAGGAAATAGTTTAACTGGTCATTGATTATATCTTTGAGAGTGCAGTTTATTTGAAAGCCAATCTCCTGAATTTTTGTTGTCCTAGTTAGCAAGATGGGCACCTCGGCTGGTCTAAACCTCCCTTTATCAAATTCTATAGTTATTTTTCCTTTATCAGTAGTGGCAATGATTCCTATGTCCGAGGGCTGAAACTCCAATTTGTCCTCAAGCATCAGCTTATCTACTTTGGTTTTGTCAAATCGTAGCCCAAACATCTCTGAGTTATCCAGCTCGTTTGGTTCTTCTACTACCTTATTGCCATCAATTGTCTCAATTCTATCTATGGTGTAGCCAGCACATTCCAGACTCAGCAAAATGTAGCTCAGGACTGAATTGGTTCTCTGTGAACCTTGATTATAAACGTCTCCATATTTACCCTGTTCAGCTAGCAGGCGATAGCCATTTAATATGTCATGAATGTGCGACCAGTCTCTAAAGGCATTAACATTACCAATGGTTATCTTATCAATTTCGCCTCGTTTGAGCTGCATTACCTGGTGAGTTATCATCGAAGTTACAAACATTTTGCCTCTGCCAGCTCCCTCATGGTTAAAACCTCTAGAGACCACAGTCTTCATGCCATAAGCAGTATGGTAGTTTCTCATCAAGAAGTCGCTGTAAACCTTGCTGATGGCGTAGGGAGACATTGGCCGTAAAGGGTTGAGTTCAGTAATAGGCAGCTCTGGTATTTGTTTCGGCTCCGGGTAGACGACACCATATTTCTTTATGGCTTGCTTGTAATTATGCTGCGAGGTAATAACCAGTCCGTATTCTTCGCTGCTTCCAGCGAACACAATCACGGGATCCAACATTTTTGTTCTTATTGCCTCTAATAGATTGGCAGTCCCCAAACAGTTTGACTCGGCGGTTTCGAGAGGATGAGAAAATGACCTAGGAATAAAGGACTGAGCAGCGAGGTGGAAAACAATGTTTGGTTGGCTTCGGTCCAAAGCAGAGGCAATGCTGGAGATATCTTGTATGTCCCCTTCCAGTAAGTCTACTTCCTTTTCAATCCCCAAGTATTTAATATTTTCGGGGGTATTACCGTCTGCTCGTCTCCTAACCAGCCCAAAGACATTAGCTCCTTTGTCGAGGAGGTGCTTTGCCATATGTGAACCAACAAAGCCGCTTATACCGGTAATAAATATGTTTCTATTCCTTAAGCTCACTTTAGCCTCCGTTTATCTTCTTGTTCACTAGCTCATTGTAGTATATCCTGAACCTGCCAGTTGTTCAACCAAAGGCGTCCAATCTCGCACGTTCATTCCATGTTTTTCCCAGCGTATCTTGATATATTGCCTCAAGCTGCTTTCCTATTGCCGTCCAGCTATACTTTGCTTCTACCTTTTTTCTGCCTTCTTGCCCAAATTTTTCTCTTACTTCTTTGTGTTCAAGCAGATATTGAATTTTGGAAGCCATCTCATCACTATCTCCGGGATTAACGAGAAAACCGTTCTTACCATCGTCTACAACAGTTCTAACGCCAGGTAGGTTGGTGGCTATCACCGGCTTGCCACAGGCCATGGCTTCAACGAGCACTAAGCCAAACATTTCTGCTTGAGATATAGAAGGAAGGACAAGAAGGTCACAAAGTGAATAGTATTGAGGCAATTCATCATCTCCTACATTGCTAGCGAAAATGACCCTGTCTGACATTCCTAAATCTAGTGCCACCTTTTGGTAGTACTGTTTCAAATCTCCTTTGCCTACAATAATTAAAACGGTTTTGTGGCATTTCATTTTTGAAAAAGCCTTAATCAATATATCTACCCTTTTAAAAGCGTGAGCTTTGTCCAGTGCACCAACAAATAAGATTACCTTTTTATCAGCTAGATCGTGTTTTTTACTTATTTGATAGGAGTCAATACCAGAATTGAACCTATCTATATCAGCTCCAATTGGCAGCTCGATAATCTCTCGTTTTCTTTGCTCCATTATAGGCTTGACTGAAGAGTTAGCCAGATGGTCAAGCGAGGGCGTTAATATCTTTCTAGCCCTAGAGAGGCACCATTTCGCTACCAGATTGTAATACCCTGCTATGAAGTGGCCCAAAACCCCAGTGAAGAGCAAATCTTGATAACAGGAGACCACAAGAGTGCTCTTC
>Ga0315545_1005178_pt1 | contig 10542 bp, 12 predicted proteins | sample SalMarSW160210MG_FD_203096 | JGI IMG/M metagenome (GOLD analysis project Ga0315545, IMG submission 203096) | Salt marsh sediment microbial communities from the Plum Island Ecosystem LTER, Massachusetts, United States - Salt Marsh Sediment SW1602-10 ...
GTAAGAATGGAACGAAAGTCAAGTGGTATGAAGATGTCGATGACCTCGATGTCGACGAAAGCGCGTAGGAAAATCCTTTTGTGAAAAAATTATTATCGAATACCTTTTTGCGACTCAAAAAATTATTAGATTTTTCAGCTCTTATTGCTATAATTGTATTTACCACGGGAACTGAAAATGAAACGTTTTTTTTCCATATCACCGGAGAAACGAACTGAGATATTAAAAAAGTCTCTCTGGATTGCAGCAGTGCTTTTTGCCCTTGTATTTATCGTTCGCATCACTGTGCTTCGGCCCCCTGAGGAGATCCAGCCCTGGAAACTGTTTCCGGATCAGGCATTTTCCTTTTTTTCCATCCGGCTCGACTCAGAAAGTACCGGTATTTCTGATTTGAAGAAACAAATCAAGCAGGAAGCCCTGGGTCCGGATACAGGTGTGTTCAAAAAGGCTGTATTCAGGCTCATGTTTTCTTCCGTCATACCTAGGCAGATCATCGGAATTGGAACAATGGCCGATGAAACAGGTGAGCCTGAGTTTATTTTCATTGTGAGAATGGGAAGGATCATACGGTTTGTAAAAGCATTCAGCGGTGTTTTCGATCGAATCATTTTCAACGGTTTACCCTGCGAAGAGGTAAAATATGAACACAGGCTCAGCTATAAAAAATTGCTCGCTGAAAAGAAAGAAATTGGCCCTTCCGCATACACGATTCTCGGAAACAGCATCATCGCTGCAACGAGTGTACAAGCCCTTGAGTCGTGCATCGAGGATTTTACAGGAGAAAAAAAGGCTACGCCTGCGTGGGGTGACCTGGGGGCTCTTTTTCTCAAATCCTCAGTGGAAGAAGATGCTTTTTTCTTTGCAGACAATAATTCAGAGGATCTAACGGATATTTTCAGTGCAATCCAGGAAAAATACGCCTTTGCAGCGTTTCCAACTATAGACGCAGTTTCAATGATACTTGGATACACGAGGCTTCTTCCCGGACAGTTAAGCGGGACCATCGTGTTCTACTGCAGTGACAATACACATCTCGATGGGGTCAAATCAGACGTGAAATTCATCTACGGAGCACTGAGGCGGAAATTGAAACCCTCGGATATAGAACTGAAGGGTGATATTCTGATAGAGGGAAAGACAGTTGTTTTCACCTTTGAAGTTCCGGATTACAAAGGCGCGATCATGAAGAAATTCAATAGTGAAGAAGGAGACACAGAATGAGATTGAAATTCGCACTGTTCATATTGGTGGTGATGTTTTTCGTTTACACGGGAACGCGGGCTTCGGAGACGCAGCAACTCATTCCAAACAGCAGTATCGCGCATGTCACCATATCCGAGGTGCAGAAGGACTCAGGACTGAACTGGCTGCTCGATTCCTGGATACACAGCCCAAGAAAAAGCCCTCTGCGGCGTTTTTTCAGCTCCAATGCTCCTGGAGAAATGTCCATTGCTGTGTTTCCCCAGGAAGACGCATCATCACTTAATCTATTTCTGGCAGTTGAACTATCCGGCAAAAAGAAGATCGGCAACGCGATGCTCGACGAGATTATACTGCCTGACACCGACACGAAGGTGAACAGCATAACGTACAAAAATCACATTGTGCGATTTGTCCCTGTTGAAGAAACAGGAGAGGAATTTTCCGCATACACTGTGTGGGACGACAAGGTGCTCGTCGGAACGAACATTGATGTGTTGAAATATGCGGTGGATGGCCCCTCAGTAACGCAGAGCGCAGGATACAAAAAGGTGAAGTCCCTTATTTCTAAAGATACAGACGGTTTTCTCTTCGCGGACAACGAAAATCTCAAGTTCGTGCAGTTCCTGCACCCCCTCGAGGACAAATGGAAGATGTCACTTCTTCTCTCTGCAGAATACCTCGAATGGATGGGAGCTTCTTTCGATGTTGTCGATTCAACAAGAGTAAACGGTCAATTTGTGTTTCAGGGAAAAGACACTTCACACATCGATGATATTCAGGATGACGCGGAGTTTCTCGGTGAAGCATTCAAGAGAAAGTTCATGGCAGAAAAGATCGATTACACGAGCAGTGTTGAAGTGAACGGCGCAACTGTGGTCCTTGATTTCAAGATAGCGGGTCTCAAGTCTCTCTGGGAACAGCTCTTCGAACAGGGTGTGCTGTCCGTGATTCGACCAGAATAGCGCTCGGAAAAGAAAAATGAGATGGTAATGAAAAAAGCCTGTTAAAACAAGCCTCAAGATAGGGTGGGGATCATGTCTCTCGGTGAGGCAGGCTATGAACCTGCACTGAGCTGATTTGTAGGGGAGAGAAGGCCTGATGTAATTGTTGTTGGTGACATTCCGCTGAACTCTCAGGGGACGAGCGCAGTGTAGTGGTCTTCCACCTCGGTTGTTTCGAGCACTCTGTTGTAGAGCATGACATTATCGATTATTCCTTCGAATCGGTACCTCTCCGGGTCGTGGGGAGGCACCTGGGATCCGATCATGAGACCGCCGTCGGAGCTTCGTGCAGGTGCAAAATCGCCGGGAAGCTCGGACTTCCAGCCGTTCTGATAGATTTTCCTGTTTGTGACAAGTGAGCCGTCGACATACAGGTATACATCATTCAGATCCCATGCTGTCACGATATGGTGCCACTGGTTTTCGGAAAGCGTTCCTTCATTTGATATCACATAGGTCGGTGTTCCCGCTTCGTTTGTCAGAATAAACGCAACTTCTCCAGGCTGATTGTACTGCAAACTGTACGATTCGTCTGAATAGTCGTCCATAACTCCCTTGTGCACAATACCGGCGGCTGTAATATTCGTGTAGGGGTACACCCATACTTCCACAGTGCCATGATCAGTGAGGTCAAGTGTATCCGAGTCCGGGAGCAGAATATACTCTCCCTCAGTATCGAACTCCATTCCCATACCATCAACACCGGGCACCCACTGGGTTTCCCCGTAAATGTCTGCAGGGCTGTCCTCGTCCAGGTTTTCATTAAGAGTGAGACCTGCGACGATCCCCTGCTCCTCGTCCATGAAAACTCCTCTGTCCTCATCTTCCGGATTACTGCCGGAGAGCTGTACATTTACTGAATTGGTGCATGAAATGGAAAATCCTGTAAGAAATATTATGGCGATGATGAGAAATAATCTTTTCATTCAGCCACCTCATAGAAAAAGATAACACTTTATGGATATATTTCATGAGAGTGTCATAAAAAAAGTACAAAAATTTAAAACAAAATTTACTTGCATTATTTCAAAATCAATGCTATAAGTGTGATAATTTTTATACATAAAATATTTCAATGTAATAAATGCCATTACAAAAAAAGGGGGAGGGGTATAAAAAAAAAGACTTTTCTCTTTCCAACCGTACTGGTGCTTCTCTTTCTCGGTTCATGTTCCTTGCAGAAAGATGTTTCCCTACAGCAGAAAGAAATAGATGAAGCTGCACTTCAGGCTGAGGAAAAATCGGAGGAGGTTGCTGACCTGCTCTCAGGTACGGCAGCACGGCCTGGAGACAGCATCAATGAGCAGAACATGATCGACCAGGCAGTTACAAAGTCAGACAAAAAAGAGGAAGATGCGCAGGAGCTTCTTGCAGATTCGCAGACAGGCGGTCTGGCGGATTACATCGTCGGAATTGACAGGGACGAAGCGATGAAGTGCTCTCCGGGTAAAATTTCCTGGGGGATCCTTGAAAAGGCAAAGCCGGATGAAAAGTTCTACTGTCCATGCTATTTCGAAAATATTTTCAATCCTGCATATCCTGCAAAACCAGAAACCTCCTGGTGGAATGACTACACAGCTAATGGATATATCAAGAAGACCAATGAAGCGTATGTGTGGGGCCTGACGAAATGCGGAAGAAACCTGTTTTTCGGCACCGCTCCCAATGTGCACTGTCTCGTGCTCCAGGGGTACCTCGGATACACCGATATGTTCTTCAACGAATCATTCGTGTGTGAAGGAAACTGCGGGGATTTATTTACACGCGACTGGAGACCGCCGTCTCTGTACATGTAAACGTATATCCCCGATAGCTGCGCCACAAGAGATGCGGGCACGAAGTGTCACATCACGGACCAGCTTCTCAACCTTACAGAGCTCGTTCCAAAAGATATGCTTTTATCTACAGGTGGTATACGGTCTGCGTGGAACCACGACGGGGCGGCATATCTTGCCGGACCAGCGATAAACCCACAAAATCCTGAAGACTCCTGCGGGATCAACATATTTGCATTTGAGGCGTGCTCCGGCAAGTATCTCGGTGGAACAACTCTTGAAAAATACAACAACGTGCGAAAAGCGATCGATGTGAACGGAAATGTGTACGTCGGCGTGGGAGGAGACGGCGGAGGAGCGGTCCTCAAGTGGACAGGCGGTCTTGCCTACAAGTGTGTGGTCGATGAGGTGCACCTCTTCGAGTTTGAGGAAGTGGGCAAGCAGATGGACGGCCTGGTGGCCGAGCTCTGCTTTCACCAGGGGAGAATATACGTGACAACATGGCCGAAGCTAAATCTGGTAGACCCCGCGAAAAGCATGGAGGCGGGGGTGTGGATGTCTCCAGAGCTCGATCCCTGTCTCGGTCTTGAAGCTGAAGACGCCCAGCCACACAAATGGGAAAAGGTCTGGTCGGTCCTCGATTATGAACCTGACAGGGTGACCGCACTTTCATACGGCGGAGGGGCAATCGAGAACTACGGCGGGTATGTGTACTGGGGTACCATGCACGTACCGCTCATGGCAGCGCTCACCCATTTTCAAATATTCGGCGAACTGGAAAACCCCCTGGAACTGGCGGCAACACTCCTCGGGACCTGGCGAGCGATTTCTTCCTGTATATGATCCGGGAAAGGGGTGGCGGCTGTGGCCGAACAAAATGGCGGTCCTCGGACAAAAACCAGAGTTCGGACATTCAGGCTTCGGAAACCTTTTCAACAACTATTGCTGGACCATGGCGGTGTACAACAATAAGCTTTGGGTGGGAACCATGGACTGGAGCTATCTCCTCTTCGGGACGCTCGATAGCGGTGTTCCCCACGAAATGAGCTTTGCAGGGTACGATTTTTCGATACTGGAGAAGATCGGGATTCAGTTTCCGGAGTTCGGTGCGGATCTCTACAGTTTCGAAGGAAGTTGTTCGCCTGCAAAGGCGGTCAGCAAGAACGGAATGAACAACCCGATGAACTACGGTCTGAGGACCATGGTCTCGGACGACGCACTGTACATCGGCACTGCAAACCCGATGAACCTGCACCCTGACGGGGGCTGGGAGCTCATCAGGCTTCCAAAATGACGGATGGTTTCGCTGCAGCACAGCAGACTCAGTATTGATTCGTATTGAAGTGAAAGCATCAATCGGGGAGGAGGAGAATTGTCAAAATCGAGCGCACCTCTTCATATATTTTTTCTCTGGTGCGCTCGTCGATGATGAAAAGAAGCGAATCTCTTTGCATGGCGAGAGATGTGAGAAAAGGGTTTTCCTCATCCTTGATTGTCGCGAGCACAGGCGTAGTGCTGCAGAATGCGCTGTAAACCGACTCAATGAAACAAGGGCAGTCAAGCTCGAAGCGGCCGAGCTCATCCATGATTATCAATGAGCCGTGTTCCATGGCTCTCCTGAGAGCTTCCGCGCCTGTTTTTTCAAATGCGTGCTTTCTGATGCATCCGTCATTCACATCGAAGACGACTTCGGCGGGCTTTTCATCGATTATGCTGAAGTTGTCCCACTGCTGTATCGTAACAACTCCACTCTCATGTTTCTTCGTAAAAAAACCTGCAATACGTACACGGTTTTCAAACTCTGAAATTATCCTGTGCACAAGATAGGTTTTCCCGCTGCTCCTTCCGCCTCTGATCAGGATATTTTTCACTGCAGTTTTCGCATTTCTTTTTTTTCAATTCATCACTATAATTGATCTATCGACAAAAAGTGTTCAAGTCTTTGCTGAATGTGAATAAAGACCGTGATTCGGATGAAGTGCTTTCTCATGATCCTTGTTTTACTTTTCTCTCCTGCTGTGTGCTCCGCGTCTTCGTTTGCAGTCACTGATGTGCTCGGGAGAACCGTGTGTTTTGAGCATACACCGACCAGAATCGTGTGTGCGGGGAGGGGTATGCTCCTCGTTGCAGATTCTCTCTTCCTTTTTCCAGAGGCATCTACTCGTATCGTGGCGATGGGAAGAGTGGGGCAGGGGAGAAAAAATTTTCTTCTTACGATAGACCCTCTGTACGAAAAAAAAGCGGTACTCGCTCATGAAGTGGGGCCTGAGGAGATTGCCGCTGCGCGACCGGATGCGGTCATACTCAAGAGCTATCTCGCCTCAGGATTGGGACGCACCCTGGAATCGCTCGGAATACAGGTAGTATACGTTTCCTTCGAAACTCCACAGCAGTACGAGCAGGACATAAACACTATTGGAGCACTTTTTCAGAACGAGGAGCGCGCGCAGCACATTTCAGAGTTTTTCAGAAGCCGTGTTGAACAGGTGAAAAACGCACTTTCCGGTCTCAGCGCGACGGAGAAACCGGAGGTTTTGCTTCTTTCCGCATGCGGGAGTGACTGCTGCAGTGCCTTCAATGTCCCTTCACCGTCATGGATGCAAACCGCATTGATCGAGATTGCAGGCGGCTTACCTGTGTGGAAAAATACGAGGTCAGGAAGCGGGTGGACAAAAATCAGCTTCGAACAGATTGCTGCGTGGGATCCCGAGTATATTTTTATCACCGCCTATTTTCAAAATGCGAGTGAAGTGGTTGCAAAACTTCGCCGGCAGAAAAAATGGTCATGTCTCAGCGCGGTGCAGAACGAACGCATCTACGCGTTTCCTGGTGATTTTCTCAGCTGGGATCAGCCGGACCCGCGCTGGATTCTTGGTCTGACCTGGTGTGCCAAAAAGATGCACCCTGCGCGTTTTTGCGATATTAACATGATGGGGGAGGTGAGAAATTTTTACAGGATTCTTTACGGAATCGAGGAATCCGCGTTACGCACTCAGGTTCTTCCCCTTGTGCACGGAGATGTCTTCTGAGACCAGAGAACAGCTCATTTAAATCGATACACAGATTAGTGAAAAGGAAATCGGGTGTCACAACCGGGATTGCAGGTCTGCTTCTGCTGGGAATGTTCCTATCCGCTCTTGTCGGAAGATATCCAAGGCCGGGTATTCATTTTTCTCTGTTCTCGGGGAACGATGAGCTTGCACGGGTTCTCCTCTGGAATGTGAGAGTACCGCGGCTGTGTACTGCCGTTGTGCTCGGTACTGTGCTTGGAGCATCGGGTATGGTCTTTCAGATGATATTTGCAAACCCCCTCGTCGAGCCCGGATTTCTTGGAGTTTCTCAGGGGGCTGCTTTTGGGGCGGGCCTTGCAATCGTATTGTTTGGGAACAGGGTGTGGATTACGCAGGGGGCTGCTGCGGCTTTTGCAACAACCGGATTGTTTCTTTCCTATATACTCGCAAGAAAAATTCGGTTCGGCGGGTGGATACTGCGTCTCATTCTCGCGGGTATATCGGTATCTGCGATGTTTACCGCTGGCCTCGGATTTCTAAAGTATATTGCGGACCCTCTGGATCAGCTGCCAGAGATCACCTACTGGCTTCTCGGCGGTCTGTGGAGTATCAGCTGGCTCAGACTCCTCGTGATTCTCCCGGTGGTTATGCCCGGTCTGGGGCTCATGGCCGGTTTTCGCTGGCGGCTGAACCTTCTCTCTTTAAGCGAGGAAACAGCCTTTTCTATGGGAGCTGCTCCGTCAAGGGAACGCACACTGCTTCTTGGAGCAGCAGTGGTATCCACGGCTGCGGTCATATCGGTGAGCGGAATCGTTGCGTGGGTAGGCCTTATCGTCCCTCACATTTCCAGAAGGATCTTCGGAGCGGACACACGGTTTTCCCTTCCTGGAGCGATGCTCATCGGGGGGGTGTTCACGCTTATCTGTGACGATGTTGCACGGTCCGTTCTTGCGGGAGAGATACCACTCGGTATCCTTTCCTCACTTTTCGGTGCTGCGTCGTTTTTGCTCCTGATGGTTTCGAAAACCAGGGAGCTGAGAAAATGACCGTACAGGGAATCGTATTTTGCGAAGTGGGTTTTTATTATGACCGCAGCAGGCCCGTTATAAAAGACCTCTCTCTGTCTTTCGATTCGGGCCAGATCACTGCAATTCTTGGCCCAAACGGTGTGGGAAAGACAACGCTGATCTTCCTTGCACTTGGCTGGCTCCGGCCGCAGCAGGGGACGGTAATACTGAATGGAAAACCCGTGTTGAGCTACAGCAACAGGGAGAGAGGTCGGTGGATGAGCCTGGTGCCACAAAAGGAATACATACCCTTTGAATATTCGCTCGTGGAATACGTTCTCCTCGGAAGAATCCCTTACCTGCGAGCACTTGAGATGCCGGCGAAAGAAGAATACACGTATGCCCGTGCAATGCTGAATACGGTCGGTCTCGGAGACCTTTGGAATGAATCTGTCACGAAACTGAGCGGTGGTGAACGGCAGTTGCTTCTCATTGCGCGCTCACTTGTACAGAATCCACGCATTCTTCTTCTTGATGAGCCCACTGCCCACCTTGATCTAAGAAATAAGCGCAAAGTTCTAAGCCTGCTCCGCACCTTTTCATCTGAGGGTATTTCGGTTGTGTTCACCACTCACGAGCCGGAAATTGCCTTCTCGTGCGCGCGGCACATCGTTCTCATGGGAGAAGGGGGGGCGGTGCAGACCGGACCGCGGGATTCGATGCTCAGAGAAGACCTTCTCAGCTCCATTTACGGGATACCTGTCAGTGTTGTTGAGGTCCGGGGTGGAAAAAACCTGTTTTGGCTCTAGATGCAATGGGTGTGCGGAAAAAATATTCTTTCATGCGCGGTGTCGGTGCGCATCCGTTTGGCCGTGTATTTGGTAATCTTCTTGACAGAATACGGATTATCTGCTTTATCATGAATAGAAGGGCACGAAGGAAAGGCCGATGCTTTCAGCACTTATTCTTGCAGGGGGTAAATCGAAGAGGATGGGGCCGATACTGAAAGCACTTCTCCCGCTAAGCGGCCGTACATTCCTGGAGAAAATCATTGAGGATCTTTCCCGTACGGAGTGCGGAGAGCTCATTGTGGTACTCGGGGCGGAGTGCGAAAAGGTCCTTGAGAGAACCGTTCTGAGCCGGGCGCACGTCGTAATCAACGAAGAATGGGAGTCCGGTCAGCTGAGCTCGCTCAGGGCAGGAATAAATGAATGTGCTCCGGAAAGTGAAGGGGTGCTGTTCACACTCGTTGATCATCCGCTGGTCAGAGAATCCACATACCTGTCAATGATCGAAGCATGGAGGACCAACAAGGACATGATTGTAATCCCCACGTACAAAGGAAAAAGGGGGCATCCCGCATTGTTTCCTCACACGATCTACAGCAGGTTACTGCACGATCCGCTTCCTGACGGTGCCCGCGGAGTTTTCAGAGATGGGAAAAGCCCCTTACGGCAGATTGAGGTGAATGATCCCGGTATTCTCATGGACATCGATACTCTTCAGGATTATAAAAGATATGTGGGAGAGCTGTAATGCAGGCCATTTTCTCGAGAATTGCGGAGCTCAGAGCAGGGGAAACACGCTTCGTGCTTGCGACAGTCGTTCACTCAGAGGACTCCACACCCAGAGAACCGGGCGCGCGGATGATCGTGTTCCCGGATGGAAGAGTTGAGGGGACAGTGGGTGGAGGCGCACTTGAAAAACGGGTGATCGAGGATGCCCTTTTTTTAATGGAGGGAGGGAGATCGAAAAAAATCGTTTACGATCTCGGCAAGGACGGGAAGGATATTCAGCTCGGTATGATCTGCGGAGGAAAAACCGAGGTGCTCCTCGAGCGTTTCGGGGACTCCGTGAAGATCTTTATATTCGGAGCAGGGCATATAGGGAAAAAATGCGCGGAATTGTGCTCTGTACTCAAACTGCCCTTCTGGATCGTGGACGACAGAGCGGATTTTGCACGTTCACAACTTTTTCCTCACGCTGCGGGAGTGCTCCTTTCTGATTTTTCATCGAGCTTTTCCAAACTGCCGATCGATCAGAACAGTTTCGTGATCATCGCCACGTACAGCCATCAATATGACGGGACATGTCTCGAAGGAGCCGTACACACAGAGGCCCGGTATATCGGAATGATCGGGAGCAGAAGGAAAGTAAAAACCCTTCTTCAAAGACTCAAGGAAAAAAAGGTGAATGTCAAAGACCCCAGGATCTATGCGCCGGTGGGACTTGATCTTGGAGACAACAGCCCGGAGGAAATCAGCATGAGTATTCTCGCTGAGATCATCAAATTGAAATCCGACGGGACGGCACGACACATGAGAGAAATGCAAGAATGATAACATGTCTGCAATGTACCCAAAGACCTGCAGCCGCCTCGTTTGTTCTCTGTGCCGAATGTCTTCGGGCGTATCCGGATCGAGAAAAGCTCCTGCCGGTCACACCTCGCGATCAAGTATATCAGTGCCACGACACCGCATGCAGGTATCTTTCACGTGTCAACCTAGGAAACAAACAGCTGCTGTAATATATACCCGATTCCTTC
>Ga0315545_1005183_pt1 | contig 10536 bp, 7 predicted proteins | sample SalMarSW160210MG_FD_203096 | JGI IMG/M metagenome (GOLD analysis project Ga0315545, IMG submission 203096) | Salt marsh sediment microbial communities from the Plum Island Ecosystem LTER, Massachusetts, United States - Salt Marsh Sediment SW1602-10 ...
TCTGCTCGGGAACCGACAGCCCGCTTCCTCGAAGCTCTTCAAAGAAGGAAATACGTGCCTCGAACTCCGTTTTGAAGATGGAGAGGAGAATCTCCTCTTTACTGTCAAAGTAGTTGTAGATCGTCCCCACTGCCACTCCGGCCTCGTTGGCGATCTCCTCTGCCCGCGTTTTATAAAACCCTTTGCGCGAGAAAACGCGGATCGCGGCCTGTCGGATCAGTCCTTTCTTATCACCTTGAGACACCTTCCCCTCCTTTTCTGAATGAATGTTCATTCATATCATGCCTCAGCCAGGCTCCTCTGTCAAGGTGAGAAAACCGGAATGCGGATAAACAGAATGAGAAAAGGAAATTCCGAATCAGCCACACGCACTGATGCTCTTTCGCACGCGATCTGCCGAACGTGCGCTGGACAAACTGGTGGAGCCTATGTGAATGATTGGAGAACCTTTGTACTGACGTGCTCCTGGGCTTGAAGTGCCCTTCTCGCAGCTACTCTAGCGCCTCGTTTCCTCGGAGCCACAACTCAATCAGGAGACCCGAGGTGAACGTTTGGAGAACTCCTCGACAAGCATGCCGACAGCACTTCTGCGTGGCAGCAGCTCGGCTCTCGCCGGGGCCGTGATGAGGTTGGCTCGAGTCCTTCCAGGCACACCTTGCCGGACGGATTTCTTGTCCTGCATGGCCTAATCGAGAAGAGATCGAAGGGCTGCTCGTTCAAGCTTGACTGAATCCGCGGGTTCCAAACCCGGCCTCTGGACCGATTTCAGGGGGCAGATTGCTCTGACCGCCGCATCACTAGGCGAAACTCTAGGAGCCCCAGAAGCATGGATGTCAGTGCTACTCGTGGGCGACTTACCGCAGGTCACCCGGGCGTACTCAGCGGCTGCAATCGCGCTCTCATGGCCTCCACGAGCTCCGGGTGTTGACAGATATCGATGGCATGTTCGAGATCGAGTATGGCCTCTGACTTGAGTCCCAATGCGAGATACTGTTCTGCGCGTTCGAAGTAGAAAAGGGGCTCAGTGGGCTGAGCCTCAATTGCCTGACCAAGCTCAACTATCGCTGGCATGGGCTGAGCGAAGATCCTGGACCGAAGAGCAGCTCGGTAGTAGTGCAACGCTCCGTCCCCCGCAACCACAGTCCATATGGCAGAGCAGCCGTCATCCGTTGATTGCCGGAAGCTGGCAATGCGCAGGCAGCGAGAGGAACCTTCTGTCGTGAAGACGGTGAGCTCGATCTCGTATCCGGAAGGTAGCCCGAGTATCATGTTAGCAAGGTCCTGAATCCCATCCTCATCTCGTCCTATCATTATGTTGGCGATGCCTCGGGCTGTGAGCCATGAGGAATTGGCATCACCCGCGTCAAGAGCTCGGGAGTAATCACCCACAGCGGATTCGTACTCCTTGAGGTTGAAAAAGCAAGTCGCTCTTGCCGCGTAGACTTCGGCTTCATCGTGGCCGTTCTCGATCGCGTAGGTCAGGTCATCTAGCGCCGATTCGAATTGGCCGATGTGGTAGAGGCTGGACCCTCTTGCTGCGTACACGTCCGGTTCTGCTTGCCCGTTCTCGATTGCGTACGATAGGTCAGACACTGCAGCCGGCCACTCCTGCAGGAGGACATGGCACTTGCCTCGCGTTTCGTAGGCTGCAGAATCCGCCTGCCCGGTAGAGATAGTCTGCGATAGCACCTCGAGCGCTCGTGCAAGCTGGCCAGCCTGTGCATACGCCGAACCCAAGAGTGCCATGGCCTCTGCATCGTCAGGCTCGAGCGATGTCAGTGCCTCCAATTCGCGCACGGCCGCTTCAGGTTGCCCCAGTCGGAGGTAGGCCGTTGCCCGATTGCCAAGGATCGTCGCCTTCATGCTCTCTGCTCCAGCCATCGTGGACATTTCGTCCAGCGTTCTGATGGCGTCTTCGTATTTCCCCTTGGCAATCTGGACCGCTCCTCTTGCGTTGTGAGTGCGCGGGTCTTTGGGGTCGAGACGTACTGCCCGCGCTGCAGCGGCCGAGGCGCCTTCGAGATCGTGGAGTTTGATCAGAACGACGCAATGCATGACGTGGATACCGGGATCGGAAGGAGAGACCCTGAGTGCAACCTCAACATCCTCCAGTACTAGCTCAGGCTCCCCACGTTGTAGATACGCGAAGGCCCGACTCATTCGTGCGCCCACGTATTCCGGCTCGATCTCCAGGACGCGTGTGAAGTCTTCGAACGCACTGGAAAGCCTGCCAAGACTCTCAAGGCATACCCCTCGAGCGTATACAACGTGGTGCAGGCCCACAACCTGGTCATTCCAGTGATCGAGCTCTAGCGCGCGATCAAAGCACGCAACGGCAGCTTCGCAGTCGCCTTGACTCGAGTAGTAGAACCCCAGAATAGACTGGGTGAATGATGCGATCTCGGAGGCAGTTATCAGTGGCAGGACGACGCTCTCATCCACTGAGAACACAGGCATTGAGCGGAAATCTCCTGTATCCGGGATCAGACATGGACACAGACCAGTGAGATTCTCTACGTAGGGCTGGACTTGTAAAGCCTCGCCCAGAGACGAGTACCAACCCCAGATGACAAGATCAGCCTCGTACGCCTTGCCCAGGCGTTGTGCCCGGGAAGAACCCTGTTGTTCGGTGACCTCAGAGTCTAAGCTCAGAACGAGAACATCCGGCTCCTGGGCGAAACTCGCCTTGATGGTGCGGAGCAGTTCCTCAGTCACGGGGTGTCTTCGTTCGCCGATTCCTATGAATTCCGCAATAACTACCACAAATGATCTCTCCCACTCGAGGTGCTGAAGATGTCTGAAGATCCCTGCCGCTACGGGCGCGAGCACAAGAAGAACCACCATGGCGAAACCGGTCCTCCTAGCCCATGCCGGGAACCGATGCACTCCCTTTGACGGGGCTCCATTCGGGACCGAAATGCGAGGTGCTCGCCTTCTTGAGATGATCCAGATGCAGAGTCCAACTGCTGCGAGCCAGAAGACGGTTCCGAGAAGCAACTGAAATCCTGCGGGCTCCCCTCTCCAAAGGCGATCAACGACAGTGACAGATTCGGCAATCGCTCCGAAGGTTGAAACGGCTGCCACGCTACCCTGAGCGAGCCTGATTGCCTGTGTCCTGTTCAAGGCACCCTCCTCACAGCGGGCTCTCGGAGTCTCTCACGCACTCCAAGATACTCTGAAGCGTTGCAGGAGTCAATTGGCCTCAGCTGATACTTGATCCGGCCACTTCAAACCCGTCCCGGAACGCCTATGCGGAACACACCACAGCGAAGAAAGCTGGACCGGACGGTGAACGGGGCTTGAGCGAACCCTGCCTGTGAAATCGGTCCGGAAGCCGAGATGAGATCTGGATCAGTGGAACGAGGCGAAGTGCCGGTTCTCCATTCATGAACCTCGGGTCTACCTGCCGAATCGGGCGGAACCTCAGAGGGGAACGGCGTTAACTCTCAGTTCGTATGGAGTCTGGCGGACGACTTTCGAACTTTTGAGTGGCCGAAGGCTGAGGTTCTGGAAGCCCTCTGTGCGTCTTGATGTCGAGCTGTGCAATGAGCTCGGGGAACGGCCGACCACAACCAAGTCGAGATAGTTTATGTGCCCCGAAGTCCTCATCTTATCGAGCACTGAGTTACTCACCATCGCTTGTGCGGAAGCGCTTAGGTACCTTGGTCTCAAGGGATCGAGCCAAGCTCGCGATCTCCCCGCTACACTCTTTCGCAAGGCTGGTCACTCGTGCAATAGCCCTCTTCGCTCTTGCCTCCTTTCGCTGCAAGAGAGATGTCCAGTGTTTCCGGGCTTCAGAAGGGTCCATGTTGCAGAGCAGTTCTGTGAGCAATGACGCATCGATCTCAACTATCGCATCAAGGAACAACGGTAGATCCTCGCAGTCGATGAGCTGCAGCTCCTGCAGTGCTTTCGTAATCTTGGCGGAATTTGCCCGGATCATGCTGCTGGCAGCATCGCGATCGACAGTTGCGAGCTGCACAAGCGCCATGCCAGCGAGGTCCCAGCACTCGCCGCTATGTCCAAACAGATCGAATTGCGCTCCCCGCTTGAATGCGGATATCGCCACCGAAGGAGCGAGGAATGCCACTACTGGATCAACCACCTCAAGGTGTTTGCCGTGCTCTCCAATCCAGGATCGCGCAGGCTCGCCAGTCTTGTCGCAAGCCAACAGGAAGAAGAGCAATCGCATCTCTCGAGGAGGTCTTGCCCACAGACCGTTCGCATTGTGAGCAAGTTCATCAAGATCTACTCGAGCGATCACTTTGCGGTACTGCCACTTGTCGGCTTCGACGAGCCATTCGCCAAGGAACTCTGCGAATGGCTCCCAGTCACGCCGTCTGCTTCGTGAAAGGTCTGCCGTGATCTTCTCTATTGGCAGAGATCGAGCGATTCGACGAGCAAAAGCCTTCTGCCTCGGCGTTGGCTTCCGCCTCCGCAGGAATCGAGGGGGCATTCCGAGAACAAACCACATGACATCTCGCAGGTTCTCCCATGCTCTGAGTGGCGCAGCATGGAACGCTTCCTTGATAGCTCCGAAACCGCATTCCAGTACGCGGAATGCCAGATCCTCGCTGTACGAGACAAGTCCAGAGGCAAGCTTTCCTAGGTGTACCACCTGATCGGATGCGAATGACTCGGCAAGCTTGCTCAGTTTGCGTTCATCAATCTGAGGCGTGAATTCCGACTTCCACTCATCCGACGCCCCCAAGGAGAGCCTGCCAAGGAGGTATCCCCACGCATACCCTTGTTCCTGAGAACACATCGAGAGGTTTCTCGCAAGCCGCGTCGGATTGACTCGAGAAACCAGTTCAACCAGGAGCTCATGCTCCTCATTGTGCAGATTGTTCAAGAACGGCGCGAGTCCGTACGCAGCCTCACCATCGGCCTCATTGAGCCATTCCACCATATCATCGATGCAGCCCGTTGCCTCCAGATCGCGGAACCCGTTTTCCGTCCAAGAGGTCATGGCAGTCAGCGCGTAGGCAGCATCCCTTCGCTCAACAGGGGTCCGAGCTTCCCTGCAGCGCTTCACAAGCCTCCGATGCGCAGCAGGAGGCACGATTGTCTTGTACCTGTTGAAGCGTAGTCCGTCAGCAAGCCGAAGCTCGTTGAGCAGCCAGGAGACGCCACGTAGCGGAGTATCCGTATCCAACAGGAGTCCTGTGATAAGGGCACAGACCGACCCGAACTCAAGCTCCTTGATCGACCTGAAGAACTCTGTTAGGACAATCGACGCGAAACGGATGTGAGCACAACGCAGTTCCGTATCTGAAAGCAGGAGCCTACGCTTAGTTAGGAACTGATGCGCGTGCGAGGCCCAAGCCGATGACCTACCCAACTCCTTGGCGCATCTGTCGCACAGATCCTTGGGCGCGGCCTCATCAAGGTGAAGAAGCTGCCACGCAGCAATTGCCACGAGCAGAAGATCAGACCTGTCGTATTCGCGAGCAGCTCCTAGCTCTATCCTCGCTTGTCTCCACCCGCCTCGCAGGATGAAACTGAACTGCCAAGGTGTATCGGCCTTCGAAGCTTGCGTAATCCTGTCCTCTATGGACGTCTCTAGATACCCTTCACCGACATGATCATCGAGCGATCTGACTATGGGCAATACCTCATCCCTTCGCGCCAGGAACTCCCTGGCCAGCACGCCCACTGCGTCTGAAGCTGAGAGACAGAACGCCTCGCTGGAGATACTCTCTTCCTGTATCGCGGCAATCAGGACTTTGCGGGAACTTGAAGCCAGTTCTGACAGGCTCCGCAGCACACCGCTTGCGTACTGCTGGGCATCGTCAATCAGGAACAACGTCCTCTCGGGTACCTGCCCCGCTGAACTCAACAGGGTCTCAACTGGCGTGCTGGCCCCCACAGCGCGGATGACTTCCCAATCCTGCTTGAGCATCTTGTAGGCAATCTGGTAGGCTGTGACTGACTTTCCGCAACCTGGCGGGCCAACAATCTCCGCGTAGTGCGCACTCTCAAGTCTACGCCACGCGTGAGCCACGTGTGGAAGCATCGGGCAGCACTCAACATCAGCGGGACCGAGGCGATGCCCCGCAATAGCTGGACCAAGGTCTCTTTGAGTGGCGAACGACACATACTCCCACCCCGGATACTCGGGTTCTGCACACAGGGAAAGCTCTAATCTTGGCATCACGAACTCTGCTGGTTGAGGTATTGCGTTCTCCCCTGTGCATGATGGCCCGATTCGGATGACTTCCCATCGCGCAGAGAGGGGGGCTACCAGACGCGTGACCACTTCTTCATCTCTCTCCGAATAGCCTACCACAAGGAGAACTCGCGGCCGTTCCCGTGCAAGCTGGTTCACCAACTCGACGATTTCAGAAGGGATGTGACCGAGCTGATGCGGGAAGACCCACTTCTCTTCTGGTGCAGCTGCATCACCGTGCGGTTTCAATAGGCGTGTCCGTGAGCCGTTGATGGGCGTTCCGTAGATGCGCCGCCATGCGGTTTCCAGCAGAGTATCCCAGTTCAGAGAAACCACCAACTCAATGTGTCCAGTGTGCAGGAGATGCGCGACCGCAGCGTGAGTTGGAGATGCCTGCAAGGAGCGTTCTTTGTCGAGAGCCGAGAACGCCGCCTGGAACAGAGGCCATAGTGTGTTATCCTCAGAGATCACCCTGAAGGCCTCGTCACGACGGTGAGCATCCTCTCCTATCAGGTCCTTGCACGGGGCCACCTGCGACATACCTAGCCGTTGCGCAAGTGCGGTCTTCGCCCCCTCGCTTTGATCAATCGCATGCCAGACGAGAGGTAGTAACCCGCCAGCCAGCGGCATGCCGGCACGGAACGAGATGCCAGAGCCAACAATTGCCACGGCATTCCAGGTGCGCATCTTCTGCTCAACACGCCTTAGTTGTGATTCCAAGTCACAATTCATCACTGACTCCAAACTCAACCCCGATTCAGACCCGAAGAGGGCAAATCGAGAGCGCCAGTCACGGCCACTCTGTAGCTCCCCAGTTATGAGGTGAGGTCGGACCTCTGTTTTCGACATTATACTCTCTCAGAGGCACCTCCAAGAATTACGCGACAGCATTGAGCGCATACGTGGGTCGAGCCCTGCAATGCAACATACGCGCAGTTTGCCGAGCTAAGCACTTCAATGAGGTACTTCGCGATCGAAAGCGCTACGGCTTCAAGCCCACAGAAGTTCACGAGAAGCCTGCACTGCCTCCGTAGGGCCAAGCCGCCCTAAGTCTTCCGTGGAAAGCGTGAAGATTCCCCTGGGCCTATTAGGGGAAACAGCGAAAAGCCACTTAAACAGAGCGATTCGGCTTTGTTCTGGTGGAGGCGAGCGGATTCGAACCGCCACCCTCCTGCGTGCAAAGCAGGCACTCTCCCAGTTAGAGCTACACCCCCGCGGTTAGCAAACAACATTATAACGGCGCTCTTTAGCTAATCAACCATTTGACACCACAAGGAGCGGAACGGTAAAGTGATGTCCACACAAAGCACACAAAGGAGGAAATCGTGCTAAAGAGGTCTTTTCTGCTGATATTCGGGCTCGTTTCATTGTTCGCTCTGATCGGTCAAGCGGGCCTCCCTGACAAGGGATGGGGGGTCGGGATTCAGCTCAACTATCCGTTCACCGGGTTAAGCGTCCGTTTCTTCAACGCCGATGGGATCGGGTTCGAGTTCAACATCTTTCCTAATCCGACATCCCGTGACGTGGATGGCGATCACGAAGTGCGTCGGCTCGAACTGACGCTCTCGGGAAAGCTCCTCTATCCGGTCCGGCAGGATGAGAACGTCAACTACTACTTCTCTGGAGGTGCAGCGATCACATTCGCCTTCGAAGAGGAAGAAACGGCTCTCACGGAGGGTATTAAACAGCCGATGATCCACTCTGGTATAGAAGGGGCGATCCTCTCCGGAATGGGCGTGATCGAGGTTGAGGGGATCTGGCTCGATCGGCTGGTGGGCACGTTTGAGTACGGCCTCACCTGGGACCTGTTCGACCCGCTTAACTTTTCGTTCCTCTCAGGCGGGATCGGGGCGCATTATTACATCTAGGGAATGGAAAGGAAGACAGGGCTTCATCACTGCCAGAGGGTACTAAAGGTAGACAAAGTGACAAACGTGCCAGGCGGTGTTGAAGGACCAGGTTGCGACAAGGGAGAGATTGAACACCGCCGCGATCTTCTTTCCCTTAAGCAGGATGTAGAACGGTCCAACAAGTCCGACGAACCTGAGGGAGACTAGGATGCCGAGGTCAACGCTCTTCCCTTTAAACCAGGGAAGGAAGTAGAGCCCCTGAAGCAGGTACCCCAACAAAGAGAGAAAGAGGAAGACCCGCAGATCCAAACCGTGAGCATCGGCAAGGTTCTTGGCACGGCGTACCCAGAATAACAAGTATTTTACAAAAAAATTTCGCACTGTGAGGATCACTAACCTTCGAGTCTCCGGTGTGTGATGATACCCCAGGCTCTCCCCGCAGGCAAGATCAAGGAAGAAGAGGCCCCTTTTCGGGGCCCCTTCCGGCTTTGATCTTCCTGGTAAGGAGGTACTTTTTTGCTCTATCACAAGTCTACGCCCTGTGTGTGGAGTTTGCGTGGAGGACATATGGACATTTTGTGAACTCCACGCGTGAAAAAAACAACAGCGCCCTTTCGGATATCATCGTCTTCCCATGAGGAAACACACTGAAGAGCTTGCTCCGTCTCATCCGGGTCACCTGCTTGCAGTTTCAGAGGCGCTCCTCACGGCCCTCATTTGGTCCTCGTCGTTCGTAGGGGTGAAGGTGGCGCTTACCTACACCGGCCCGTTCACCGTGGCTGGTTTGCGCTACTTTCTTGCTTTCCTGTTCCTCCTCCCGTGGCTCTTGCAGCAACGGGAAAGATCACCCTTTCTCACCAAAGCGCAGTGGTCGCGGTTTACCCTCATGGGCCTTATACAGTACACGATCGCAAATGGCGCCCTATTTTTTGCCCTTAAAACGCTCTCAGCCACTACAGGCTCGCTCGCCCTGTGCTTGGTCCCGATCCCGGTTCTGTTGCTCGGAATAGCGCGGCTCAAGGAACGGCCGCGTCCCGTTCAACTGATGGGGCTCGCGATCACGATCGTGGGGAGTGTCCTCTTCTTCTCGCCTGGGTTAGAGTTGAAAGACCCGCTTCCACTTGGTCTCCTCGCCATTGCCATCCTTAGTTTTTCCGCGTTTCCAGTGCTGGCACGTGAGGTCGCACGTGATCACCAGGTGGAGAATGTAACGCTGACGGCGCTCCCACTGGGGATCGGCGGCGGTATCCTCCTCATCCTCGCCGGTGTAGTGGAGGGAATCCCTCACATGCCCCTCTTCGCCTGGGGGGTGATCCTGGGGCTAGCGATGGTGAACACCCTGATCGCCTACCTCTTTTTTAACCACTCGTTACAGCATCTTACAGCCGTAGAGGCAAACGTGATGTTAAATCTCGCCCCACTGGGTACGGCGATTATCGCCTGGGGAGCCTTGGATGAGCAACTCCTCCCGGTTCAGATCGCTGCCATGCTCCTGGTTGTGGGAGGCGCCAGCCTGGTACAGTGGCGAAAACGAACTAAAGCGTCCCCGAGGCTCGGTTCCACCCCGCTGGAAGGCCGTTGAAATTCCCTAGTCCAGGGTCTATGATGACCGCAGGACCTGGCAAGGCGGACAGGATGAGTGATCATTGCGCACTGGTTGTGATCGACATGCAGCGCGGCTTCCTCGAGAAGGAATATCCCCTGTTCTGCGGCGAAGAAGCGCGGCGGGATCGACCCGGCCCGCATCTACCTGTTTCATAAACAAAGGGCACCGGTCGACGCCTTCGGGGTCGGAAGCGCCATCTCCAGCGCTGCCCCGATCGACTTCACCGCTGACATCAAACAGATCGAGGGCCGGCCGGTCGCCAAACGAGGGAGAATTCCTGGGATCACCCCCAACTCGCGTCTGGAACGGATTATCTAGCCAGTTTGAGTCCCTTCTTCCTCTTGACTAACATGCAAAAGGGAAACATGCCAACGACCGATCGTATCACTGAGAAGCTCGCCCGTCTTCCCTCCTCTCCTGGGGTCTACCTGATGAAGGACGCGGGAGGGGCGGTGATCTACGTGGGGAAGGCCGCGGTGCTCAAAACCAGAGTCCGCTCCTACTTTTACTCAACTCAGGGGATGGAGGTAAAGACACGAAGGTTGGTGTCTGAGATTGCTGACTTTGAGGTCATCACGACCACCACCGAGGCAGAGGCGTTCATCCTCGAAGACAGCCTGATCAAGCGCCACCAGCCACGGTTCAACATACGCCTGCGCGACGACAAGCGCTATCCCTACCTGAAGATCACCGATGAACCCTACCCGCGAGTGATGATCGTCCGCCGCCGACACAAAGACGGGGCCCGTTACTTCGGCCCCTATACCAACGCCAAGGCGATGCGATCGACGCTCAAGCTCGCCCAGAAGCTATTCCCGATTCGCACCTGTAACCTTACCCTCCCCTTAAAGAAGCCGCGCAGGCCTTGCCTCAACTACCATATCGGCCGGTGTCTGGGACCGTGCGCCAAT
>Ga0315545_1005184_pt1 | contig 10536 bp, 7 predicted proteins | sample SalMarSW160210MG_FD_203096 | JGI IMG/M metagenome (GOLD analysis project Ga0315545, IMG submission 203096) | Salt marsh sediment microbial communities from the Plum Island Ecosystem LTER, Massachusetts, United States - Salt Marsh Sediment SW1602-10 ...
GCGCGCGGCGCAGGAGCAGATCGCCAAGTCGCGCCGCGTGCTCGACGAGAACACGAGCCGCTTGCGCGAGCTCTTGGATGAAGCGCGTGAGGCGTCCGGCACCGACACGCATCCCGAGCTGCGGGCGGAGTTCGAGCGCCTCGTCAAAGAGAACTCGCAGCTCGAGATCGAGGTCGCCGAGCTCGAGGTGAAGGTGGCCGAGATGGGCCTGAAGCTCGCGATGGAGCGCCTGGTTCAGGCCAGGGTCTCGCTGCGCGAAGCGCAGATCAAGCAGCACCGCCGCGAACGATGGCTCGAGCGCGATCGAGACGGGCGCGCGTGGTTCGGCGTCCTCAGGGAGGCGCGCTCGGCTGACCAACCGGCGGCCGACGAGCCGACGACCGATCAGCCAACGACCGATCAACCGCCAAGCGATCAACCGGCGGCCGACAAACCAGAGAGCGACGAACCGGCCACCGACGAGCAGGACGCGCCGAAGGACGACCCTGCGCGGTGACCGCGTCAGCCGCGTGCTTCGTGATCCCCCCAAACCACTCTCAGGTGGCGCAGCCGGGGCACCCGTCCCGGCTGCGTCGCCGTGACCGACACGATGCCTCCGCCATTGACCCCATGCCGGACTACCGCTACCATGTCTCCGAGGAGGGGACACGTCTGCCGCACCCGAACGAGGGAGAACGATGAGCATTCTCGACGAGATCCGTGCCAAGGCCAAGCGGCTCGGCAAGACGATCGTCTTGCCCGAAACGTACGATGACCGCGTCCTCGAGGCGGCCGACAGCGTCCTGTCGGACGGCATCGCCAAGGTCGTGCTGATTGGCGACCGCCATGAGATCCTGGGCAAGGCGACCGACCTGGCCCACATCGAGCACGCCACCTTCATCCAGCCCGACGACCCGAAGTACGCCGACGATTTCCTCGGCGAGTACCACGAGCTGCGCAAGCACAAAGGGATCACGCTCGACGAGGCGCGTGAGACGATGGCCGATCACGTGTTCTTCGCCGCCATGTGCGTACGCAAGGGTCTGGCCGACGGCTTCGTCGGCGGCAGCATTGCGCCGACGCCCAAGATGCTGCGCGCCACGCTCCACATTCTCGGCACGTCGGCCGGCATCAAGACGTTGTCGAGCTGCTTTCTGATGGTCGTGCCGGACACCAGCTTCGGCGTGAACGGCGCGCTGATCTACTCGGACTGCGGCGTCGTGCCGAACCCGGACCCCGAGCAGCTCGCCGACATCGCCATGGCGGCCGCCGGCTCGTGCCGGGCGCTGATCGGCGCCAAGCCGAAGGTGGCGCTGCTGAGCTTCTCGACCAAGGGGAGCGCGAAGGACGAGACCATCGAGAAGGTCACCGACGCCGTCGAGATCCTCCGGAAGCGCAACGTCGATTTCGTCTTCGACGGCGAGCTCCAGGCCGACACGGCCCTCGTGCCCGGCGTGGCCAAGCGCAAGGCGTCCGACAGCCCGATCCAGGGCGACGCCAACGTGCTCGTCTTCCCCGACCTGAACGCGGGCAACATCGCCTACAAGCTGACCGAGCGGCTCGCCGGCGCCAACGCGATCGGCCCGCTGCTGCAAGGCGCCGGCAAGCCGGCCAACGACCTGAGCCGCGGCTGCGACGTGGCCGACATCGTGAACGCCGTCGCCATCACCGCGCTCCAGGCCGCCGCGGCGGGCAAGTAGGGGGCCCGCTGATCAGCCATCGCGCGCCTTCCTGCGCCGCGCCCGTGCGCCAAGCCCGCGCAGCGGGCGACATGTTGTAGCCACGGGCGTCAGCCCGTGGGGAGCGAAGGGAAGAACAAAACAGAGCCCCCGCAGGGGGCGGCATATGCAGCGCCGTCTTGCCGCATGTCGTCCCCTGCGGGGCCTTGTGCGTTTCTCGTCGTGCCCAACGTCCATGGCCTCACGCCGATGCCGAAGAAGCTCTATGGAAGCCCTTCGGGCTATTGCTCTATTCGTTCTGGCCCGGTAACCCAGGGCGTTGCCCTGGGCTATCCTATGAAGCCCCTTCGGGGCATCCGCGGAACGTCGCCCACCGGCGCTGCGCTGGGCTATCCTATGAAGCCCCTGCGGGGCATGCGCGAAGAGCCCGATGCGCCGCTTTGTCAGCGCCCACCCACGACCGGGGTTACCGGCCGGCGGGTTCGGGGGGTTTGGTGCCCGGCTTGCCTTCGAGGGGGTTGTTGAACACGCGCCAGGTCGGGTAGGCAAAGTCGATGTCGTCCTGTGCCGCGAACTCGCGCAGGATGGCTTCCCACATCTTGTCCGCCGAGCTGCGCCGGTTCCTGGGCAAGCAGAGGTAGCGGACGGTCAGGGTGACGCCGTTCTCGGCCACCGAGGTCCACACGATCGGTGTCAGGTGCCGGAAGAAGATCATGTACTTCTGGCTCGCCCGGCGGATCTGCTGCGCGGCGTGCTCGCTCTTGACGGCGGAGAACTCGTTCGCGACGCGGGTGAGGATCTCCTTGCCCTTTTCCCAGTTGCTCTCGAACGTGACCGTCACGGGCAGCTCGTTCCAGATGAAGTTGAAGCCCTTGGTGTAGTTGCACGTGGCATACTTGAACAGCCAGCCGTTCGGCACGTGCAGCAGGCGGCCCGTGCTCTGGTCGGCATCGACCCACTTGCCGATCTCGACGAGCGTGAACTGGAACAGGCTCACGTCGATCACGTCGCCCGCGTGCTCGCCGATCTGGATGCGGTCGCCAACGACGAACGGCTTGCGCACCGTCAGGTAGAGCCATCCGGCGAGGTTGCCCAGCGGGTCCTGGAGCGCAATAGCAAGGCCGGCGGAGACGAGACCGAGGTACGTGACGATGCCGGTGACGCCCCCAAGCCAAATGCGGATGAGCGCGATGAGCACCACGAGCCCGAGCAGGTAGTTGATCGTCTTGGTCGCCACATAGCGCTTTGTAACGTCCTGGATCCGGTGGCCGGCCAGGCTGGCCAGCAGGCCGCGCACCGCCAGATAGCCGACGACCACGACGACGCTCGCCAGCAGCGCGTGGAACGTGCGTGGCCCGATGCCGAGCGAGGACTCGATGAACGTCTCGACTGCGGTCCAGTTGCCCGACTCGCCGAGCCAGATGCCGGCGATCGCAGCGAGACCGATCAGACCAAGCAAGAAAACCAGACGCCGCATGACGGCCGACCGGCCCTCGGCATCGGGGATGCGCCTCCGGACAAGCCAGCGCAGGACGAGATAAACGGCCGCAAGCGCCGCGAGCACGCCGAGCGTCCACCCGCCCTGAGCCACCGTCCCCGCGACAGGCGCCAGCGCAGCACGTGCGATCCTGCTCGATGGCTCGACCATTCCGTTTACCTTCGTCACGGGGCCTGCGTATCAGCACGCCACCCGAGTCGAGATGTCGCGCAATGTCCCCTGTCTCAGCCGGCCGCCTTGCGCGCCGCGGCAATCGTTCCGAGCGCGAGCGAGGCCGTCGCGCGGACTTCGGGCGGCACTTCTCTGCTGGCGCGGAGCTTCTCGAGCGGCTCGACGGCGCGCGGATCGCCGATCTCGCCAAGAATGCCGATGAGCAGCAGCAGTGTTGTCTCCTTGGCCTCGGCAAGCTGCTCGATCAGGCTCGGGACCGCGGGGTCGCCCATCGACACAAGGGCGTTCTCGGCGTTGCGCCGCACCTTCCAGTGACGATCGTGGAGCGCGTCGAGAAGCGGCCTGACCACGCGCGCATCCTCGAGCCGCCCGAGCAGGCGTGCCACGGGCCCGCGCACGAAGGGCGACGGATCCTTGAGCCCAGTGAGCAGCATGCTGACGTAGACCGGGTCCTCGATCTCGAGCTGGGCGAGCGCCTTGGCGGCCTCGGCTCGCACGCCTTCGTCGGCATCGGACATCAGCACGAGCGACAGCGGGCCGCCGACCTTCTTGCCCGAGATCCGGCCAAGCGCGCGCACGGCCCCGTAGCGGACGATCGGGCTCGGGTCGCCCAGCACCGCCAGCAGCGGCCGGACGCCGCGCGGGCTGCGCACGCGACCCAGCACGTTCGCGGCGTAGTAGCGGGCCCATGTGGCGCCCTGGACCTTGAGGAGCGCGCGCTCGGCGGTGCGGGCGACGGCCTCGTCGGGATCACCCGCGAGCTGCCCGAGCAGTTCGAGGCTCTTCGGGTTCTTCAGCTCGCCCAGGCTGCGCACGGCCCGCAGGCGCATCCGCTTGTTCTGCTCGTCGCGGGCGCACCGGAGCACCGGGTCGACGGGCACCCTCGGCAACGAGAGCAGCTCGGCAACCGCCAGGATGGCGGCTTCGCCGTGGTTGACGAGCGCGTCGGCGGCAGCCCGGCGCACGCGGAAGTACGAGTCGGCAAGGTGGTCGATGAGCGGCAGCACGGCCGCCGGGTCTCGTGCCCGGCCCAGGACGGCGATGATGTTGGTGCGCATCTGGCGGCTGCGACTGAGCCTGAGCCGGTTGAGCAAGTACGGCGTCGCGCTCGGGCCGAAGCCGGTGAGCGCCTCGATCGCCGCGGCCACCACGCGGCTGTCGCGGTCACCGAGCCGTTCGATGACCACGTCGATGGTGCCGGCCTCGCCGAGGCGGCCGAGGCAGCGGATCGCCTGCTCGCGCACCAGCGGCGACTCGTCGTCGATCACCTCGACGACGGCCGGGGCGACGCCCGAATTGGCGATCCGGCCAAGCACCTCGCAGATGCCGGCCCGGAGCGCCGGGCTCGGCAGCTCGAGCGCCTCGACAAGCGGGATCGTCGCCACCGACCGCATGCGGCACAGCGTGTCGATCACGAGCTCGCGCACTTCGGCGTTGTCGACGATCAGCAGACGCAGCAGGCGGCGGGCCGTCGCGGTTGTCTCCTCGCGGGCCATCTGCCCGATCAGCCGCTTGAGCGCTTCGGCCGCTTCGTTGCGGACAATCCACTCTTCGTCGGCAAGCGCGTCGGCGAGCGCCTCGATCACGGCCGGCTCGCCGAGCCGGCCCAACGCCGCCACAGCGAACCAGCGCGTCACCGTGTTCTCGGACCGGTAAACGCGAGGCCGTAGCAGCGCCTGAGCCGACGAGGGGTCACCGATGCGCGCGAGGCCCTTGACGGCGTACTGCTGCACCTCGTCGTCGGGGTCGTCGAGCGCGTGCACGAGCGCCTCGACGGCGCGGGCGTCGCTGAACGCGGCGAGCTTGCGGGCGGCATCGCGGCGCACTTCCCAGTCGATGTCGCTCCGAAGCTCGTCGGCAAGTTGTTCAAGCGTATCGGCCACGGCGCGCCTTTCTCATGCCACCTCGATGATGCCCTTGCAGCTACTCCCCGGCGAGGCGGACGTCATCTCGTAGTTGCACTCGATGCCGGTGAGGATCTCGACGGCGGCCTTGAAGCAGCCGATCCGCGCGCAGGTCAGGTTTTGCAGCGGCATCGTCTGGCTCGACAGGTCGCGGCAGCTCGCGCCGTAGGGGCAGGAAGCTACCTCGACCTCGACGCGGTACGGGTCGAGCTCCTCGACCCTGAACTGGCTCGCATCATCGAAGAAGCCGACCTTGACGCACAGCTCGATGTAGCTCTGAATCGCCTCCTTGATCGTGGCCGCCTTGCGCGGACGGAGGCCGTACTCCTCCTCGAGAATGCGCAGCAGCGTCTCGGTCGCGTGCTGGTAAGCGCGCTCGATGAACGCGCGGGGCCGGATGCCGTGGAAGTCGCGCGCGGTCTCCTCGAGCGCGTCGAGCCAGACGCGGGCGACAACCCAGCCGGTCGTGCTCTTGTCGAGCGTCTTCATTTCTTCCTCGCCGTGGTTGAGGTTGCTTCGTCACTGGCGGCCCCGCCCGTCTTAGCCGCCGCCGCCTGTTCGTCGGGCGGCGCGTGTGCGGCCTCGACCAGGCCCATTCGCTCGAGCAGCACTTCGAGCGCTCGGGGCGTGAGCGAGATCGAGTGGTCGCGCTGGAGCTGGCGGACGAGGTAGTCGAGGCCGGCGTCCTTGTTATCCGACCACAGGATGGCGACCTGGGCCTTGTCCTGCTCGCTGAGCGCGGCGAGCTTGGCGTTGATCGCCTCTTCCTCGATCCGCTCGGACTTGACCTTCAGCATGTGGCCAAGCACACGGACCGTGGCGCGGCCGATGGCGAGCTCCTCGTTGGTCGGGATCACGAGGACCTTGACGGGCCCGGTGCTGATCGTCGTCTCGTTGGCCGCATTGCGCTTCTCGTCGACGGCGATGCCGAGCGCGTCGAGCCCCTCGCACGCCTTGAGCCGGACGGCCGCCGCGTTCTCGCCGATGCCGCCGGTGAAGACGACCGCGTCGAGCCCGCCGAGCACGGCCGTGTAGGCGCCGATGTACTTGCGAACCCGGTAGCAGAAGATGTCGAGGGCGAGCTGGTGCTGCTCGTTGCCCTCGTCGGCGCCGGCGATGATCTCGCGCATGTCGTTCGTCGTCTCGCTCACGCCGAGCAGGCCGCTGTACTTGTTCATGAGCGTGTCGACTTCCTTGGTCGAGAGCCCCTCGCGCTCCATCAGGTATGGCACGAGCGCGGGATCGATGTCGCCGCATCGGGTGCCCATCACAAGGCCTTCGAGCGGCGTGAAGCCCATCGAGGTGTCGACGCTCACGCCGCCTTTGACGGCCGCGACCGAGGCGCCGTTGCCGAGGTGGCACGTGATGAGCCGGCACTCGGCGAGCGGCTTGCCCAGGACCTCGGCCGCCTTGCCCGCCACGTGCCTGTGCGAGGTGCCGTGGAAGCCGTAGCGCCGGATGCCGAGCTTGCGATACAGCGCCATCGGCAGCGCGTACGTGTAGGCGTGCGGCGGGATGTGCTGGTGGAACGCGGTGTCGAAGACGGCGACCTGGTCCTTGCCGGGCATGAGGGCCGCGCACGCCTCGATGCCCCGCAGGTTATGCGGGTTGTGCAGCGGCGCAAACTGGATGCACTCGCGGATCTCGTCGATGACTTCGCGGGTGATCAGCACGCTGTCGGCGAACCGCTCGCCGCCGTGCACGACGCGATGGCCGATGGCGCCGATCTCGTCGGCCGACGCGATCACGCCATAGCGGCTGTGGGTCAGCGTCTTGATCGTAAGCTCGATGGCGGTCTCGTGGTCGAGCACTTCGAGCACCTCCTTCACCCCGCGGCCCGTGTGCGGCGTGTAGCGGAGGATGGCGCTCGAGGTGCCGATCTTCTCGACGATGCCTTTGGCGATCGCGGTCTCGGTGTCCATGTCGAGGAGCTGGAACTTGACCGACGAGCTGCCGCAGTTGAGGACAAGAACTTTCATGGTCTCCTCGCGCCGATGTTCTTGATCGGAAAGGCGGCCCGATGCTGGGCGGTCGAAGGCCCGGTGTCGGGTAGCTGGCTGCAACCGAATGCGCCCCTGGGGAAGCAGAAAGCGCGCCATATGGTGGCACAGCGAAGCGGCGGGCGTCAACGGCTATGCTGGGAGCCGCAGGAGGGTCTGGACAAGGGCGGCGCGACAAGACAAGGCGGTGAAGAAAGCCGGCCGCGCTTCCTCACCGCCTGCTTAGATTCTTGACCGCGTGCTTGCGGCTTCTTACTTCTTCCGCTTGCGCAGGAACAGCAGTCCGCCCAACCCGACGAGGCCGATGAGGCTCGGCTCAGGAACCGGCACGCACCGGGTGTGGATGATGATCTCCTCAATCCAGGTGCAGGGCTCGAACTGGATCACGATGTACTCCATCGACGGGTTGCCGGGAAACGTCACGAGGTACGGATTCACGGACCACGTGAGGCCGGTGGGGTCCGTCCCAAGGGTGGCGCCCGGAAACGGAGTAGTCGTCGCTCCATGTCCCGGCTGGCCGCCCACTGAGACCGGCGCCGTCGACGACGTCACCTGGACCCACACCTCTTTGCGGATCCCATCGGGATCCGGGTTGTTGTGGATCTGGATCTGGTGAACGCCGGATCCCCCGACATGCCACGTGGTGTAGGTCCCGTCCCAACCCGGTTCCGTGCCGTACAGCTCAAAAGCCCCCACGGGATCCATCGTGAGAAGCGGGAGGCCGTACGGGTTCTCGTAATCGTCCGCCGGGACATCGACTTGATCCGGCGTAGAGAACTCCCATGCCTGCCACGTTACTCGCGAAGGATCGGGTTCCTCCCACGGCGGCGGGAATATGTCCTCCGCCTTGGCGACGGGCGCGAGGACGAGCACCGCAAGCAGCGGCACTAAGGCCAGTAAGGTTTTCCTCATAAGAGATCCCCCTTGTCGTTTTACCAGCGCGCTGTTCAGATCAACACGGATCCCTGGTCTCGCCCGGACACAACCAAGCGAGACTTCGGGCTGTACGCTTACCTGGCCTACGGCAAGGAACAGGGAGCCCGCATAACTGACGACCAGTGAGGTAGTTACGATAGAATCCCCGGTTCCTCACACCTAAGCGTATCGTTTATAACATAATCCGACCCGCCGAGTCAAGCATGAAGTGCCGCAACTGCGCCTTCTCCCGCACCGAAAGCCCGGCCAAAAGCGACGAGCCCGGGGAACCCCAGGCCCGTCGCGCGGTGATGGTCTTTTCTCGCTCCTCAGTCCCAGAGCTTGAAGAGGCTCCTGGCGAGGTCGGTGTTGTCGATGTAGGGGCCGCGAACCGGATCGTGCTTCGGGCCGTGCCGGTAGAGGTGCGTGCAGCCGCGGCCGCGCGCATAGAGCGGGATGAGCGCGTTCGTGTGGTCGCCGCTGTTCCACTGCATGCCGGGCAGGTTGCCGGCGCCGTTGTTGACCAGCGGCGTCCAGGTCGCACAGCCCGGGCCGGGACCGGGGCCCGACCCAGGCCCGGTCAGGTAGCCACATTCGTGGTCGGCAGTGACGATGACGAGCGTGTCGTGCCATCCGCCGTTCGCCTCAACCCACTGGCAGACGGCCTCGACGGCCCGGTTGAAGTCGATCTCTTCCTCGATCACGCGGTTCGAGCTGTTGCCGTGGCTCGCCCAGTCGACGGCGCCGCCCTCGATCATCAGAAAGAAGCCGTCCGGGTCGTTGTCGAGCACGTTGAGCGCCGCCTTCGTCATCTCCGGCAGCGTCGGCACGGTCGCGATGAGCGGGGCGTCGTACGGATTCGTCTCGTCGGGCACCGGGCTCCGGTTGTACTGGAGCGTCAGGGCGATCTCGGCCACGCCGAGCACGCGGTCCGGCGTCGGGCCGGTCATCAGGTTCTGGAATCCCGCTCGTGACGTGATCAGCGACCACGGATCGTCGATGCCGTCGGCGTCGGCGTCGCCCCCCGCCGTGCCCGCGATGAGCTCGAGCCACGTGGCCCGGCCGCCGACGTACTTGTACTCCCAGGTCGTCGGGTCGGTCGCTAACGCTTCGCCGTTGTCGCCGAAGCCCGGATGGCCGCAGCCCATGACGACGTCGGTGGCGCTGTCGTAGACCATCTCCAGGGCGATCTCGGCGTACTTGCCGCGCGCGGCGTTGTGGGCCACGTAGCCGGCCGGCGTCGCGTGGCTGAGCTGCACGCTCGTGATGACGCCGGTGGCCTTGCCGAGCTCCTCGGCGCGCTGGGCAATGTGTGTAAGCGGCCACCCGTCGGTGTCAACGCCGATCGCGCCCGAGTAGGTCTTGACGCCCGTCGACATCGCCGTCGCAGCGGCGGCCGAGTCGGTATACTCGCGCGTGACGTAGGTGAAGTGCTGCCACGCGCGGTCCGGCTCGTACGTCTGGCCGACCTCGTAGGTGCTCATCGCCAGCCGCACGGGCCACGCTTCGTACACCTGGGTGCCGGTCGCGCCATACTGGTAGATGCTGGCGGCATCGACGTGGTAGTAACCACAGCCGTCGGAGATCATCACGATGATGTTCTTCGGCTGCGGCGTCCTGAGAAAACGCCACCACGGGCCCTTCGCCCAGGCCGGCGCCGCGGCCAACACGACGGCAAGCGCCAAGACGGCCGGTACGAACACCTTCGTGATAGCCCTGTTCACAAGCTTCATGGTTCACCTCTCATGTGTCGATCTTACGCGACAAGCTGGCCGAGCACAACAGCGTCCGCGAGTCCCGAATCGGCGGCTACGCGGTCTTTCCTGTCGAGAGGCCGTTCACCCACGAGGCGGTGCCCGCTTGTGTGCGTAGTGAACGGCCCAACCAGCGCCAGCGCCGTGGGCGCGCCAGGCGGTAGCCTGGGCCGTCAGGCCCAGGTGATGGGTCGCCCGCAACGCAAAGAGCCCCGTAGGGGCGACAGATCCTCGTCGAGAACAGACTCCCGGCGCGCTCGTGCCAGCCCTGCCGCGCCGATGGCGCTCATCGCCCTCTGTTGTGTCTCCGAGTTCCTGGGCCTCACGGTCCAGGCTACCCCCTGTCGCCGCTCCGCGGCTGGGAACGAACACAGCGAAGCGCCATCCGCCGATTTGGGGCCAGTGTGCTAAGATCCGCACGACAAAGGAGGAGTTCGCCATGCCGACACAAGACGCAATCGACCGGATGACCAAGAAGCTTCGGCTCACAACGCCGCTGATCGCCGTCTACGACGCGGCGCCGGGCGAGGTGTTTGAGCCCGTCATCGAGGCCAAGGGGCACACGTGCTGCTTCGCCCACTACAAGCAGTGGCTCGACGGGCGCACGGTCGTCTTCAAGAAGGGCGGCGGCGGATG
>Ga0315545_1005186_pt1 | contig 10536 bp, 10 predicted proteins | sample SalMarSW160210MG_FD_203096 | JGI IMG/M metagenome (GOLD analysis project Ga0315545, IMG submission 203096) | Salt marsh sediment microbial communities from the Plum Island Ecosystem LTER, Massachusetts, United States - Salt Marsh Sediment SW1602-10 ...
GTCAGATTTGTAGTAAAGAAATAAAAATGTATTTCAATAATTCTCTTTTCATTAACAACCGAAAGCTGATTTAATTGGTAAATTGGCTAATAGGTGAATTGGTGAATCGACTAATTGGTCAATTGGCAAATTGGACAATTAGTCAATTATTCTAAAAAGAGGTGTTTTAAAGATGAAATTTTCAATAAAGGAAAATATCCTGATAGATAAAATAATAGAACGGGCTTTATTGGAAGATATTGGAACCGGAGATATTACCACTGAATCTATTATTCCTTCCAATTTAAAAGCCAAGGGAATCATTAAAACTTTTGAGAAAGGTGTGATTGCCGGTTTAGATATTGCCTGCTTGGTATTTCAAAAATTAGATGCAGAGATTGTTTTTCAAGAAAAAACCAAAGACGGAACAAAAGTTATCCGAGGAAAAGAATTAGCAGAAATTACCGGTCCCGCCAGAACTATTCTCATGGGAGAAAGGGTTGCCTTAAATTTCCTTCAACGAATGTCCGGCATAGCTACCATTACCTCTAAATTCTGTGAGGAAGTAAAAGATTTCCCGGTTCGAATAGTTGATACACGTAAAACTACTCCTGGATTACGAATATTAGAAAAATATGCTGTCCGTATGGGGGGAGGATATAATCACCGCTTTGGATTATATGACGCTGTATTAATTAAGGATAATCATATAGCAGTAGCAGGAGGAATTAAATCAGCAGTAGATTCTGTCCGAAAACAAAGCTCCCATACAGTAAAGATTGAAGTCGAAGTAGAAAGCTTATCTCAACTTCAAGAAGCCTTAAAGGCGCAAGTTGATATTATTATGTTAGACAATATGGATTTAGAAGCCATGAAAGAAGCAGTAAAAATGGTGAAAGGTAAAATCTTAATTGAGGCATCAGGAGAAATTACTTTGGAAAAAGTGCGGAAAATTGCCCAAGCTGGAATAGATTTAATTTCTATTGGTGCCCTCACCCATTCAGTAAAGTCGTTGAATATTAGCATGGAAATTATATAGTCGTTAGTGAATAACATATAGTAAAGAAATAATAAAAAGCACAAAAAGAAATTCATATCTCCTATCTCGTGAATCGTATCTCGTGAAGAATTGGCTCTTAGTTAAATGTTTTGATTTTAACTGGCAAAATACTAAACCAGGGAACGGGATAATCAAATAACTAAACAAACTTACATCTTGCATCTCGCATCTTATATTTTAAAACTAACGACTAATTCACTTATTCATCTCATATATCATACGCAATCCCTGCAAGGTTAAAAAAGGATTAATTTTATCAATCATTTTACTTTCGTTCCCAATTAATTCCGCCTGGCCTCCGGTAGCTACTACTATAGTATCTTCCCCCAACTCTCTCTTAAATCGTCTAATTAATTCATTCGTTAATCCCAAATAGCCAAAGAACATTCCTGATTGCATTGCGGAAACAGTATTGCTACCTATGGAATGCTTGGGTTTTATTAATTCTATTTTGGGTAGTTTTGCCGTCTTTTTAAATAGAGCCTCTGCTGAAATTTCTATTCCGGGAGTAATCGCCCCGCCCAAATATTCTCCCTCCTTATTAACTGCACAAAATGTAGTGGCCGTTCCAAAATCTACAATTATTACTGGTCCTCCGTATAATTTATAAGCGGCAATGGCATTAACAATTCTATCTGCTCCCAATTCCTTGGGATTATCTAGCTTAATACAAAGTTCAGTCTTTATTCCCGGTCCTACAATAATTGGAGATACTTTAAAATAATCTACCGACATCTTTTTTAATATCCAGGTCACCGGAGGGATAACACAGGAAATAACTACTGATTTAATAGCTGAAACGATTAAATTAGCATCGGAAAGTAAACTCTTAACTAACATTCCGTACTCATCTTCTGTCTTATTAAGATCAGTAGAAATTCTCCAATGGCCTAATAATTTTTCTTCTTTATATGCCCCTATTACCGTATGGGTATTCCCCACATCAATGACTAAAATCATCATATACCCTCCCTTGAATTAACTATCTCTTTGCCCTTCCCACCTGTCTGTCGTGCCTGCTCAGGCAAGTGAAAACGGACATCTTTTTTTTTGTAGGATCTAAAGAACCGTAACATTTCACATAATATTTTATAAACTTAAACAATAAAAATAGAGGAGAGGAATACTCAACTCCCCTACTTCATAGCATTCCTAATAACTAGCTCTTTTTAATGCTTTAACTAATATAAATACCACTAATATTGCCACTACCACTTCCGGGATACCATGAACTATTGCAATGCGGCACTTACTTTTATCCGAAGACATCCTCTTAGAGTAGCTAATGCCAATACTACGATAGTGCTCGTAAGATCTCCTAAGTCTGCCCCAATAGCACTGTTTTTCCAGAGATATGTGTAAGAATAATAAGCCGCTATTCCAATAAATATTCTGGGTAAAATAGCGATTAGGAAGTCAGTAAACATGGGGTTAATGGAATTCAAAAAACCGTAAACTCCGAAGATTAATCCTACTAATGCACCTACGATTTGACCTTCGAGTATCCTACTTAGAATGGCTGCAATGTGCATAATGGTAACATGACCAACTGGAATTGGAACAGGAATAAACTCCAACCAGGTTACTCCTAAGACGGTAGCAATTGCCACCAGCATACCGGAGACAGCCGATTGACGGGTGGTGAGTTTGAATCCAGATAAAGCAGAATCTATATTTATTTTTTTTACCTCCGTTCTAGTTCCATCATAAGATACTAGACGAAATATTATTTATTTTATTTACTCCCGGTCTTGCTCTCTTGCAAGATACAAGCCCTCAGGTAAAGCCTTATCCTTTACGCTCATAGTGTAAGATACTTTAATAAATATGTCAAATCAAAAAGTTAACCAAAGGTGCCTGGCATCTTTGGTTAACTTTTTGATTTATAAATTTATTTGGTATTCTTTGATTTTATTCTGCAGGCTTCTTCGGCTTATTCCTAATACCTCTGCTGTCTTAGTGCGATTGGCATTATTTTGAATCAAATATTTAATAATTAATTCTTTTTCTACGTCTTTTAAAGTCCCTTTTTTTTCAATATATGTTTCTTTGTTTATAAAATTGAAATATTTTTCATCGATTATTTCGTCTTTTGCCATAATCATACTTCGCTCAATAATATTTTCTAACTCTCTTATATTACCGGGATAATTATAATCCAGCAATAATTCCATAGCTTTTATAGAAACTTTTTCCACTTTCTTATTTAATATTTTATTATATTTCCCGATAAGATGCTCCACAATTAAAGGTATGTCCTCTTTCCTTTCCCTTAAAGGAGGAACATCCACACTAAAGACATTTAGTCGATAAAATAAATCCTCCCTAAATTTTCTTTCTTCTACTTCTTTTTTTAAATCTTTATTAGTAGCAGATAATATTCTTACATCAACTTTAATGCTCCTTGAACTTCCTACCCTTTCAAACTCCCTTTCCTGTAAAACTCTAAGTAATTTTGTTTGTATAGAGGGGTCTACCTCTCCTATTTCATCTAAAAAAATAGTTCCTCCATTGGCCATTTCGAAACGACCTATCCTCTTGGCAATAGCTCCGGTAAAAGAACCTTTTTCATGTCCAAAGAGTTCGCTCTCTAAAAGGTTTAAAGAAAAAGCTGCGCAATTTACCACTACAAATGGGCTATTTTTACGCAGACTGTTTTTATGTATTGCTCGGGCTATCAATTCTTTCCCGGTACCACTTTCGCCGGTAATGAGCACGGTAGCAGTAGTGGGAGATACGTTTTTCACCATTTCTAAGACTTTATTTATAGAATGACTCTTTCCTATTATTTCATCAAAATTGAACCTCTTCTCTTCTTCCTCTCGATAGTAGATGTTTTCCACTTCCAATTCATATTGCTTAATTGCCCTATTAGTTATAATTTTTAGTTCTTCAATATCGAAAGGTTTTATTAAATAATCCAAAGCCCCTAATTTCATTGCTTCCACAGCCTCGAAAATACTCCCATAAGCAGACATCATAATAACCGGTAGATTTAAATCGTTTTCTCTTATCTTTTTTAATATTTCTATACCATTTAAACCGGGCATTTTAAGATCTAATAATACTAAACTGTAATTTTCTTCCTGTAATCTCTTTAGAGCTTCTAAGCCATTATCAGCTTCTTTGACTATAAATCCCTCCGGAGATAATACCCGGGTTAACATTTTTCTTATATTTTGCTCATCATCGATTACCAATATTTTTCTCAAAATTACTTCCCTCCTTTTTGAGGCAGAAAAATAACAAACTTTGTTCCTTCTCCTTCTTTGGATTCAACTTTAATCTCTCCCTGATGGGCCTCTATCAGTTTATACACTATAGAAAGACCCAATCCGGAACCTTTATCTTTAGTGCTAAAGAAGGGGTCAAATATTTGAGTAAAATCTTTTTCAGGAATACCAATTCCACTATCTTCAATAATTAATTTTATAGCTGGTTCTCCCTTAAAAATAGCTTTTTCAGTTTTAATTTTGATTTCCCCTTTCTTGGGAATAGCCTGAATAGCATTAATAATTACATTCATTAAAATCTGCCTTACCTGGTCTTCATCAGCTTGAATTTTAGAAATATCTGAAGAAAGTTCCGAATTAAATTTAACCTGTTTATCCTTTATCTCTAATTTAAATAATTCAGTAATCTTTCCTATTAAATCATTTAAAGAAAAACGGGTTAAGTTTGGTTTTTGTAATTTGGCGAAATCTAAAACCTGAACCACTAATTTATTTAATCTATCTACTTCCTGAATAATAGTATTTAGGTCTTCTTTTCTTTCATCAGTTTTAGAGAATGAATTATAAACAAATTGTGCTAATCCTCTGATTGAACTTAAAGGATTTCTGATTTCATGGGCAATCCCGGCAGATAATTTACCTAAAGCAGCTAATCTTTTATGACGTGCCACCTCTTCATTTAGGTCCTTGATTTCAGTTACGTCTCTTATCACAGCTACCACGCCGGTTATTTCTCCGGATTCATCTGCTAAAAATGAGGTGTTAAGGTCTAATATTTTTTTCTTTAATCCTTTTTGTTCTAAAATTATTTCCTGAGAAATATTTTTCTTTTCTAAAAGACACGTTTTAAAGATAGATTCCCCTAAAATACTTAAATTCAAAACTTCCTGACAATCTTTGTTTAATACTTCTTCTTTCTTTTTATTAAAAATTTCTTCACTCTTACGATTAAAAGTTTTAATGTTGCCCTTATTATCTACAGAAATTACCGCATTATCCATCGTCTCTAATAATTTTGAAGTGTATATTTTCATTTCATTCAAGGTCTTTTTTACGATATAGCTCTCTTGTAATTTAAAAATTACATAAATTCCAAATAAAACCAGAGCCATTATAATACCGTAATTTAAAATTATTCTTTTTCTAGTCTGGCTCAAGCGATTATAATATCCTTCTAAGTTTACCCCAATCACTAAATAACTATTTCTAATAGGTAATATTTTCCAAATATCTAACTGTGTATTCATATCAAGATTGAATGGTTTTATTACCTGAAGTATTCTATTGCCTTTTCTGTCTTCAGTATTTATAAAATTAGTTTTGCCAGGTGTAGGAATTTTTATAGCATTTTGCCATTTTTCTTCTTCCGTGCTGATTAAAATTACCCCTATATCGTTACAAATACCGATATAGCTTACCCCTTCTTTTTTTAGAAGCACTAAAATATCTTTTAAAGTATTTTCATTTAAGATAAAGCGAGGGCCAAGAGTTTGGATAGAAAAGGCAATATTTAATCCTTCCGAGCGGGCTAATTCCCATAAATAATATCTTTCTCTTTGTACTTCTTTATAGGTCATAAAACCCAGCAATAGGGTAAGAAGCAAGATAATAATTAAAGCTAATATGATATTTTTTTCCCGAAAAGGTAATAATTCAAATATTTTATGACTTTTCGCTTCTTGCAATTTTATACACCGTCTTATTCTTTAAATATTTCTAATATTTTATCATAATTTTAAATTAATTTTAAAAAAGCTGGAATAGTTTGGACATATCCCAGCTTTTTTTCTTTGTCTGCTAAATTAAACAAAAGTATAAAACGAAAAACAAATTTACTCAGTCAATCTTTTCTACTTTTATCGGAACATAATAAGTATGTTGATTACGAAAAACCAATAACAGTAGTGTATTTCCTGGTTCTAATTTGTTGATTACTTTTTCCCATTCCCCGATGGAAGATACTTCTGTTCGGTTTGCTTCTAAAACGATATCACCTTGTTGTAAACCCATATCATCCGCCGAACTTCCCGGGACCACTTCGGTAATTACCAACCCTTTTACCCAGGGCAATCCTAATTCCTTAGCAATTTCCGTAGTAACTGACTCCACTTTTAAACCAGTTTGCACTGAAAATACCTTTTCTTTAGGAGAGCTACTACCTTCTTCATCCACGGTAGGCATCTCACCTATTTTTACTATAAAGGAAATTGTTTCACCATTTCGCACAATATCGATATTTGCTTTCTCATCAATCTCTATGTTTCCTATTTTATCTTGAAGTTCTTCAGGGGAATTTACCTCTTCATTATTAACTTTCTTAATTATATCACCTGTTTTTATCCCGACTTCTTCTGCTGGACTATTTTTAATCACATCTCCCACTAAAACACCTTTAGCTTCCGTTAAGTTAAATTGTTTGGCAATTTCTGGAGTAACCTCCTGAATATATACACCTAACCATGATCTTCTTACTTTGCCTAACTTAATTAAATCATCTATATTTTTCTTGGCAATATTAATAGGAATAGCAAATCCAATACCCTGAGCAAAAGGAATAATTGCAGTATTTATTCCCACAACTTCTCCTTTTGTATTGAGCAATGGACCACCACTGTTTCCGGGATTGATAGCTGCATCCGTTTGAATAAAATCTTTATATACATGTCCTTCTGTACCTGCAGGAATAGAACGGTCTTTAGCACTAACTACCCCCATGGTTACAGTTTGTTGAAGTCCATAAGGATTACCAATGGCAACTACAATTTCTCCTACTCTTAATGTATCTGAATCACCTAAAGCTACCATAGGCAAATGATCTGCTTTTATCTTTACAATCGCCATATCCGAAGTTACATCTGATCCAATGACTTCTCCAGTAAATTCTCTCCCATCAGAAAGAGTAACTTTTATCTTATCAGCATTGTGGACTACATGTTCATTAGTAATGATATATCCTTCTTGATTAATAATAAACCCGGAGCCAGTGCCTTTTTGAGGAATTGTTCTGGTATACTCATTAAATTGGTCTCCAAAAAAACGTCCAAATATGGGATCATTTGAAAAAGGATTTTGAGTTTCTACCATTCTTACTGTATCTATATTCACTACTGCCGGACCGTTTTTTTCTGCTATATCTGCAATACTATTACTAAAAGCTTCGAGGGCTGAATAAGAATTAGTTTGTTCAGCCTCTGCGCTTACACTACCTACCCAGCTTAAACAAAGAAGTAAGGATAAAGCTGTAGCAAGTATAATATTTCTATTTATTTTCATTAATTTCATTTTTATCATTTTACCTTTACACCTCGTTATAAAAATTAGTAGAGGGGAGGAAAACTTTTATTCTCCCTTCTGTTTGAATTTACTCTTTATTGTTTTTATTTACCAACAATAACTTTTCATCATTTTACCCCGACCCATACCCATCTTTTGTTGAGTAAAAATTTGGGAAGGAACGCCTAATGGTAATTTAGCTTGTTGTTCGGGAGTTAACAATCCTTTAATCTCTAAATACTTTTCAATGGTTTTAACCCTGATTTCAACCTGCAACTCAGCAATTTCTTCAAATTTTGCTTTTATTTTTGTCATCTCAGTAAGTGGCTCTAACAATAATGCTTTAACTTCCAACTCTTTTATCTGAAGACTATTCCTAAGTTCAAGGGTATCTTTTCGAAAATCTAATAAAACTCTCTTAATTTCTGTTACCTGTTCTTCAGATAAATTTAAAGATTTGATCAACTCTTCTGTCTTCATCATATTAGGGTTACAGTTTAGTCCTTTATCCATCTTTTCTCTAAATTCACCACTTTTATACGGTAACATCTTCTGTTTCGTTAGGGGTTTATTTTCTTGAGCATAAATAGATTGAGTAAGACTCAAAAACACCACGGTTATTGCTATAATCAGGGTCAGGATAACCAGTTTCTTTTTCATCTTTATTCACCTCCTTTTTAATTTTATTTCCTACCCTATTTATAGAAGCAATTATTGTGCCAATTTATGAGAATTACTTTTAATATTTTTTTATATTTGAAAAATAATTTCTGAAATATGAAGTAAATAAACTGTTTTGGAAACTTTACTTAAATATTAAGGGGGAAATCTTTTTTAGATCTTTCTTACTTTCAGTAGTCGCCTTTATCAAAGAAAACTAATTTTTCCCATTTTTTAATAAAAATACTGTGCAATTTTTTCCCAAAGGATTACCATTTACTTTATTATTATGTCCTGAGTTAATTAAACTTATCGGTCAAAGTAAATACTTTTACCAGTTACTGATAAGGGAATACCCATTACAAAATCCGCATCGATTAAGCCTATTTTTTTGGCTACTACTCCGGCGCGATACATTATCCGATTGTCTACATTCATTATTCCAGCAGTCTTAACCGCTGATCCAATAGCAATCCCCATATCCAAAATTCTAAAAGCACATTGAGGTCCATCAAATTCGCTACCCTTATGGAAATTTCGTTCAATACACTGGTTGTACCCACAAGCACCACAATCCAAGCCTAGTGAGACAGCATCTTTAATTCCTATCAAAAGAACAGCTAGCGAATTTTTAACATTTGCACCATCACGGTCAAAATTTTTCTTACCCATCTCTTCACCATAACTGACCATTTCTTTGGATAACTTGATTATATCTTCTCCGTAAATTGCTTTAACCACCACAAAGTCTTTACCTGCAGATTTTGGTGCTGTACGAGCTGCAACCCCCATCAAATTTGTTACATCCTTTATTGCTTCCTGAATATCAAACTCAGACAAATTTTGATTAGACATTTTCTTAATTCCTCCTTAAATTTCGTATTACTTATTGCGTATCACTTTTATTTTCCACCTCAATCTACCCCTCTCCCTGCAAGTAGAGAGGAAATAGAAATGAACTAATTTTTTCATCAAGGGTCGAATTCGTCCGACCCGAGATTTTCTGACAGACGGTGCCCTGTTCTCCGAATAGAGGTTCTATCAAGCGAACCCCTATCTCTAAATTCTATATGCTAATAATCTTCTGACTCCTGGATACTGGCTTCTGACTTCTATTCTCTTTACGAGATACGATTCACGAGATACGAATACGAATTTATTATACTATCCAATTTTTCTATAATCAATAACCTGAAAAGTGGATAAGTTCTTATTGGTACTTAATAACCATTCCACTTCTATAGGAACTGAAAAATCGGGCTGCAGCCTCCCCTTTTCTAACCAATATCGAGAATGTTGATTGTCAAATTGCCCCTTATTGGCCTTAATAATGAGTTGAATCGGCTTATCTAAAAATTCAACTTGCTCTAAGACTTTCACTTTTTTCAACTCTTCTATAATTTTCTCTTTCAATTTTCCTTCGGGTAAAGGGAATACATTTACTAACCCTATATTCTTGTTTAAGGTCCCAATAATTTTCACATTAGCCAAAATAGATTCGTAACTTTCTTCTTTTAAAATACTTAACAGTAACTCATTAGCTTCTGCTGCTGCCTTACCATGATAATGAGGAACCGCTAAAGGCTTAAGTAAATGCTTTAACTTACAACCCTCTCTAAACTTATTTTCCCCTATCTTTAAAATATTTATATTAAAATAATCAGCAATTTTTCGAACTTCCTCCTTGTTTAATTCTAAAAGGGGAGCATAAAAACCGCCGTATAGTTTTAATCCCCTCTTCCCCCAGGTATCACTCTGGTTTGAACCAGTCAGTACTAGTCTTCCTGATGCTTCTTTTTTTACTTTTCCCAACTTAGCTATCCGAGTACATTTATTACATGACGGCCCCTTCTTCAAAACCCTTTCCTGTTCTCTCTTTCCCTGAATAGTTTTTAGTGTCAAATCCAAGGCTTTACTGATATCTTGAATATTTTCCAAACCCTTGCTGTAACTATATTCTTCAAAACTGACTGTAATCGCTTCAACCTTTTCTCGCTCTAAAGCTCTGATTGCCAAAGCAGAAACTACAGTGCTATCTAATCCCCCAGAAAAAGCCACCACAATCTCTTCTCCTGAGCTGGTCTTCCTAATCTCTTCTAATATATTATTAATTTCATCTTTTATATCGACCATCATCTAAACCAAATATTTTTTCTTGTTCTTCTTATTTTACTTAAAAAAGGTCAAGGTAAATTATAAATACCGTTACAATTCCTTGACCTTTAATATTGATTAAAACTGCCTTTAATTAATAATCTATCCCTTATATTTTTTCTGAATATTCCTTAAAAGAAATACTTTTATACCACCCTTCGCCGATGTAACTTAATA
>Ga0315545_1005187_pt1 | contig 10536 bp, 9 predicted proteins | sample SalMarSW160210MG_FD_203096 | JGI IMG/M metagenome (GOLD analysis project Ga0315545, IMG submission 203096) | Salt marsh sediment microbial communities from the Plum Island Ecosystem LTER, Massachusetts, United States - Salt Marsh Sediment SW1602-10 ...
CGCCTTCAGAGACTTTCGTGATTTTTCAAATACTCTCCATTCGCCGGATCGCGTTTGCTTTGCTATCAAGATTTGGTCGCCCTGGTGACTCGCCACCTCAACTTTCTTAGAAGACCATCGCCAGCAGGAATCCTCACCAGCGCTGTTTTTCGGATACACGGCAACTGACAAATCTTTCGTTAGCGATACTGAGACACAGGAATAGCCCAACTCGTGGTGCTGCTTGCCCGACACAAAAATCGGGAAATAAAGATTGGGTCGATTGAATCGCCCGAATTTTGGGTTCCTATTGCGCAGCTCCCATAGCTCAAAGCGACCGTATTTATCCTCTTCCCCTTTTTCGATATCCCTTGGGAGACCGTTAAGTCGAGTATGTTCATCGCCATCATAAACCAGGAGGTATTCGTGTGTTTTGGCTATCGATTTGTACGTCTGTCCACGCTTGTTTGATTGAATGATGATCTGTGATTCAAAACTGCCTATGCCGAACAGGCTGTCAAGGCGTTCTCTGAATCGGCTGCTCTCATTGTCGTCGCAGCTAGCAAAGAAGACTGAGCCAGGGCTCATCAGATTGCGGGCAGAAGCCACTGCTTGGCTGATCATTGTGAGCCAGCTTGAATGCTGGTAGTTGTCCTTGCCCACGTTGAACAGATTAATCTCTTCCTCATCGATACGGAAGAGTTCCTTCCACTCGGCCCATTGCGGCTCGCAGGAGGCGATGTCTGGATAGAAGTTTTCGTCAATATTGCCGACGGTGATGCAGTACTGCGTCTCGGTAATGAACTTTCGCTTCTCCCAGAGCATCTTCTGAAAGGACTCGATCTGGTCCAGGAAGTCGATGATCCTGCCGCCCACGGCCTTTATTGTCCGCATCAACTGGAACCAGCCCTCGGCACGGTCCTCACCTCCGATCTCTATCTCGTTAAGATTCAGCACTTCATTCTTAAGATAAAAGTCCAACTCTCGGGAGAGAAAACCCTTCAGGTCTTTGTGGATGAAGAAGTCGGCCGTGTTTTTCTTGGTGTATTGCCGCAGGTGATGTTCGAGGAAGGAAACGCTTTCGCCTTGGGCGGTCTTGCGCTTTTCTGCCGTAAGGGCGGCCAGCGCAGGGGCCGCGGTCTTCGGTGATAATCCCTTTGGGATGTCCTCCAGTGCCTTTGCGATGATCGCGTCCTGCTGGTTCTTCTTGCCGTAGGCGATCCCTTCCTGCTCGGTCAGGGGCCGGTACTCGAAGGGGATAACAAGCTGGCCGGCATTCTCATCCCAGACCGTCTCCTTGGCGCGGGGAAGGAAGAAGCGCTTATCGCCCTTTACGTTATTCTGCTCGACGCTTGCGGCCTGGAGCTTGAAATGAACAGTCACTCCGTTAGGTGCCGTGAAAGAGTAATCGGTGAAGTACTCGGCAGTCTTTACGTAGTACTGGTTGTGGTTGGCCCAGTACAGGTACACCTCTTCGCCGTTGTAAGGGATGGCGTACCGCTGGCGTTTGGAGTACCGGCGCTTCGAGATGAAGTCGCCGTCCTGGTAGTAGCGGCTGAAAAAGGTGTACAGATGATTTAAGATGTTTGCCTCGAGGGCCTCTCGGCCTCGTCCACCCGCGGCCTTTTCTTTTAGTCCCAGGTATTTCTTGCCTATGTCGAGATTCTTGATGGCATCCGTCAGATTCCCATCGGCATCAATAGCGTGAGCATCTATACCTCGAATCCGCTGCTCAAGTTCCTTGAGTTCTTTGTTCGCCTGGGACTGGTCGGCGAGCGCACCGCGATCCAGCACTTCGGTGACGGCCTTGGGCAGATCCTGTGTGATGAACTTCTTGATTACGCCTCGCTTGTAGTTCATGATGCGGTAGATGCCGAAATCCAGATCGGCGCAGTCGAACTGGAAAAGCTCGCGCAAAAGCGCTTGAAATGTATCTATCGGTGTATTCATCATTCCTCGTTTCGAGCCGTTCGTTGAACGGCTAACTTGATAGTATAGGAATTTCCTTTTTTTAGAGCGGCGGAGCCGCATTCTATAAAATCGCGAAGCGATTTTATAACTTGTATGGAATCTAGGCAACAGACAGAACCATAGCAGGCCCAGAGTGCACTGAATTTGCATGCTTCTTTTTTTCACGTCGGATGTCCTTTCCTTAACCGCCTCATCGAGCTGAGTGATTGCCGTTATATAAAAGGTCTTCCGACTGAGAGAATCGATTTTTTAAAAGGCGTTCTTTAAGCCTCTGCTTGCTCTTCGTAGCGATCGAAGCGACTTGACAGGATGAAAAAGGTGGGCGCCCAGAGACCGACGAAGATCCCGAATCGTTCAGCGTGGGCCAGGGACTCCGCGGACATGTCTCCCCTCGTGATATACCACATGAAGATAGAGCCGAGGATCGAGAGAAAGCCGCAAACAAAGCACAGATCAGACAGTAACCGCAGCTGTTTCTTGGTGAGCTTCAATATGATTACTTTCATAGCCTTACCCCCCTTTTTTCCTGATTGTTAACGATTGAAAACGTGGCTGAAACATACGACCATGGCCGGCCGGTTAAGATGTCAGCATATGTTCAGCTGATCATTCATCATCCGCATCGGGATACCGCTTTGCGATGGATTTCAGGACATCGAGGCAGGAGAAGAACGCAGCGATGATCTCGGGGTCAAAATGGGTCCCTGAGAGATTGTACATCTCGCTCGAGATTCGATCATCATCCCAGGGTTCCTTGTAGGATCTCCGGGAACGCAGGGCATCGTATACGTCAGCCACGGCCACGATCCTACCGAACAGCGGGATCTCGTGCTCCCTCTTGGGCAGGGGGCTTCCGTCAGGTGCCTGATGGCTAAAAAGGGGTCTGCCCGTGAGGGGATCAAGGTACCCCGGGTAGCCGGTTCCGTCCCACCTCTCGTGGTGGTTGAGCGCAACCTCTGCTGCGGCCTCCTCGAAATCCGAATGGATATCACTAAACAACCGCGCTCCGATATGGGTGTGGGTTTTCATGGTCTCGAATTCCTCTGGCGACAGGCGATCGGGTTTCTTGAGTATGAGGTCGCTGATCGCTACCTTGCCTACGTCATGGAGCATGGCAGCCATCCTCAAGATGTCTCTCTGCCGTTGTACTTCTTCAGAGGGAATGCCTTTGTCTCGTGCCCATGCCTCGTAGATTTCCACCGAATAGGCTCCCACGCGGTTCACGTGAGCGCCTGTTTCTTTTGGATCCCTCAGCTCCGCCATGCTAATCATCCTCAGGATGATGTTTCGCGTCATCTGGGCGCGCTCTAGGGCGAGGGCGGCGCTGGTGGCAAAGTGCATGATGAGGGACTCATCGGCACGCGAGAAGGGGATAATCGTTCCCGTGTCGTCCTGAGCGTTGATGAGCTGCATCACCCCCAGCACCTCCCCCCGATGGTTGGTCATAGGAACAGTGAGCATTGATCTGGTGGTGTAGTTGGAGACCCTGTCGAACTCGGAACCCCAGGTGTAAGGCACCGTATTGCTCATCCGGTAGACATCGGGTATATTGACCGACTCGCAGTGCTCGGCCACATACCCCGCGATGGAGCTGCTGTTGATGGGGATCGTGAAGGTGGTATAGATGAGCTTTTTTCGGGGACCCAACCGCTTCTCCAGGGTCACATTCTGGGTATAGCTGAACCGGAGCTCATCGCCGTGCTTGAGGTAAATCGAACCCGCATCGGCGTTGAAGAAGGTTCTCGAATTGGTGAGGATGCTCTCAAGAAGCAGGTCGAGGTCTTTCACCTTGTTGATATCGAGGCTGATCTGGGTAATGAGATCGATCTTTTCTCGTTCGCTGAGCATTTCACCTCATGGAGATTTTTACTTGGTGCGCGATTGCCGCTGAAGATGGGCCGATCTTTCAGGCTTTGCTTATGAAAGATACCATAATAAAAGCTGGCATTGATATCAACAAAATTTAAGTGTTATAGATTATGGCTCACCTTCATGATTCCCCTGGCCCACGAGCAAGGTGAGCCCGCGGATGCCCTGCACCCGAACCCCTTCTCCCCTCTCAATGGGCCGGACATCGCCCACTACCTCGGCCTTCCATAGCTCTCCACGTACCCGTATATAGCCGGAGGGATTCAGCTGCTCCTCGGCTGTGCCCCGTGCTCCCACCATTGAACTTACGGCTCTCTCGCGATCCTGATCATAGGCACGCCAGGTAAGGGGAAACAAGGCAATATCCTTGGCAATCCACAAGCCTATGAGGCCCCAGATGAACCATGAGGGAAGATCAACCCATTGTTTGGCGAGCACCAAAAGCACGATGAGCATAACGAGCGACGGGACCTGGAGAAGCACGTACTTTGTTATAATACGAGATGACCATGGTTTCTTCATAGCTTATGGATGCCTTGGGAGCCTCACAGCATGTAAAAAATCATCAACGCTGAAACCCTGTTCCCTGTGTCTATGGTAAGGGATTGTCACATCCGCGAGTTGCTCGTACTCTCGTTCCCTTGCACGCACCAGCATCGGATAACAATGTGCCAAGGCCTCCCTGTTTGCCTCGTGTGGCTGCCTGTGAAATACCCCTCTCCATACCATAGGGTGAGGGTTTGAGATATATGCCCTCAGGAGTTGCTCCCGGACCTCAGCAGAGACGGCCAGGTACACCATGGTGGTATAGAGCCGAAGTTTCTCCAGGCTTTGGTTCCCCGTATAGATGACGCTCCCGGTGGTATCCACCACGATGCTCTCATCGGGATTGTCCTCATGAGCCTCGAGGTAGGCGGTAATCTCGGTCATGGCCTCTCTTTCGAAGGAGAGATATCGCGCTTCACGCTCCTGGTAGCCTGCCTCATAAGGGAATCCCATCCATTCGCCCATGGTCAGAGGGTGGCTCCCTGTACCGGCGAGTTCAGGAGCGAGCTTTTCGGCGATCAGCTCATCACAGCAGAAACGGATGAACCCCTGCTCAGCGAGCCTCTTGGACCAGTACGATTTTCCCGATCCCGCCATGCCGATCAATGAAACACGCATCAGCTACCATCCGGATGCCATCATTCCACAATCCAGCTATCCCAGAAATCGATAATAGATGCCGGTTCCCGCTGCCCAGAGGAGTACGAGTATTGTTATAAGAATACAAGCGACCGCGAGTATCTTATGGAACGCTCGATCCTTCATCCTCTCTTTATAGCCAAGAATAACGCCGAGAACCGCGCCGGCGAGGATTCCCCCTCCATGGCCCCAGTTATTGATCCCCGGCACCAAAAGCCCGAAGAAAAAGATCCCCAGGGCCCATCCCCCGATCTGCTTAAAGATGGCTTGCCCGTACAAGCCTCCCCGGCTTTTTCCGTAGTAGAGGATGGCACCGATCAGGCCGCATACCGCTGCCGATGCGCCTATGGTGAAGGGGATTCCGGCAAGATATGAGACAAAGAACCCGGTTGCCCCGCTCAAGGTGTAGAGTATTACCATGCGGTTGATCCCATATTCGCTAAGCACAAGGGGTGCAATCTGCCTGAGGGCGATCATATTGAAGAGTATATGGAATATGCCGCCATGGAGGTAATTTGCGGAGATAAGGGTCCACCAGCGACCAAGACGGTCAATGGGAACGGTTCCGGTAGCCCCAAGAAGCAGGAGGCCCTTGTTCGAGGGAGATAAGAGGGCAAGGGGATTCAGCGAACGGCCGGATGACCATGGATAGAGCAGCAGGGATATAAGATACAGGGCAACATTCGCATAGATAATCCATCGGATAAGCTGATCTGTGCCCAAGAATAGCCTGGCGCCGATGTTATTCTTCCACCACGATCCGGGGTTGGCGATCCCGCAGTGAGGACAGCGTGGTTCATCCTGGCTGATGAGTTTCCTGCAGTTCGGGCAGAGGATTGACCGCCTTTCCTTTTCCATTATTCAATCCGTGAGGAGGTGATACCCATGCTCTTCTGATTGCCTCATACCATTGCGGCCGACCTTTGTAAAGGGCTAGGTTTTGCGCCTCTTCTTTGGGCGCTTTTTGCGCTGAGGGGTCCTGTTCAGGCCGGATGGCTTGCCAGCCGAGGCGGGCGGCGAAGTTTCGCTGCGATGCCGCAGGGAAAAGGCGAGCAAGGCAAGGCCGATCAAAAAGAAGGGAATGCTGAGGTATTGGCCCATGGTCAAGGGGGAGGCAGGAGAGAGGATGTGGTGTTCTTTGACGAATTCCACAAGAAAACGACAGGCGAAGTAGGCTACCATGAAGACAGCACTCAGGAGCACCGGCGGTCTCCTTTTGCCGAGCCTTCGTTCAAGGAGCAGCAAGCCGATGAATATCAAAAGGCCGAAGCACGCCTCATAGAGCTGGCTTGGGTGCCGGCAATACTTACCTCCGTCTTGAAAACGGATAAATCGCACGCACCAGGGCAGATCGGTAACGCGGCCCACGATCTCGCTGTTCATGAAGTTGCCGATCCTCACCAGGGTTGCGATAAGGGCCATCACAAAGGAGTTGCTGTCCAATATGAGGTGCAAGGGGATCTTCTTGATATGGGAGTAAAGGAAGATCGCGGCAAGGATCCCGATCGCAGCCCCATGGCTTGAAAGCCCGCCCCGCCAGACCTTGATGATCGAAACGGGGTGGGCGAGATAGTATGCAGAGTCGTAAAAGAAACAGTGCCCAAGCCTTGCGCCTACCACAGCCAGGATCACGATATAGAAGGGAAAGCCGATGACCTGATCCGGGTCATAACCGGCCTTGCGCATCTGCCAGTTCCAGAGGTAATATCCGATGACCAGCACACACGCGATAAGCAGGCCATAGTATCGAACCTGTAAGGGCCCTAATCTGAAAGCCACCGGGTCTATATTCCAGATAAATCCGCCCATTACATCGCATAGCTCCTTCTTTTACAAAGGAATCCTGGTATGGAGTGCCTGTGATCCATACTATCTCAAAAACGCGATCTTTGATCAAGGGCGATCTATCAGATAGCAGTTATGCGCGGTGCGAGCGATGCGGAGATTGATTTGAAATTTTCGTATCAATTTAGATTTATGAATAAATTACATCCTGTGAAATCAAAATCCCCCTTTATCCCCCTTTCTGAAAGGGGGATAAGAGAATTCCCCTCCCTTTTCTAAAGAGAGGTCGGGGGGGATTTTAACTTTTTCAAAGAAAGCATTACAATTTGGGAGTAACTACTCAGCACATGACCCCGGCGCTTCCTCTCGGCCAAGAGGCTCGAGGCCGAATGGCGCTTCAGGGTTATATATGAAAGAAAAGGGTCAATTGTTTTGGGGATGTAGTGTTATAAAAGGAGAGATATTGTTTTACTAACTGATTTTTTTAAGGTCATTCAAGGAGTCCGTTGATCTCCTCTCTGGTTGGAATAGAATCTTGGGCGCCCTTTCGCGTTACGGTTAAGGCGCCTGCGGCGCTGGCGAAGCGGATGGCCTCATCCATGGGTTTTTTCTCTGCTATAGCACAGGCCAGGGCTCCGTTGAAGGCATCTCCCGCTGCAGTGGAATCAACCCCTGTCACGGGAAATGAGGGAAAGACTCGGACGGCGTCCTTTCCCATCCAGCAGCACCCCTCCTTTCCGAGCGTAATGATCACCTGGGTGCAGCCCAGACCTATGAGCCCTTTTCCAGCGCGAGCGTCCTGCTCGGGTCCCTCGACACTGATCCCGCTCAGAAATGAGGTTTCTGCTTCGTTTGGGGTGAGGATATCGACACGGGATAAGACTTCTCGTGGCAGTGGACGGGCAGGCGCGGGATTGAGGATGGTCACCAGATTATAGGCCTTGGCCAGATGCAGTGCCTCGCTCACCGCGGGTAGAGGGATCTCAAGCTGGATCAAGAGAACCTCTGCCCATGAGAGGGCGTCCTCTGCCCGGTGAATGTCCTCCTTGGTAAAGGATCGATTGCTTCCCGGAGCCACGGCTATGGCATTATTGCCCGCGCGATCCACCATGATGAGGGCAACGCCTGATGGCAGCGAGGAATCCCTCAGGATACCCTCGGTGCTGATCCCAAGGACTTCGAGGTTTTTGATAATGGCCTCCCCGTTTTTATCGGGGCCTACCTTGGTGAAAAACCTCACCTCAGCGCCGGCCCTATGAGCAGCCACGGCCTGATTCGCGCCCTTTCCGCCGAAGGAGGTGTAAAGCTCGCCCCCGGATACCGTCTCTCCCGTTTCCGGGAGGCGGTCTACCTTGATGGTGAGATCAACGTTGGCTGAGCCGATCACCACGACCTTTGGCATAGGCGCTCCTTGAAGAAGGCGAGAAACCGCTCTGATTCCACTTCTAGGGCAACGTCAAGGTTTGGCGGTTGTTTTAGATCATCGTTGATCGCGCGGGTATCGGCGATAGTCATCCCCTGGGTAATGCCCCTTCTCGCTTCAACCTCAATATGGAGGGAGGCAGTCTTTACCATCATCGGGTCAATAGCCGCTCCCACGGCCAGAGGGTCATGGAGGTAGATCCCTGAGATCCCTCGGACCTCCTTCATGTGCTCGATGGATTGCTCCGTGATATCGCGCACAAATCCTCCCAGGGGTTCCTCAAGAACCTGTGCAAGCGCTTGGATTTCCTCGGATCCCAAGCAGACCTTCTCCGTTACATCCAGGGGAACAAGGGTCATCGGAAGGCCCGATTGAAAAACCCGGTGCGCGGCATGGGGATCTATAAAGATGTTGAACTCCGCTGAAGGGGTGATGTTTCCGGGCACACCTATGGCACCGCCCATGATCACCACCTCTCGCAGGCGTTTTACACGCCGCTCGTCCCTTCGGAGAGCCTCCGCGAGGTTGGTGAGCGGCCCCAGCATGATGAGGCTCATCTCAGCGGGGTAACGATCCAGCAGGTCAAATAGTACCTCGGTGGCGTCCGGGATCTGCTTGGGGAGCGCAGCTTCCGGGTATCGAGCGCTTCCATCGGGATTCTTGAATCGATATAATCCCCCGAGCCCATCCGAGCCGTGAACGGATTGGGCGTTTATTGGGTCTTTTTTTAAGGGCCGGGCGGAGCCCATTGCTAGAATAGGTCGAGGCTTAGGAACCAGAAGCTCAAGGAGCAGGGCGGCATTCTTTGTTGCCTGCTCTACGGATACATTGCCGTTCACCGTGGTGACGGCCTCAACGTGAAGCTCAAAGGATTTGATGGCGAGCACGAGCGCAAGGGCATCGTCTACCCCGGGGTCGGTGTCGATTATCACACGCTTTCCCATGGGCCGAAGTATAGAATAAAGGGGCTTTCAAGGAAAGGGAAACATAGGCATATTATCGCATTACGTTTGACAGCGCTCTTTTCCACTCCGATGCCGTGCTCTTCTATGGTTTACCTTGTGTTGCCTTGATGACGAGCACCCTTGCACTGCGGTATCTGCTGCTGGCCCGTCGATGAGTGGTGTGGGAGGTGTGCTCAGGTAGTATCCTCTGCTTGAAAAGTCTTACTTGACAACTCTCGTTTTATTTACCAATATAACCTATATACAATAGGTAGTTCTTGTACTATATCCATGAGCTGATTCAGGGGATCCCGTATGAGATGCATTAAATTGGCATTGCTGGTCCTCGTATTGTGTGCGGTATGCTCTGCGTTATCGTGGAGAGCAGGGCTCGGTGCCGAGCAAAAAGGAGATGACGACATCTGTTTCAGGTGGGGTTTCGGTGGTATAGTGAGGGGTGACTCCGGGCTGGAGTTTGTTTCTATCACGCGCGATACCACACTCAAAACAGGCGATTCATTAAAGATGTTTGTGGAACTGGAGAAAATGTGCTTTGTGTATCTGATTTATCATAGCGCACATGGCGAATTGTTCACGCTATTCCCTTACAGCATGAAGCAGTTCGCCACAGAGTATGCAATCGGCAAAAAATACTATATCCCGCAAGGCGACCGGTGGTTTGAGCTGGATCAGAATGTTGGATCCGAGACATTCTATTTGCTGGCTTCCGCCCAGCGCCTTATCGAACTTGAGGCGCTTTTGGATGGATATATGTCTGCCGATCCTGTTCAAAGAGAAGAACTCGTAAGGCAAATCCTCATGGAAATCCGTGCGAAACAAAAGCAGCATCAGAGATTCACCATCGCGCCTGAGCGCCCGGTGCCGATCGGCGGCAGTCTCCGGAGGATCAATAGAGACGATAAAGCACCTCTCCCTGATATTGAGACCGCTGCAGTCGGGATTTCAGCAGACAAATTCTTCAGCAGGACCTTCACGATCGATCATCGATGAAAAAAGAGGGCCGACCCGTCCTTCTCTATAAAAGCAATCGATTGCTCAAAATACATAATAGAGGTAGGTATTGAAAATGAATGATTAACACTTGATTTTTCTCACCTTATAGTTTACCCTTCGTGTGAAGCATAAGAGTGGAGGTGGATTATGAATACGGTAAAGGCCTCTATCGTTTTCCTTATTTTTCCGCTCCTTGTTTTCTCATGCTCTACAACCAAGTGGGCGGAACAGCCCCAATCACTAAGTACACATTGGCATAAATACGATGACGTATTAAGCTTGCATTTCTGACTTATCTAGGGCATAATGTCTCCTCTGAGAGGAGGAAATTATGCCAAGAATAAGCCCATATAAGATCCTATTGAG
>Ga0315545_1005190_pt1 | contig 10532 bp, 9 predicted proteins | sample SalMarSW160210MG_FD_203096 | JGI IMG/M metagenome (GOLD analysis project Ga0315545, IMG submission 203096) | Salt marsh sediment microbial communities from the Plum Island Ecosystem LTER, Massachusetts, United States - Salt Marsh Sediment SW1602-10 ...
AGCGCGCTTGTGCCGACGATTGAAATGCTGGTCGCGCCGGCCTGTCGCAGCTTCTGAACGTAGTCGATGACCGGCGCGAGGGTGCGCTCGATGCTCGTTTGCCGTACTGATGGCTCGCTCGCCGTGCCCGCCCCAAGAGCAGTTATGACGCTCTCGTTGATGATCTCCCGGCCCAGGCCATCCGCCGACTCTTCCACCGCGAGGCACAACACAGAACCCGTCCCGATGTCTATCGCCCCAAATATGTCCGACATATCACATCACCTGAAATGCGCACGGCTGACGCAATGCCCGCTCTCGTCAATCACGGCAACGTTCACGCCGCGCTTGTTCAGCGAACACCAAACGCCGCCGACCGATATGATGGCCCTGCCGATGCCCTCTGCGTCGCCGATGCTTCTGGCCACGATCCCACACGGCGCCATGATACCAGTAGAGCCGACCTCCCGGCCCTTCTCGAGCTCGATTTCGACCTCCTGGACGCCCATCCTCGAGACCGCAGAACCCAGCCGAGCGTCCATCGCGCCGACGAGGATGAACGAGGCGCCTCGAACAGGGATTATCTCACGCTGCGCGCCGACGCGGACCATGCCACCGTAGAGCTCGTGCCACGTCCGCGTTGAGGGCCTCCCGTTGACCGCAAGCACAACAATGCTCCCCGCAGGATTGCTATTGAGGAACTCCCTGAGGGAGCAAGTAGAGTTGTCGGCCGAGTGATGCGCATTCTCGGGCGAGGCCAGCAATTCTGGGCGGGCCCAGGGCACAATATCAAAAAGCTGAAACGCCGCCAGGCCCAGGACGATAACAGCCAATAGAATCCAGGGCGCAACAGCAGCCAGACGTGCGCCGAAGCTCATCGCGGCAGCTTGCGGAACAGCTCGTCGATGCGGTCATCCTTGCCGAAGAGCTCCTTCGCCTCAATCAGCGTTCGCTGCGAGTTGCCGATCTCGCCGAGCCTGGCATAGACGCGGGCAAGGTCGAGGTGCAGCTGAAGGTCTTGGACGTTCTCCACGCAGCGCACCAGGGCATCCCTCGCCTCGGCGAGCTTCCCGAGCTTCTCGAGAATGACGACCATGTTATGGCACGCCTGCCTCAAACTGGGGTCTATGCGGAGAGCATTCTCGTAGGCGCTCAAGGCCAGCCCGTCCTCGCCCCGGTGGGCATACACGGCGCCCATGTTGAAGTAGGCCTGCGCGTAGTCGGGATCGATGGAAAGAACTCGCTTCCAAAGCTCGATCGCCTCGTCAATCCATCCCTTATATGAGTAAAGCGCGCCCAGATTGAAGATCGAATGCCGGTCGTTTGGGTTGCATTCGAGGCTCTTCACGCTCTGATCAATCGCCTCGTCGATCTTGCCCGTGTTGCGGAGGCAGACCGAGGCGAGATAATGGTTGAGAAAGCTGGACCCGCAGAACTCCGATGCCCTCTGGAATTGAGCCGCCGCCAGCTTGTATTTCGCCTTCTCCTTGAGCGATAGCCCTTGGGATTGGTGATATTCGGAGAAAAGCTCCGATGATGAGAGTTGGAGGATTGTGACCACGACAGCGCCTACCACGAGTGCCAAGGCGGTCCTGCTGGGGACCCTATTCTCAGCAGGTGGCCGCCTTTGGGCTTCTTGCACGGCCTTCGGCGACGCGGAAACGACGCCGCAGAACACCCAGAACATCATCAAGGTAACGGGCAGCTGGAGCGGGAAGCTGAAAAACGAATGGACGAGCATCGCCAGTTGCCCTACGACGATTGCCTGCAAAGCCAGTCGGTCCCCTCGCATCTCCGCGGTTCTGGCTGCGTGCAAGCCTGCCCTGAAGAATGATACGACAAGAAAGAGGAAGGCTATGAGCCCTTGGGGTCCGAGCTCCGCCACGGTCTGGAGATACTCGTTGTGCGTGCGCTGGACCTTCTTGAAGCGCCCCGTGATTCGATGCTCCCGAACGGAACGATACTGGGGGTAGAGCATCTCATAATTGGCCAGCCCGACGCCGACTGGATGTTCAGCTATCATTGACAAAGTCGATTTCCACGTCAGGAGCCTGAACTCTACTGGCTTGTCGGTTAGGTCGATGAACGAGGCAGCCTTGTCGGTCACGAGCAGCCTGGTGGATGGGCTGACGATTATCAAAGCGCCTACGGCGCACACCAACGGCAGGATGACGACGATGGCCTTGTGCCGCCATCTTGGGGCGCCCGCTGCGGAGCGCCTGAAGGCCGGGAGAAGACAGGCCCAAGCCGCCCAAAAAGCCATGCTGACGAGGCAGCCCGCCCAGCCGCCCCTGCTCGCCGTTATCAATAGGTAGTAGAGCTGTATGACGAGGCAAAGCCCGGACCCAGCCGCAATCCAAGCCGTGCCTGCGGAGACCAATAGGGCCACTGCCGCGGGGACCGCCATTATGATGTACGCCGCCGCGAAGTTGTTGTGCCCAATTGTCGATGGCGTGTGGAGCTCGCCGTAGGAATCCGCGATCTGCCTTTGCCCGAACAGCCCATAGTATTGAACGATCCCCAGGAAGGCGACCAGGGTGCTGACGATGGTAACAGTCACGAGGACCTTTCGGACGCTAAGGCCCCGGAGCAGGAGCCCCTTGCACGCGATCATCAGAGCCATCATATACAACAGGTTGGTCGCGGTTCTTGCAGCCCAGGGCTTGTTTTCTGCAAAGAAAACCGACAAGAATGCACAGGCCACGAAAAGAAGGGCAGGCACTATCATAGGCCCCTTTAGAAGGTCCCTTGGCCTGGGCCATAACGCAAGCAACACACTCACCAGCAGAAACGGAATCAGAAGCTGAAGGATGGCCCATTTGATCTGGCTGTATCTGTCCTGCGTCAGCGGCGTGAAAGCAAGCGGCACGGCAGCAAGCAGCAGGAGCAGGAGATTCTGCGCAGCGAGCGCATAGAGGTTGCGGGCCGGTTTCCCTCGGGTCTCAGGCTGCTTGCGAGCTGGCAGTCTGGCCTCTCTGGCGCACGTCAATCTCGCCCACCTCGACGGTCGGAATTGCCATCTTGATGATACGCCTCATTGACGTAGTATGCGAGGTTTTCGAGGTAAATGGTAAAATCGACGTTATGAACGAAGATGCCTTTAGGAACGTTGATATGTGTCGGCGCGAAGTTCAGAATTGCCTTCAGGCCGGCCTGTACAATCGCGTCCGCGGCCTCCTGCGCGCTTGCGCCCGGGACCGCGATGATGCCGAGTTCAATACCCCTTTCCCTTGCGACTCTGGGAAGATCACCTACGCGAAGGACCTCAAGGCCCGAATCCCTCCCGGCAATCGTCTTTTCGGGGTATTTGTCGAAGATAGCCGCTATCTTGAAGCTGCTCTGTGCAAGCCTTTTGTGCCTCGCCAGCGCGAGACCGAGCCTGCCCGCGCCTATTATCGCAACCTTCCAGACCCTTTTTAGCCCAAGCTCGTTCAGGAGAGCGTCCTTCAGGCTCTTGACGCCGTATCCGATGCCGGCCTTCCCAAATTCGCCGAACAGGCCGAGGTCCTTACGAACGAGGGCGGAGCTAATCGAGAACTTGTCCGCGAGCTCCTTTGAGGAGACTGTTTCCTTACCCTGGTTCTCCAACTCGCCGAGGCATCTCAGGTATAGGGACGCCCTGAAAAGCGTCAGTGATGAGATTCTTGAAGCCTCTGAGCTGCCCGTTTCAGGCGGATTCGGGCCACGACCCTTGATTGGTTTCACCTTGCTAGGTCACGGTTTCTGCGATTGCCTCAGGCAGGAAGTCGAGAAGATCGGACGCCACCAGGCTCGCCTCGCCCACGGTTCTGGCTGCGATGTCGCCCGCCAAACCGTGCAAATACACGCCGAGTTTCGCCGCCTCAAGTGGGGCAGCGCCCTGCGCCGCGAATGCCGCGATGAGGCCAGTGAGCACGTCTCCAGTCCCCCCGCTCGCCATTCCAGGATTTCCGGTCATGTTGATGAACGCAGTCCCGTCCGGCGCGGTTACGATGGTCCTTGCGCCCTTGAGCACGACAAAGGCGCCGGTCGATTCTGCGAACTTCCGGGCCGTCCCAAGCCGGTCCTTGGAGATTTCCGGCATGGCCACCCCGCTGACGCGTGAGAACTCCTTCGGATGAGGCGTCAGAATGATCGGGGATTCGAGTTTGTCCAACAAAGAGGCGCTTCCTGCCAGAGCGTTGATGCCATCGGCGTCGAGCACAATTGGGACATCGCCAATCCTCGGCAGAAGCTCGCGGACGAACTCAACGGTCTCCGGCGCTGTGCCAAGCCCCGGGCCTACTGCGACGGCGCTAATCCTCAACTCCTCAATTGCCCGCAACACCAAATCAACGGCCGCGTCAGAAATCGCGCCTGGGTGGTCCTCCGGAAGCGGAACCGTCATCGCCTCGGTTATCTTGACCTCCATGATCTCGTTGAGCGAGGCGGGGATCGCGGCTGTGCAAAGGCCCGCCCCAGCCCTCATCGCGGCCGCCGATGCAAGCGCGACCGCACCCGTCTTGCCAGTCGAGCCTCCGACGATCAAAACGTGGCCGAAGGTCCCCTTGTGTGCGTCCGGACTGCGCAGGAATATCCGCAAGTCGAGCTCGTCGGGGTCCATGCGAAACGTCTTCACATCGCTCCTAGCGACGATCTCAGGCGGGATACCGATGTCGGCCACGACGAGCTCGCCGACGAACTCCGCCCCAGGATAGAGCAGCTGACCGACCTTGGGCAGGCCGAATGTTATGGTGGCCGCCGCCCTGACCACATTCCCGAGTATCTCCGGCGTGTCGGACGAAAGCCCCGATGGGGTATCGACTGAGACGACGTAAGCGGGCACACTGTTCACCATCTCGATTACTTCCGCGATTATGCCCGACGCGCCTTGTGTAAGCCCAGTGCCGAGCATCGCATCCACGATGATGTCGCACGAGAAAAGAACGTCCGCGAATCGACGGAAGACCGCCTGGTCCGGCGCTGTGTCAACTGGGATGCCGAGCCCGGAGAGTATCTCGAGGTTCAGCTTCGCGTCGCCTTTGACCTCGTCTTTGCTGCCCAGGAGAATGGTCTTGGTCGGCACGCCCATCCCATTGAGCCAGCGGCTGACGACGAAGCCGTCGCCTCCATTGTTGCCCTTGCCGCAAAGGATGACTACCTGCCTCGTCTCGAGGTCGTCGAACCGCCGCTTCAGGTGCTCAACGACGCTCCTGCCAGCGTTCTCCATCAGAACTGGCCCAGGGATGCCCAGAACCTCAATAGCCTCCCGATCGATGGCCCTCATCTCGGCCGCTGTTACGACTTCCATGCCTCTCCTTTCACCGCTTATTCGATACGCCCAAAGCCTAAGTGAATCCGCCCGCCTTTGTCAAACGGGGGCGCGTCTTGGCCTCCCTTGAGATCTTTGCATGTTCGGTCCTGCTGACATATCTTTGAGGTCGGCTTCGGTTGAGGTGATTGCTTGAGGAATCTGACTGGGAGATGCGGACATGGAGCATTTCACGGCGGTCTTCGAGCAAGAAGGCGAGTGGTGGATTGGATACGTTGAGGAACTGCCCGGAGCGAATACACAGGGGCGAACGCTCGATGAGGCCCGAGAGAATCTCAAGGAGGCAGTGCAGCTCGTTATTGAGGCCAATCGGGAATTGGCGCGTCGGGAGGCTGAGGGTCGCAATGTGATTCGGGAAGAGCTCTTAGTTCACTCCGGATGAAGCGAGGCGCTCTGCTCAGACACCTGCGCCGGCAGGGCTGCCTTGCACGCCCTGAAGGGGCGGAACGTGGGTAGCCGTAGGTTTTAACCTACGGATCAGGAACGGCAAGAAACACCTCCCAACCCTGAAAGGGTTGCACAAAGACCGGGGCAGACGTTGTTCGGCCCCTTCAGGGCCGATGTTGTGGGTGGGGTTTTCGTTTCCGTAGGCTGGCGCCTACGGCTACCGACGTTGTCCCCTTTCAGGGAACCGAAGGACGAAACACTGCTGCTTCGGCAGATTGCAAACGACGATGTCGTGAATCGCCGTGTTTCGGCCAAAACGCTGCTACGAGTCGCTATTCCGTGGGACGGCCTTGCCTCTGGAGACCTGGACGTCGGAACGGCGATAGACGGCGGCATCCCTCAGCCTGGTGGCGGGCCTGCGCAGGCCGAAGGTGTGAGTGCGGCCACCCCGTCCTGCTCGGGCTGTGCTCCCTTCATACTTCCAGTCCTCTTTCTCAATGAACGCGACGTCAGCCAGCTGGGGGATAGCCCTCTCGGCCAGCTCGAAGAACTCACGATTTGTTTCGAGGCCAATAGGCGGCCGAGGACAGGCTCGCGGTGGAACCGTCACGCTGCGGCTAAGGCTGAGGGGCCTGGCCGCTGAGCATGAATATGAGGAGCCAGCCCAAAAGCCACAAGGCCACGATGGCGATCGAGATAGGAATCTGCCTGAACCCGACGAAGAGGCGCCGGTATGCGCTTCCCAAGATGAAGAGCACGCTCATCAAGATGACAATCAGTCCTGTGATAAGATGAATGCCGCTGACGTGGGCCAGAATCGGGCCTTTTGTGAAGAATACGTCGGCTAAGAAAACGGTCGCGATGTTGAAGATGTTGCTGCCGAAGACGTTGCCGATAGCCATATCCACAGCGCGCATCTTGATTGCTGCGAAGCAAACCGTGAACTCCGGCAGCGAGGTGGCGACGGCAAGGAAGAACGTGCCGATTACGGTCTGGCCCAGGACGAGGCGCGTCCCCAAGATGCTGATGGGGATTTCCGCGAGGATGTCGCCCAGAACAACCATCCGCCAGCCTGCTCCGACGATTATCGCGGCACAGACCGTGAACTTGATGCAGACGCCAGCGAGCTTCTCATCTTTGTAGGCGAGCGCCTCAGCATCCCGTGGTCTGTTGCTCTTTTCGTCGATGAAGATCAGGACCATCGAAAGCAGATAAACAGCGAGCAGCACGACGCTGCCCACCCCTATGGGGAATTGCACTTTGGCCTGGTTGTGAGGCGCGCCCACGGAGAGAGTAGCTCTGTGAATAACGATCGCAAGAAGCGCAACTGAGAGTATCAGAACGCTAAAGCCGCTCGAAAGTAAGTGCCTGTCCCCATCATCATTCCATTTCGCCAGCCGAGGCATCATTAGTCCGAGAATGCCCAGTATCGCGAGGTTGAAGAGGTTGCTGCCGAACAGATTGCCTATGGCTATGTCTGGCGCCTCGATGGCGCCGGCTGCGCAGCTCGTGATCATCTCAGGCATGGAGGTAACCGCGGCCAGCAGCACAAGCCCGATCCAGGTGCTGCCTATCTTCAGTTTCTCGCCTATTATGTAGCCAAACCGGGAGAGTTTGGTGCCCGCGAAGACAATTGCGACCCCGCAAACGAGGAACTGTGTCCAAAGGAGGTTCTCGTTAAGCCAGGCTTGCACTGTCCGCCTCAGTTGAATTAGATTCGAGCTTAGGTAAGTTTTGGCCGGAGAATAGGTAAGCAAGCAAGCCAAGTCAAGGCTGCGCGTGAGGTGTTTCCGCCCAGCGGAAACGAGAGAAAGGGGCAAACGTGATCGGCCCGCGGCGCGTGTACTGCTTCGGAAGCGGCAGATGATCTGTGTTGTCTATCGAGTTTTGTGGGATGCTTGAACCGAAGAAATCGCTTGGCCAGGTCTTTCTCAGCGACCCGAATCTTCTAGAGAAGGTCGCAGAACTGGCCGAACCTGGGGGCAGAATCGTCGTGGAGGTCGGAGCCGGTGATGGCCGCCTGACCGAGCTATTGGCCCGAGACGCGGAGGTTGTTTATGCCGTCGAGATGGACGCAGGGCTCTATGAACAGCTGAAAGAACGATTTGGCGGCAGTCCGAACGTCATCCCCGTGTGTCGGGACGCGAGGGAGCTTGATCTAACTGAGGCCGTCTTCGCGCTTGCCTCAAACAAGAAGGTGAGAGTCGTTGGCAACCTGCCATATTGCTCGTTCGTTCATATCCTGCTAGCGCTGATGGGCCAGCTCGAGCGGATTGACGACATCCGCGTTATGGGGCAGAGGGAGATGGCCGAACGCCTCATGGCGGCGCCTAACACACCGGAATACGGTCGGCTTTCCGTGACTATGCAGGCGAGGACGGCGGTGCGAAGGCTTCTCACGGTGCCGCGAGCGGCGTTTTGGCCGAGGCCAAACGTCGATTCCGCAGTGGTTGCTATGACGCCGCGAAAGACCCCGTTTGCTTCAAAAGAGACGCTGAAACAGTTCGATGAATTCGTAAAAGCCGCCTTTGCGCACAGGCGAAAGACGCTTATCAATTCGCTCTCTCAGGGCGAGGCGTTCCGTGAACGAGGGGAAGCCGTTGGGAGGCTCCTGGGACAATCAGGCATGTCCCCCGCTTGCAGGCCTCAGGAGATTGCCGTAGATGAGTATGTGTCGCTCTTTGAGAAGCTGGCTTGTATGGCTGGATACCACGAAGCAAAAAAGCTGTATTGAGAATGAATGAGAAGGCATCAGACAGCTCCGTCGTGCTTCTGTTTTCGGGAGGGCTTGACTCCACTCTTGCCGCGACGGTTCTTGCGAAGGACTTTGAGAAGGTTCATCTTCTCTCGATTTCAAGGGGCTACGGCCACACTAAGATCGACAGAACCGCGAGGCGATTTGAGGAATTGAAAGGCCGCCTTAACGCAGACAGGTTCGTCCACAGGATCATCTCTGCAAAGGCGCTTTTCAGGCAGGTTATCCTTCGCACGCTCGTCCGAGACATTTTGAGGTATAGGGGACTGTTTGTGATCTGCGTTGGCTGCAAGCTGGTTATGCACACAGTAGGGGCAATCTATTGTCTCGAGCACGGGATACCCAACATCGCAGATGGCGCGTCAGGTGCGACCGAATGGATGTCCGACCAGGCGGCGATAACGCTGGAGGGATATCGGCAGTTGCACGAGGCCTTCGGAATTCGCTATTCTAACCCGGTCGTCAGGATTAAGGACAGAGAGCATGAACGCGAGGCGCTCAGACAGATGGGTATCAAAACGGGCCGCAAGGTTGCGGGCCGGGACCTTGGTACCCAGCCAGTCTGCTTCTACGGGGACGCTTTGACTTTCCTGAGAGAGTCGCTTTTTAAGGTCTCGCTTCCTGTTTCCGATAAGGCAATAGCGGATTACGTTGCTGAAAAGAAGCCGACGCTGATAAGCCACGTTCATCGGCATTTCGAGCTCTCGGGACAAGATTTGACCGAGAAGATAGGGCTGTTATCATAGTTGCGGGGCTTCTGAATCCTTCTCAAGTACAAGCGAGCGGCTGATTATGGACACGAAACAGTCTGGACGGAGCAGTAATGCTTTTTAGGTGCGACCATTGCGGCGTGGAATTCAAAGCTGACCCCAGCAAGATTATTCCGAACCCCAAAGTCAAGTTCAAGTGCATGAAATGCAGAATAGGCCACTTGGTATGCGTATCTACCGCAGGCGCATCCGGAATTAAACCAGTGAGTACGGCCGCCGCGGAGGCTCCCAGAGCCACTGCAAAGGGAGGCAGCCCAGCAAGCCTGGATGACGCAAGAAAGATGCTCACGCAGGTCAAGGAGCTTCCCAGCCTGCCATTCGTTGCCACCAAACTCATGGAACTCACCGCCTCGCCGACCACCACCATGAAGCAGATGGAAGACCTGATCCTAAAGGACTCAGCGGTGGCCTCCAAGGTGCTCAAGTACTCAAATTCTGCTCTTTACGGACGAGCCGGCCAGATAACGAGCATGACGGACGCACTCGTGCTATTGGGCTTCTCGACAGTCAAAACGATCGTCATCGCATCATCCGTCAAGAGTATGCACTCGTCCGGCGTCCGCGGCTACTCCGCCGCCGGCAAGACGCTATGGGCGCATTCAGTGGAAACCGGCATCGCAGCCCGCCTCTTGGCTAAGCGAAAAAAGAAGCAGCTAGTGGAAGAAGCCTTTATCGTAGGCCTCCTCCACGATATCGGAAAAAACATCATCGAAACCAAGCTCCCTGGAGCCGTGCGCAATCTAATAGCTCTCAAGAAAAACGGCGATCTGACCTTCGACGAGATTGAGCAGAGAGTCCTCGGCATAGGCCACTCCGAGCTGGGTGCGATTCTCTGCCGCAAATGGAACTTCCCGGATGTTTTGGAAAAGGCCATTCTCCATCATCATAACCCAAATGCCAACAAGAAGGAGCCTATTCTTTCGCACTTGGCTCGAGTTTCGGACGCGATTTCCTATCACCTCTCGACACATCCCGACGAGCAAGCCCAAAGCGAGGCGGACATACTCGAACTCGATTCCAGCGCCTTTCTTGAGCTTGACAGAGAGACCTTTCTCGAGGTTGTAGAAGAAACTCAAGAAACGGTCGAGATGGACAGAAAGACCCTAGGCATATAGGATTCGGCCCAGCTTACCCTCGGGCGCGATTTTGGCCCGCAGTGGGGACACTTACGGACGCGGGACGGCCTTTACAGGCTGCCAAGGACAAGCCCTCACGCGGCACACGATGCCCCCCTCCGATCACGGATAACGCTGCCTACGCGGGTAGTATTGGGATTGAGGCGATTCATAAGGGCCCTTGCAGCCTCGTCAGAACTGGTGACAGGCCACGAGTCGCCCTTCGCCGATGCTCT
>Ga0315545_1005191_pt1 | contig 10531 bp, 6 predicted proteins | sample SalMarSW160210MG_FD_203096 | JGI IMG/M metagenome (GOLD analysis project Ga0315545, IMG submission 203096) | Salt marsh sediment microbial communities from the Plum Island Ecosystem LTER, Massachusetts, United States - Salt Marsh Sediment SW1602-10 ...
GTGGCCAGCCGCAGCATCTTGTTGAGGCACTCGTTGAGCACTCCGGCCACATCTACGATGCTCACATAGTGCATCTGCTGACAATGGGCGCAGCGCCTTATATAGATGAAAAATTCCGCGAGAAATTCAAGATGAACAGCTTCTTCATTGCGGATAATGTGCGTGACGCGCTCGAAAAAGGAATTGGTGACTATACACCGATATTCTTATCTGAGATACCCCAGGAATTTGGAACGGGAAGAATCCCTATAGATGTTGCGTTGATCAGTGTCACGCCGCCTGATGTGAATGGCTTGTGTAGTCTTGGTGTGTCTGTGGATATTGTCAAATCTGCTGCTGCTAATGCCAGGTATGTCATAGCTCAGGTCAACAGTTGCATGCCACGAACGTGTGGCAATAGCTACATACATATAAATACAATTGATTTGCTTGTGCCATACGATGAGAACATAGTTGAGATTCCTATTCCTGAACCCGATGAAACACTGCACCTTATTGGCCAAAACATTGCCAGGCTTGTTGAAGACGGAAGTACAATCGAGTGCGGCATCGGTCGGATTCCACAAGCCTTGGCTGATTTCCTTGTTTACAAAAGAGACTTGGGCATTCATACCGAGATGTTCAGCGACTGGATTATCGATCTGGTTGAGTGTGGTGCGATTACCTGTGCGAAGAAGTCACTTAACCGGGGTAAGATCATTGCGAGTTTCTGCATGGGTTCGCAGAAGCTTTATGATTATATCAACAACAATCCCTTCTTTGAGTTTTATCCGACCGAGTACGTTAATGACGTTAATATCATCAGTCAGCATGAGAAGATGGTGGCAATTAACGTTGGCTTAGAGATTGACCTAACGGGTCAGGTGTGTGCTGACTCCCTGGGATACAAGTTTTACAGTGGTATCGGTGGCCAGGTGGATTTCATCCGCGGTGCTGCTCGAAGCAGAGGTGGCAAGGCTATAATTGCGATGCCGTCTACCGCTCGCGGTGGTGAAGTAAGCCGAATTGTTCCACATCTGACTGAAGGTGCAGGTGTGGTCACAACACGGGGCGATGTACATTATGTAGTTACTGAGTACGGAATTGCTTATCTGCACGGCAAGAGTATTAGGCAAAGGGTTCTTGATTTAATCAATATCGCACATCCAAAATTCAGAAAACAACTTATTCAGGTTGCAAAGGCTCAAAACTATATCTATCAAGACCAAATAGAATTGGCCTGGGAACAGGTAAGCTATCCGGAGGAGCTGGAGCATTATGATACGCTGAAGGATGGCACAGAAATCTTTTTCAGGCCTATTAAGCCCACTGACGAGCCTGCACTATCGGAGATGCTGTATTCACTGAGTGAAGATTCTGTCCGGACGCGCTATATGACACATACGATGGCATTTCCTCATCGTGATGTTCAGCGATTGACTAATATTGATTACAAAAACAACTTAGCCATTGTGGGTGTTGTTCCCAGTGCTGCAGGCGAGGAGGTTGTGGCTATTACGCAGTATTTCCTGGACCCAAAGACGCAGGCTGCCGAGGTAGCGTTCCTTGTCCAAGATGAATGGCAGCAAAAAGGCATGGGGACTTTCCTTCTGGATTACGTAACACAGATTGCTAAGAAAAGGGGCGTGAGGCGATTTTACGCGAAAGTCTTGCCGAGTAATAAACCAATGCTGACTATTTTTCACAACTCTGGCTATAGGGTGAACACCGAATTTGACGGCGAAGTGTATAACATTACTTATGATTTGACAAAACAAGAAGAATAAAATAACCTTTGGCCATTAGCTATCCCCAAGCTTTGCTTGAGGCTGCCACGCGGTGTTGTTCATACAATTAATTTCAAGGTTCTATTTACTAAAGCGCATTTAATTTTTAGGATCCGTATAATATATTATTATCGATGCGTAACTAAACTCACTCTATTGTCCTTCTCCGATTCGACAGCTACTATGTTGATGTCACGATATACCTCAATTGCCGCATCAGGACATATTATAGCACAAAAAGCACAACCGAAACAATCAATAATGTTAACTACTTCTGCAGGAAAGTAACCGTTTTTGTTGGAGTGTTTAGATATTGCAATGACATTTTTGGGACATGCTTCTACACATAAGCCGCAACCTTTGCACCGTTCAGTATCAATTTTTATTTTGCCTCTCACTTTGCTATTTATACCCGTCTTTATTATGTTGTCATAGCTTGAATTACAATCCACCCACCTGGGCATAATCCGTAACACTTCGTACAATAAGCACACTCATCTACCATTTCCGGAAGAACGGCTACCTCCCGATTTATTCCTCTGCCTTTGAAGTAAACCGCGTTTAATTTCTTGACCTCTGCGCAATATTGGACACAAAGCCCACACAGACAGCATTCAGTATGCTCAGGGACAAATCGAGATTTTTCCACACCAAACTCTTTTGCCAGGGCTGGTACCGTTGGCCATAGGAGCTCAACAATCATCTTACGAATTTTTCCTATCTTTTCAGAATTGTTTTTTACAACAAGGTTTTTTTCAACAGGATAAACACAGGAAGCAACCAGCCTTGTCCTTTTATTCTTCGATATCTCCACCATACATAAGCGACAGACGCCAGATGGTTCGAGTTCATTGTGATGGCAAAGAGTCGGAATGTAAATACCATTTTCACGGGCAACTTCAAGAATTGTTGTACCTTCTTTGGCATGGACTTTCTTACCATCAATTTCTAACTGTATCGTTTTCATTTTTATTCCCTTACAATAGCCTTCGCAGTTAGTACCGAGCATAAAGCGCATCTTGCAAAACCACGGCCTTCGCCTTGTCAGGACAGACAGTCAAGCAGATTCCGCATTTGATACACTTTTCCTGGTCAATAACATATGTTTTATCCTCGGTTTCGGAGATTGCATCCGTTGGGCAATTCTTCGCGCACTGTCCGCAACCCAGACATTTATCAGGATCAATGAAATAGCCAATAAGCGCCTTGCACACACCTGCGGGACAACGTGTTTCTTTTATGTGTGCTTCGTACTCATCCCTGAAATGTTTGATTGTACTCAGGACAGGATTTGGAGCTGTTTGACCAAGGGCACATAATGATGCCTCCTGGATAAACTCTGATAGTTCCTCCAAGAGTTCAATGTCGCCTTCTTTGCCTTGGCCATTTGTTATATTATTTAGGATTTTAAGCATCTGTCTGAGTCCCTCACGACACGGGACACATTTTCCGCAGGATTCCTGGGCAAGAAACTCAGTATAATACCTAGCTGTGTCCACTATGCAGGTATTTTCATCCATTACTATCATTCCACCCGAGCCCATCATCGATCCAGCTTTTGTAAGCTCGTCGAAATCAACGGGAATATCAAGCATGCTCTCCGGTAGAACCCCTCCGGAAGGACCGCCAGTTTGTACGGCCTTAAACTTTTTGCCATTAGGGATGCCGCCGCCAATATCATAAACGATTTCTCTTAAAGTTATTCCCATAGGTACTTCGACTAATCCGGTATTGTTTATCTTTCCAACCAGTGAGAATATCTTGGTACCCTTACTATTCTCTGTGCCAATGCTTTTGAACCAATCGGCGCCTTCATTGATAATAAATGGCACATTGGCCCAGGTTTCAACATTATTCAAACAGGTGGGCTTATCCCACAGGCCTTTTACAGAGGTATGAACGTATTTTGGCCTGGGCTCACCGACATGACCTTCAATAGCACTCATAAGGGCACTGGATTCACCTGATACAAAGGCACCTGCCCCTCGATGGATGAAAACGTCAAAATCGAATCCCGAGCCAAGTATGTTTTCCCCCAACAGACCGTACTGCCTGGCTGACTCGATTGCAATTTTCGCATTCTCTAATGCCAATGGATACTCCTCGCGCACATAAAGATATCCTTCATGTGAACCAATAGCATAAGCGCCGATAAGCAGGCCCTCCAGTACGCTATGTGGATTGCCTTCCAATAAACTTCTATCCATATAAGCTCCGGGGTCACCTTCGTCGGCGTTCACAATGACATACTTCGGCTCACCGGGTGCATTGCGCGTGCTTTCCCACTTTCTGCCAGCAGGGAAACCACCACCTCCTCTGCCCCTTAGATTAGCTTCTTTAACCTCTGCTAATACCTGCTCAGGCCTCATCCGAAAAAAAGCTTTGGACAAGGCACCGTAGCCACCAAGGGCAATATAATCATCTATATTCTTTGGGTCGATAAACCTGTTATTTCCAAAGATGATGCGATTCTGATGCTTATAGAAGGGTATTTCACCTTCACGCACAATCTTTTGGCCGTTGGTATCCTGGTACAATAGTCGGTCCACCGTCTTCTTCTCTATCAGCGTCTTCTGGACTATCTCAGATACATCATCCGGCTTTACATGAAGATAGCATATCTCCTTGGGGAAGATAACGACTACAGTGCCTCTCTCGCAGAAACCATGGCATCCTGTCTTACGGACGTCTACTTTTGCTTGTAGGTTTCTGCTTTTAATCTCATTGACAAAAGCTTCAGCTACTCCTTCACAGCCGTAAGCGTGGCACCCTGTGCCCGAGCAGACAGTTACACGCAGCTTATTTGGGTCTCTCTTAGTCAATATTTCTTTTCTAAGCCTTTCCAAGTCAGCGGCTGAGCTCAACCTGGGCATAATTTTCTCCTTTCTCGCGACTTACTTTGCACGAAGCGGCAATCTCCTGGATTTGTTTTGTAGAAGGATTGCTGTAATACTCTCCATCAACTACCATCACCGGCCCTAAAGCACAGCAGCCCAGACAATGAACTGTTTCCAGTGTGAATAACTGCTCTGAATCGGTCTGGCCCGGCTCAATACCCAGAATATAGGACACCCTGTCAACTAAGCCGGTGGCTCCACGAACATGACAGGCAGTTCCGGTACATATCTGAATCAAGTGTGCTCCACGGGGTTCCAGACTCAATGCCTCATAAAAGTTGGCGATAGTGTATATGTTGGTATGCGGAATATTAAGTCGTGTTGAGACCCACTCCAAACAGTGTCGTGGAAGCCAGTTAAATTCCATTTGGATATCCAGAAGAATCTGGATCAATGCGTTTTTCTTAAATGCATATTTTTGGATAATACCATCAACCAGCCGTAAATCGCGAACTATATCCAGTACTGCCTTGCCTTTCTCTTTGACCTGACCGAGCCTGTCAGCATGATATTTCGCCTCTGATTCAAGGCATCTTAACTCATCGAAGAACTGCCGCTCTTTGAAACCGAGCGAGTAATATTGACCTAAAACTTCCAGGCCTTTCAAAACAACGTTCTGTTTGTTTAACGGAGCTTTTTCAGGTACCTCCGAGGGTTGGACAACCCGCTCGGCTACTTTCGCCTCTTCAGCCGGTTGGGCCAGTTCCATCCCTCGCTTGACAGATTCAAGGAGCTTTTCCGGAGCAAATGGCTTAGTCAAAAAGTCCGAAGCTCCGATTTTCATTGTCTCGACAGCAGAATCGATTGACCCATAACCGGTTATAACTATTGATACGATAGACGGATCAAACTCGGAAATGCTGGCCAGTACTTCCATGCCGCTTATACCCGGCATTTTAAGGTCCACCAGTACAACTTTCGGATGGGATTGTTCGACAAGTTTCAAACCCTCGGTTCCATCCCGTGCAATTGCTGCCCGGAAGCCTTCTGCTTCAAGGGTTTGCCTGCATCCCTCGCATATCGATTCCTCGTCATCAATGACAACCACATCTGCCATCCCTGACTCCTGGAAACCTAACTCTGACGACATCTGTTCTTTGGCGTACATCATAAACTCCTTTTGCTCGCAATGGATTTTCCTGCGTGCTTTATATAGCCAGCCAACCTATAAGGTCATTTTTTGACGCATCTGCTCTTTAACTATGCAAAATCCTTGCCAGGTTATCAACCAATAGAACTCAAATGCCCAGCAAAGGCGCAACTGCTTTCCTAAGCATAGGTTAAGGACAACAAAAATTTTTTTAGGAGCAATTAAGGGCGGGAGAACTAAAGGATAAAAATGGTATTTTTAGTACCGACTATGGTTGGAAACGGGTAATGCAGTACCACTGTCTGTTTATGAATCGACTTTGATTTTATATTTACGGATTTTTTCACGCAACGTTTTACGGTTAATGCCGAGATACTCGGCAGCTTTGGTCTTATGACCATTAAATTGCTTCAGCACCTTGCTAATCTTTTTCCTTTCCATTTCCGCAAGGCAGCCTTGCTCTAACGAATTGATATTGCCTTGAATTGCCAATTCGTTAAACGACAAATCATCAAGCTCAATTACTTTTCCTTCACATGTTACAATCGTACGCTCGATTGTGTTTCGTAGTTCTCTTATATTTCCGGGCCAATCGTACATTTCCAGAGACTGCATCGCCTCAGTTGAAATATTTGTTACAGGCTTTTTCTTGTGCCGGCTGAATTTCTTCAGAAAGTACTTCGCCAACACGCCTATGTCCTGCCTTCTTTCTCTAATTGGTGGTATATTGATGGGAACAACATTTAGACGATAAAAAAGGTCTTCTCTGAATCTTCCTTCATCAATCTCCTTTAGCAAATGCTTATTGGTAGCAGTGATAATTCTAACATCCACCTTTATCTTTTCTAAGCCACCTACTTTGGAAATTTCCCGCTCCTCGATGACACGCAGCAGTCGCGCCTGCATATTGATACTGATATTTGCGACCTCATCGAGAAATACAGTCCCGCCGTTTGCCAGCTCGAACTTACCCTGCGTGGTCTCTATAGCACCAGTAAAGGACCCCTTGGTATGGCCGAACATCTCGCTTTCAAAAAGGCTTTCAACAAGTACACCACAGTCAACCGTGACAAACGGCTTACCGGATCTCTTGCTGAGACGATGTATCGTCTGTGCCACAAGCTCTTTGCCAACACCGGTTTCGCCTGTAATAAGAACAGTGGAGTCTGTGGTGGCAACTTTCTTTATAAGAAGAATAAGCTTTGCTATGTCGTTTGATTGGCCAATAATGGTTTTTGATATCATCTCTTCATCAAGTGCAAGTGCTACACAGGCATCTTCTAAGGCACGTAGTTTACTTTCTACAGCCCTTTTAACAATCGAATTAAGTGCTTCAGGTGTGAATGGTTTGGAAAGAAAATCGTAAGCACCTCGCTTCATTGCTTCGACAGCGGAATCTATCGTGCCATACGCGGTTATAACTATCACAACAGAATCAGGGTCATTTTCTTTGAGCTTCTTCAACACTTCCATCCCGGAGATACCCGGCATTTTCAAATCCAGCAGGATGACATCAAAGGATTCTTTGCTGGTTCTATCCAGTCCTTTATGTCCGTTTTCGACAGCTTGAACTCTGTATCCATTTTCTGCCAGCGTTTGTATACACCCTGCCCGCATGGATTCTTCATCGTCTATGACCAAAATATTTGCTGAAAAAGGCATCAGGCTTCTTCCCTTTTGTTTTTTGGCAGAATGACCATAAAGGTACTTCCCTTACCAACTCGGCTCGAAACTTTTATTGTTCCTCCATGTCTTTGTATTATACCGTAACTTATTGACAGGCCCAAACCTGTTCCATGGCCTACCCCTTTTGTTGTAAAAAACGGATCAAATATCTGATCAAGCTCGTCCGGTGGTATTCCATCGCCGGTATCGGCAAAACTGACCTCAACATAGTCATTTGTGTCGGCTGATCGTGTACTGATTGTCAAAACACCCTTACCTTTCATTGCATCAGATGCATTCATTATGATATTGACAAAAACCTGCTGTATTTGGGCTAGGTCGGCAGAGATTACAGGCAAATCCGGCTGATATTGTTTTACAATCTCGATGTTATGGAACAAAGGTTGATTTTCAAAAAGATCAACGGTTTTTTCTAATACATCATTTAGTTCTAAGGTCTCGACCTTTGGTTCCCGTTGACGCGCAAAGTCTAAAAGACCTTGAACTATGCTCTGGCAGCGATTAGCATCTTTTTCTATCCTCTCCAGATTATCTCTCATAATCCCTTCAGAAGGGGCCTTTTGTAAAAGAAGCCGGCTGAACAAAAGAATGCCACCCAGGGGATTGTTTATTTCATGAGCTACACCAGCAGCCAACTGGCCGACCATCGCCAGCCTCTCTGACTTCATAATTTCTTCCTGTGCCTGCTGTCGCAGTTGCTCGTCTCGTTCCTTGACCGTGGAAACCATGTAATTGAATGCTTCACCCAATGCGGCTATTTCTTCCGGTGAATTGCTTAGCTGAACACGTTGTTCTATGTTGCCGTCAGCCAGACCGCGGGTGGCGAGAAGTAACGAATTAATCGGTCTCATAATAGAATTTGTGAGAGCGAAGCAAATGATTACAGACATCGTAATTCCGGCAAAAGTTATTCCGAGAAATATCCACAACGCTTTTCTTTCCATACTCTTGAATTTACTTTCAAGTACACCAAGACCTAAAATACCAATAGTCTTGCCGGATATATTCTTGATCGGCTCGTATGCTGTTATATACCAATCGCGCACTGCGAATTCTATTTTACTCAACGAATTGCCTTTAATAAGAACGTTTTTATATGCGTCCTCAGAAACTAATGTACCTATGGCTCTTTGGCCGTTTTCTGTTTTAACATTTGTAGAAATGCGCACGTCATTTTGGAAAATCGTTACTACTCCAATATCTTTACCATTGTATTTTTCATCCTCATAAATCATATCTCTTATCTTATCGACAATAGTATTATTATGATTTAAGAGTCTGCCTCCATATAATACCCCCAGGATTTTGCCCTCATCGCTTAGAACAGGCGCTACTGCAATGATGAACATTCCGGAAGTTTCTGCCTCTTTATGGATTGAGTTCAATTCAGGTGTTGCAATAATTTTAGTATATGCCTGCTCTGCAAGGTCCTTGCCTTCCCTTGTTAATTCTTCTCTCGATAATATCTCAGTGGATGCTATAACATTTTTTTCAGTCAAAACTCTTTTGATCAGTTCATTGGATGTCTGGTTGTCTCCCTCTTGGTTTGGATTTCTCGTTCTTAGTAAAACAGTTCCTTCATGATCAGTTAAATTGAGAATGTCGAGTGTTTCTTTCTGTTTAACCTTTTGGAGTTCTGCATTCAATCTTTTGAGATCGTTACTTAAGATGCTTTCCCTGATGAAGAACCTTGTAGAAGTGAGCCGAATAACATTCCGGATGTCTGCCTCCGCTCCTCGAAATATCTCACGAGCAGAGTTCAAATCAACTCTGACCTTATCCTGAATTCTGGGCACAATACTCTTATCAATCAACTTTATGCCGACAAATGTGGCAAAAAAGCCGGTTATGCCTATAACGGTGAGAAAGCTTAGTATTACTTTTTTCCTGAACCTTATTTTCATTATCTTCGTATAGTAGAACTGAAAACGCAAACACTGGAACCCGACCATAAATATCGAGTTTCAACTATTACAATCCCAGCCATTTCATGGGTATATGCATGATTGACATCCCTATCTACACCATACTCAAAGTATAACGATTTTAACGGAAATGTTCAACATCTGTTATTTGGACGCGTTCCGCGTTTTGCTGTCACAAGTGTATTATGGCACTTGGATAGCGGCGAACATAGCCTTGTTTAGGCTAATGTTTCTCTACATAACAAAATCGTGAAAGAAACTGAAATGACAAATACTAACGCTGAGAGTTAGCGGCTCAACTGCAAATTCATGTCGAGAAAAAAACAACTCAACTTGGTGCTGGTGGTTTCTGAAAATCGTATAGCATCTTTTCCAGAACAGCCTCACATTTTTACAGTTTATTGTTGAAATATTTTGCACCCAATGCTATGTATCCTACAAGGATGTTCAGAGGCTGTCAAGTGGAATTATAATAGAGCACACGGCCAGGTGCAAGTGAAAAGTAGTTCTGATCTATCCCAAGTAGGAGTAATTATTGGCAATGACAAAAGCTGCCTTTATTTATTCACAGGAGCTGGAGAAGTATCCCTATCCGCCGGATCATCCTTTCAACATCAGCCGTGCTCAGCAAACTCGCGCTGTTTTGAATTCTATGGGTTTGCTGTCCGGCGAAAATAGAGTTGAGGTTGCTCCTATTGCCGCCGAAAGGACTGTGCTAAAAAAATTCCATTCTGCTCGTTACCTGCACGCCTTGAAAACTGCAAGTAGCGGTCGATGGGATAGCGCAGCATTGCACATGGGGCTCGGAAGCTCCGATTGTCCTGTTTTCAAAGGGCTTTACGAATACGCGGTACTTGCTGCAGGTGCCACGCTTACAGGTGCTAAATTGCTCGTTTCCAGCTCAGCCGGCGTGGCCTTCAATCCTTCAGGTGGATTTCATCACGCTCATCCTGAACGTGCTTCCGGTTTCTGTTATGTAAATGATGTTGCCCTTGCCTGTATGATACTGGCCGAGCAGAACAAACGAGTCTTTTATCTGGATGTCGATGTACATCAGGGTGACGGAGTCGTATACGCATTTTATGACCGCTCCGATGTGATGACGATTTCCCTGCATCAGAATCCTCGCACCCTTTTTCCCGGAACGGGATTCGAAGACGAAATCGG
>Ga0315545_1005192_pt1 | contig 10527 bp, 8 predicted proteins | sample SalMarSW160210MG_FD_203096 | JGI IMG/M metagenome (GOLD analysis project Ga0315545, IMG submission 203096) | Salt marsh sediment microbial communities from the Plum Island Ecosystem LTER, Massachusetts, United States - Salt Marsh Sediment SW1602-10 ...
CAGTTTGAGAATTATTGAAGATATAGGTGGAGATATAAAGGTAAAAAGTGAACCGGGAAAGGGTACTAAAATTATTGTCATCCTTCCTATTCATGAAACGTGAAACCAATAACGAGTAACGAGAATTTCTATGACAAAAAAAAGAATCCTCATTGTCGAAGATGAAGCCAATATGAGGCATATGCTTGAGGTACTCTTAGGGAAATCTGGCTATGAAGTCAAAACAGCAGCAGATGGCAAGGAAGGTATGGATGCGATAGAAAGGGAGCAATTTCATTTTATCCTTTGCGATATAAAGATGCCCAGAATGGATGGTATGACCTTTCTAAAATCGGCAAAGGAAAAGCTTATTGATACTACAGTTATCATGATGTCTGCCTATGGAACAGTAGATACAGCAATTGAGGCTATGAAATTGGGAGCATATGACTATATCAGTAAACCGTTTAAAACAGATGAGGTTCTTTTAACATTAAAAAAGGCAGAGGAGAGGGAGGGGTTAAAAAGAGAAAATGTGAAATTAAAGGATCAAATTCAAAGAATCGAAAAAAGTTACAATTTCAGCAATATAATAGCTAAAAGCAAGGCAATGCAATCAGTTTTTGATCTGATAAAAAAAGTAGCAGATTACAAGACCACTGTTCTCATCACTGGTGAGAGTGGTACTGGAAAGGAGTTGATTGCAAGGGCAATACACTTTAATGGATCAAGACATAACAACGCCCTTGTATCTATCAACTGTGGTGGAATTCCGGAAACATTGCTTGAAAGTGAACTATTTGGCTACAAAAAGGGTGCTTTTACCGATGCCAAGCAGGATAAGATAGGTCGTTTTGAAGAGGCACATAATGGCACGATATTCTTAGATGAGATCGGTGAACTTCCATTCTCCCTGCAGATTAAGCTCCTGAGAGCTTTACAGGAAGAAGAAATAACTCCTCTCGGCTCCACTGGAATCAAAAAGGTAGATGTCAGGGTTGTTACAGCTACAGCCAAAGATCTGGGCGAGGAAATAAAAAAAGGGTACTTCAGGGAGGATCTTTACTATAGGATAAACGTTGTCAATATATACCTACCGCCCTTAAGAGAAAGGGTAGAGGATATACCATTGCTCACAGAGCATTTTGTCGGCATTTATAACGAGAAGCTAAAAAAGAATTTTACAGGGATTTCTTCCGAGGTAATGGAACAGTTTATAACATATCCATGGCCTGGTAATGTACGGGAGTTAGAAAATGTCATAGAAAGGGCTATTCTGCTTGCCCCAGGTAACACCTTAGAAATATCTGATCTTCCTTCAACACTTACAGGCAATCAAAATACATCCTCTTACCTTGCACCTGAAGGTATCTCATCTATCAAGGAGGCCTCCCGGATTCTTGAAAAAAGGCTCATTGAGCAGGCATTAGAGAAAACCAATGGAAACAGGACAAAGGCTGCCAAAATACTTGAGATCAGCCATAAAGCACTTTTATATAAAATCAAAGAGTATGGACTGAGTCAGGCGAAAAGTGACGATGAAGTATTTGGAAAAAGTTCATAACTATGAAATGTTTTCATAGCTGAGCTGTTCATGCTATGTTTTTCTTGTTTTGCTCTCCAAATGCTATTTTTATAATAATAACGGATAGATAAATTTCACCTCCCTTGATAAATAAGCAATTAAAATTTTTGGCATCAGTTTTGCTGCATATACAATAAAACGAATCAACCGTAAAGGTTTAAATTATGAAAAAAAATGGTTTTACCCTCATTGAGCTCCTGGTTACTTTTGTAATATTAGGAATCGTAACAGCCATTGCTGTACCTGGATTTTCAAGGTGGTTGCCAGGCTATAGACTCAAAAGCGCATCAAGGGAGCTTTATGCAAACATGCAGCTCGCCAAAATGGGGGCTGTAAGGAATAATGCGGATTGGGCAGTTGTTTTTGATACAGGGGCAAGTCGTTATCTTATTTGTTCAGATGCCGGAGACGGTAATTGGACAACCCTGGGAGATAACAGTATAGAAAAAACGGTCAATTTCTCTGATTACGAGGGCGTCAATTATGGGCATGGAAACGCGACAACAAATGCAACACAGGGTGGCGGCGCTTTCACTGCCGACAATGTTAGCTACGCATCACCTGATAATGTTGCTATATTTACTTCCAGGGGAATGGTAAACAACCTGGGTTATGTCTATCTATCGAATAATCAGGGATCAAGTTATACGGTAGGGACTCCGACTGTTGCTGGTGTCATCCTTATGAAAAAGTGGACAGGCACAGCATGGGAATAAGAAAAAAGGAATTATTCATGAATACAAAAAATCAAAAAAGACTCCCTAGTCAAGGCTTTACATTAGTAGAGCTTATGGTAGCAATGGCAATATCTTTAGTAGTAATGGGCGCTATCTTTTTGACCTTCAAATCACAGCAGGATTCTTACGTTATTCAGGATCAGATCACAGCCACACAACAAAACTTACGGGCAGCCATGTATATGTTGACCAGGGATATCCAGATGGCAGGATATTACACAAACTTTGATTCAGGCTCATATACTATGGATTGGGATGACTTGGGAGTTAACGAGGTCATTCGGCCCTTAATCTATGCCCGCAACAATGTAGCTGACGGTGGAGGCGACAATATTAAAGATAATACTGATCTCATTGTTATAATAAAGGCAAGCAGTAATAATCAACAACTCGTTGCTGGTGAAACTGCTAGTGGAAATACTGTGGATGCTTCATTGCGTGCTGTGGATAATTTAGAAGCTGGTAAATGTGCACTGCTTGTAAAAGAGAATCTATCAAGAGCAGAATTTTTTCAGGTTCAAGAAGATTCAGGAGATATGTCACTTACTATTTCGCTTGTTGAAAACTATGGAGTAAATGACTGGATTTACAGGGCTGATGTCATTATCTATTATGTAGATAATGAAGATGACCCAGGTGACCCAAATGATAATGATGACCCAGCACACCCAAAATTGAGAAGAAAAAATTTAGGCAGTAATCAAGGCGCTCAGGTTGTTGCAGAAAATATTGATAATTTACAGTTTCAATATCTACTGAGTACTACTGGTGGATGGACAAACAATTTAGCCATAGGCCAGGAGATCAATGTACGCGCAGTTAAGATCTCATTGCTGGCCAGAACGGCAAATACGAATAGGGGGTACACAGATACCAATACGTATAATATAGGTGACAATCCAAATCCAAACCCTAATGATGCATACAGGCGAAAGCTCCTTTCCTCAATAGTAAAAACAAGAAATATCGGGCTATAAAATGAAAAATATCCAAAAAGTATTTTCAAAGAAAAAAGTATGTGGCAATCAACCGGGCTTTACACTGCTCGAGGTTCTCATTGCTATCTCTATCTTGACGGTAGGTCTCCTTGGAGTAGCCCAGATGCAGATAATGGGCATTCGAGGGAATTACTTCAGCGGCAATACTACCGCTGCCCTGACCCTTGCTGAAGAAAAGATGGAGGATCTCCTGGGGAAAAGTTACACTGATGCTGAACTTACAAGTGGTAATAATCCTGACGCGAATAATCCAATAGATGAAACCGGTCAGGCAGGTGGCATCTACAGCCGTATGTGGACTGTAACAGATGATACCCCTATTACTGATACAAAAACAGTTACGGTAAGCGTAAGCTGGGACAATCTGTCACACCAGGTATCCTTATCGTGCATTAAGCCACAGTAATTATTGAGAGGAATCTAATGCGTAATAGTATTGTGAAAAACCAAAGTGAACAAGGAAGCATTACTGTAATTGCCCTGATGATCCTGGTTGTGCTTACCCTCTTAGGTATTACAATCAGCAGGACATCGTCCATTGATGTACAGATTGCCGGCAATGAAATCCCATTCAAACAAAACTTTTATGTGGCAGAGGGCGGGATACACCGGGAAGCAGCAGAGGTAGGACGGGGGAATTATCCGGTAACTAATATTAATAATGTTTCTCCACCATCACCACCACTTGCCACTGAGGCTGGTCAGACTAATGGTAATCCTCTTCCTAATCCTGTTCCTCATTCAGTGGGAACAAAATTATATAATTTTAGGTTAGACTATAAAGGCTATTTTCTCCCCCCTCAAGGCTATTCTGTTGTCCATTTTAGCCGGTATGATTATAACATAGAGGCCCTTGGAGATCCTAATGCAAGCAATATTCGTATAGCTTCCAGATATTATAAAATAGGACCAAAGGCTGAATAGTAATTATATAAACTTTTGGAGGAAACTCCCATGAAAACAAAGCCACTATGTAAAATACTTTTGATACATACACTTTTGGCTATAGTGATAATCTTTCTTGGCATAGGAAATATCAGTGCTGATGACACCGATGTCTACCGGGCATCGGTAAAAAACAATGCCATGCTGGTTATCGATGTATCCGGTTCTATGGCCTGGCCAGTCTATGATCCCAATATAGATTATGCGGCATTCTTTGAGTGGGCTATAGGTCCAGGCGCTGCTGGCCATGACGACAAAGGTCTTAATGATTGGGAAGCAGCGAAGGCTGCAGGAACATTGTGGGAAAAGGATAAGATATACCTGGTAAGCGCCTACACTGGCTACGCAGAGATTACCGGTGAGGACGGCGTGACCAAATATGCAGCCACTGGAGACCCGGTTTACGAGGGTTCATACAGGAGGCAGAAGTGGGTTACAGGTGGGATAATAGATACCGGCTGGCAGGTCACCGACTGGGATGACCCTGAAGCGAACAATATAAAGATAGTTACCGTGGATGATGAAGAATATGTTGTGTATCCAACCGAGGCAAATCTTACTGTTATTAACAAAGTAGATACTGCAAGCTATGCCAATAGCGCTATTGCCGGTCAGCAGCTAAAAAACCACCAGAATATCCTGCTTACCGATGAAAGGGCAGATCCCAGAACAGGGGTAGCAAAGGACTATGGTTTTCTTGGCTATTTAAAGGCACCAGGTATCTATTTCTCCGGACTTTTTGAAACTGGTACCTGGTATACCCTGACAGATAATCCAAATAATGCAGTAGATTATTATGGTGATAAAAGAATTTACGCATTTGTCACCGGGAATTACCTGAGTTTTATCAAGCTCATAGAAGACCTCGCTGGAAACTCGCCTTGTGGAAGTGAGGGGTGGAGGTATATCTGCTACCAGCCTGGCGCTCAAGTGTGGACCACCGTTGACATAGGTGCCATCAGAAATGCTGAATACGGATCTGACTACTCATCCAACAGGAACGAGAGTTGCGGTGTAATAGACCTTAACCAGTTTTCCGGGCGGAAGTATCTTAAGATATACTTTAATAGATACCGGAGAAGACGGACGGATCCTTGGATTCCTGGGCTTGATGTTGAAAACAGGAGTGTAGGCAGTTGTTCTTGTACTGGCTCCAACTCTGAAAATGATGGCGTCTATTTTGTTGACCAGGATGGCAAAGTTTTACACCAGCTTACCCCAGTGGTTAACGAGACACCTGAGGGGAAGATCTACGGATGTGATCAAGAGAGCGTCTGGACCGGTGAATATGATGTGACAGGTGTAAACCAGATTCATGTCGGATTCTACGTGGGCCCTAATGGTGGAGATAACTGTTCTGGGGAGGATCAAGGGTTCAGGATTAGCAAAATCCAGTGGACCTCTCAGGAATCAGGCACTGCTCCTTCAGCAGCAGGGGCGTTCTCATGCTGCAACGGGACAGATGGTGTTGGTCAAAAGATACGATCCCGACTGGAGGTAGCCCAGGATGCCATGAAGATCGTGGTGGATGAGACTCGGGAGAAAATCAACTGGGGTCTGGTGAAATGGTCTGGTAGTACTATTTCTCAAGTGACAGGTCTTACTGAAGGGGCAGATGCAGTTATTGCAGGCATTGACACCCTGACTGCCGGTGGTGGCACCCCTATGGGCAATGCCATGCAAAAAACCTATAACTGGATGTACGATTATCTTTCAACCCATACCAGCACAGCCGAATGCAGTGAAAACTATCAGGTTGTGTTGACCGACGGTTTTCCATCCGGAGATACGACATGGAACTCAATATCTAAAAACAGCAATCCTGATCCTGTGTTTACCAATAGTGATTATAAGGATGCTGATACCTGGACAGGTGATCCTATTCAGACTTCAGATCCCAACTACTCAGATGACGTTGCCAGGTGGATGGCCCGGGGGAAATGTGCCGAGAGCCAGGATACCACAGGCAATGATCCCGATTACAATGTTGTAACTCATGCCATCGGGTTTGGCCTGGAAAGCCCTCTCCTGAATGATACGGCCGAAGATGGCTGCGGCATAGGCATAACCGCCTATGATCAGACAGAGCTGGTAAATGCATTTTACAGCTTAGGTCTTGCCATGGTCACTGCGGTCTCTTTTACTGCACCTGTTGTTTCGGTAGATGAGGCCAACCGGACCCAGAGTGGTGATAACCTTTACATGGCCTTCTTTAAACCCAAAGAGGGACAACATTGGGAGGGCAACCTAAAAAAATATGGCCTGAGCTATGAAACACGGACTGATTGCGGCAGGTCCGAGCCTGAATGGACGGTTGTTGATAAAAATGGCACTATTGCAGGTAACTGTGACGGCTCATTTAAGTCCGCCTCTACCTCCTTTTGGTCAAGCTCTACCGATGGCGGCGAGGTAAACAGCGGAGGGGTTGGAGGTAAGTTAAAAGAGGCCTTAGATGCCGTATCGCTGAGTACTGGTCCCTATTACAGCTTCAGAAAGATCTACACCTACAAAAATGGATCTATGGTTGGTTTCACTCCTTCTAATATTACGAATGCAGACCTGAACGTTACCCAGGACAGCGATAGATACAAGATCATTAACTATATTTACGGGTATACATATAACGCTGATTCGACTGGCTATCCTGTAGCCAAACGATCCTGGATTCTGGGAGATATTATCCATTCAGAGCCAAGGGTGCTCGATTATCTCGACTCTGACGGCTCACTCTTGTACCGTTTCATTGCTGTTGCCTCTAATGACGGGATGCTCCATGTATTTACTGACTATGAGTGCACCCTTTCTGCAGAAACATATCCTCCTGGAGCTGAAGTTTTTGCATTTGTGCCCGAAGACCTTCTTCCACGGCTTAAGGAATTTGCAAGCTCTGATCATGTTTACATGGTTGACGGTGCATGTAATTATTTCCGTGCCCAGACCAAAACCGGTGGATACTATGACAAAACTCTAGTCTTTGGTGAAAGGCGTGGTGGGAGAAGTTACTGGGCCCTGGATGTGACAAACCCTGACCCGATCAACTGGACAGTGAAATGGCATATTCAGGGAGGGACAGGAGACTTTGGGGAATTAGGCTATACATGGAACAAGCCATACTTTGCTAAAATACAGACCGCAGCTTCGACCTATAAGGATGTGGTCATTTTCGCCGGCGGCTATGACACACTCGAGGACGGATTCCCTGAAGAATTTGATGACGATGACCAAAACCCAAATGGAATCAGGGACACAGGTGAAACCTATGTTGAGACAGCAAATATAGGAACGTACGACAAATACAATCCAGGCATAGATGATATAGGACGAGGTATTTTTGTGGTAGATATTATTGACGGAAGTATTCTGTTCAGGGCGACCTACAGCGCCTCTGATGATACGTTAGGAATATACCAATCATACGCTAATATGACTTTCTGTTTCCCTGCTGACATGACAGTAATCCCTCTTTCAACGACGAACCTCGTAATGTATGCTGCTGACGTCTATGGCCGAATATGGAAAATTACCTATGATTATTTTGCAGATGCACTCGCCTATACTGATTCTAATTCCATTAAATGGCAGGTCAAGCGCATCTTTCAATCAAACCCCGGTTCAGATCTGGCGACCGGTGACCCTGATATAGCAGGTGCCTCCCCTAGTGCTGACACCGGGAGAAAGACATTCTATTCCCCTGATGTGTCGTATTTTGGAAACTGCTGGACAAGCAAGCCGGTGCTTTACTTTGGTACTGGTGACCGCGCACATCCACGATATGCAATGATTTCCAATCGTTTTTATACAGTAGCCGACCACAATACCCTGACTGATGAAACTGATCTCTTGAATCTTACCTGTGATGAACTTGATGAAAATGCAGATGCTGATGGTGATGGGGATGTCGATAGTGATGATACAATCAGAAACCAGGATTTAACAAGTATCCTCAGTAACGAATCTGCATGCAGGGGCTTTTTTCGAGTCATAGATAAGCAGGGAGACTGCCCGCAGTGCTCTATAAGCCATGTGGGGGAAAAGATATTAAGTCGACCCACACTCTTCTTTAAAAATGTGTATTTCACTGCCTATCAACCGGTATTCGACGACCCTTGTAATCCAAACGGAAATGCCTTTATCTACGCACTTGACTACTGCTGGGGTAAGTCGGTCTTTAATTATAGTGAAGAAAATGGAGATGAAAGAACCATAGAAGATACCTATCAGATCATTCAAAACAGCTCCATCCCTTCAGGTGTCAGGGTTATTACCAGGGGTGGTCACGCAGCAGGTCTTATAAGCGCTGGAGGGGCTGTCAGCGGAGTCGGACAAAATTTAACAACAAACATCCCTGGGCCTCCAGGTGGTGTATCTCAGATGTTGTGGGAAACTGATTAAAAGTGAACAATACAGAGGAGAGGTTAATTATGAATAACAGAATAAGAAGACTGATTTTATTTAGCCTTATCCTGGTCTCTATTTCCATAGTGATAGCAACTGGTGTGCCTGCCCAGGCAAGGAGCGAAATAATAATGACCATTACCGGTGAAGTTACAAATATAAAAGGGATGGTCATAACCCTGGATAAGACTAAGATTTTTTATCCGGCGATTGAAATAGATGTTCCTGACTGGGCGATAAAGGGTGCAAAAGTGAGCATGTCCTATTATACAAAAAACTATAAGCAATATTATTACGAGATAGTCAAACCAGGGGAAAAGTTTAAGGTTAAAGAGACGATTGAAAGGGAGAGTAAGAAATTAAACTAAGTCCTGAGTAAATACATAGCAGGAAATTCCATTTTGGACGCAGATTAACGCAGATTTTTTGGATTAAGAAATAAAAAAAATTATTATCTTAATTTAATCATCGAATTTGTGAATCGAAGGACTAACATTAACTCATGGAGTTGAACCATGAAAAAGAATTTCTTTAAAAGATGGATGATGATATCTATCATCGCATCCTTTGCCGGCATATGGCCGGAGATTGGTGCTGCCCAAGATGCAGCGACCTATTTTCAAAAAGGAACCGAACACCTGAGATTGGGTGAACTGGATAAGGCGCTCACTGCCTTAACACAGGCAATTAATCTAAAATCTGATTATGCAGCAGCTTACAATAATAGAGGACTAACTTACTATGAAAAGGATATGAGTGATACCAGATCGCGGGATGATTATTTGATGGCTATCCAGCTTGACCCGAATAATGAAGAGGCAAAAAACAATCTGGGGATTTTTTACTTCAAGCAAGGGGATTATACAAATGCTAAAATTTATTATACTGCAGCTCTCCCAGCAAGCCAGGCACAAGAAAAGCCATATCATGCCGATGTTTACAACAACTTAGGTGTTATATATGCGAAAGAAGGCATGAGCATAAATGCCGAGGATGCCTACAACAATGCCATACGCATTACCACAGATCCAAGCAAACCCTTAGATTACACAAATGCCTACTATAACAGAGGGAATCTTTACTACGACCAGAAAAAATTTGATCAGGCAATAGATGATTATACGGTAACTATTGACTTTTTCAAGGCTGCACAAGATATAGACTATGACTTTTCTGATGCCTATTATAACAGAGGCCTGTGCTACTTTAATAAGAACCAGTATGATCAGGCTATCGCTGAGTACCAGGAAGCTATAAAGATAAATCCTGGTTTTATATGGGCTCACTATAGCAAGGGGTATGTTCATTTCTTGAAAGGAGAATATAGTCAGGCCCTTGCAGAATTTCAGCAGGTCTTGAGTTTACCTAACGACTTCAGAGCCAAGGAGGGTGCCCACTCCTATGCCCAGCTGGGCATGGGACTTGTGTATCACAAACAAGGGGAATATGAAAAATCCTTAGAAAAAGTGAAAGCGAGTTGCAGCCTGGGTAATGCCAGTGCATGCAGCACATTAAGGTATCTGGGACAGCTATAGGAGAGCCTTACCTTACTTTACTGCCTGGTTTACTTTCTTTATCCGGGATTAAGAGATATACCCCTTTTTCATCCTCTACAGCAAGAATCATTCCTTTGGATTCAACTCCCATGAGTGTGACAGGCATGAGATTAGCGATTACTATCACCTGTTTATTTATTAGTTCATTCGTCTGGTAGTAAGCAGCCATCCCAGCTACTATTGTCCTTGTTTCTCCAATGTCAACCACAAGCTTGAGTAATTTTTTAGATCCGGGAATGGTTTCTGCTTCCTTGATAGTGCCAACCCGTATGTCTAATCTTTGAAAGTCTTCAAGGCTTACCAGCCCTGGTTCTTCTCTCACTTTTTCCTCC
>Ga0315545_1005193_pt1 | contig 10526 bp, 12 predicted proteins | sample SalMarSW160210MG_FD_203096 | JGI IMG/M metagenome (GOLD analysis project Ga0315545, IMG submission 203096) | Salt marsh sediment microbial communities from the Plum Island Ecosystem LTER, Massachusetts, United States - Salt Marsh Sediment SW1602-10 ...
CCACAATCCATAATCAAGCTATGCCAAGAAAGAGAAGCCACTGCATTTCTCGATGGCGACCGAGGCGGGGACCTTATTCTCAAAGAACTTCAACAAGTAACTACTGTCAAGTATGTTGCTAGAGCCCCCCGAGGCAAAGAAGTAGAAGACCTGACTTTCAAAGAGATCGAAAAAGCCCTGAAAGAACGAGTTCCCATCGAAACGGTCAAAGTAAAGAAGGAGCGACGGAAAAAACTATTTCCCAAACAAATTGTTGAAACCGCAAAAGAGTTGAGTGGAACGTTGGAGGCTGTGCTCCTTGACAAAGAGATGAAACAGGTTGATCGTCTGCCCGTAAGAGAAATTGCGGAGAAACTTCAACAAATGAAAGATATAGATACGGTAGTCTTTGACGGCGTAATAACTCAGAGACTCGTAGATATAGCTGCAGAAAGAAACATCAACTACCTTGTAGCTGCCCGAATTTCAAAAGCGATGAAACAGCCATTAAAAATTAAACTGATAACCTTCGAAGAAATCCAAGCTTAGCAAACAGACGTTACGGAGGCAAACAGTGCCTCCGCCACATGGGCTTTTCCATTTTTAACCGCCTATATTTTCTCTTTGCCACTTTATCACGAATCAAGAGAAGCTAAATATTATTTTTGAAAAAGTGTTAGGAGATGGATGTTGTAATCAGTCTCTTTTTGAAAAATAATACCACCAAGGTTGCGATAAGGACTAATGGAAGAATGACCCATGATGGAAACTCTGGAATATTTCCTTCAGGGTCTGTTTTTATAATCCAAGCGTAAGAAACCTGGCCGTCACCGAGCGGCTGGCCGTCAGAATCGAGCGGGGAACCAGTGCCTGTAATTGCATATCCTCCATCGCGCGTCTGAATTACCGAACGCGCCTGAGCAACGGTAGCATTAGTCGCAAAGTCCAGACCCTTGGTCCACAGCATGTTGCCTTCGGAATCTGTCTTAACAAGCGTTAATCCTGAACATAGAACGTAACCGCCGTCACTAGTACCTACCATTGACAAAGGTGTACCGCCATGGTAATTTCTCATCCATAGCATATTACCATTTGAATCGGTCTTGATGAGCCCAGCGTGTCCAGTGCCGCTTCGATTCCACAACATACCAGCCAGCGCGTATCCTCCATTACTAGTTTGAACTATGGACCACCCAAAATCTTTGTCTTCACTACCATACGTTTTGCTCCATTCCAATTCACCTGACGAATCGGTTTTAACAAGCAAAAAATCGGGGTTATAGCTATTACTACCTAACATAGCGTAACCGCTATCGAGGGTTTGTATAACTGAGTGAGCTTCACCGGCTATTACTGTTTCATAAGTTTTGCTCCATTTAGTATATCCCATCTCGTCGGTCTTGACAAGCCAAAAATACTCATCACCATATCTCGCGTCCCCATTATTACCTGCTAATGCGTATCCACCATCATTTGTTTGGATAAGCGAATAGGCCATGTTTCCGCCCCAAAGGGTTCTGTTCCACTCCATATTACCATATGCGTCAGTCTTAACCAACCGTGTGCCGCCAGCTAGGGCGTATCCTCCATCGGACGTCTCGACCAACGAAAGAGCTCCGCCTCCGCCGTATGTCTGGTTCCATTCCATATTTCCATATGAATCGGTTTTTAGAAGCAAAGCACCAGACCCCGTCTTACCTCCTATTGCATATCCGCCATCGCTGGTTTGGATAAGCGACTCAGCACTTTCCAGATTTGCTCCTCCGTACGTTCGAACCCATCCTTCCGTCGATGACGCAGACACAAAGTTAACAGGATGCAGAATAACTGTTGGAAAGAGCATGAATAACGCCAAGACAAAAAACGCTGCTAACACTTTTCTCGACATAAGCATCACATCAATATTGAGTTTAGTTTCTTTTTAACCTTCTTATGGAATTTTAAAACAAAAAAAGAGGGGGGTGTTTAGTATTGTTAGCCTAGTGGATGGAATAGGTCTGTCTGCGGCAGTTTATCCGTGGGTACTATCTTATTGTTAAGAAAGCTATCGCCGTATTTTTGGAGTTGAACTTGCGTTATATTGTTGGTACTTATCGTGGCTGGTAGAACCGAGATAGCTCCGTTCGTCATTGTTACGTAGCCGATCCTATGAACAGTCACAGAAATCGTGTTCGGTTGCCCAGCACTCCATAGACCAAGTCCGTTTTTGTAGTTATTGTAAGATCCAAAAGATCCGACTTTTTTACTCAAAATAGACTCGCCAGCAGTCCAGTTAAAGCAGAAGTGACCGCTGACTCCATCGACGGTGCTCAGATCAATCAAATCGTAGATGCAAACAGTAAGAGTTGTTAACTCAGCGTCGGAGAAAGAAGGATTGTAGTTTGTTCCTTCGAAGTAAGCATAGTTTTCAGCGGGTCCTTTATCTGAGGCTATCTTTACTTTGAAAACCTCGATTAAGGCGTCGCAGGACACAGTTTCAACATTTGTAGAGCGTGTAACATTGAAGTAGACTGCGGAGGGATATTGGCTTACAGGAGACATTAGATGTCCATTAGAATCAGTATAAGTAGCGTTCGGAGGGCCTTGGCCCACAAAGGCATATATTACATCCATATTGAACTGTGGTTTAGATTCTAGCAATTGGGTAGTCTGCGCTGAAAGTGGAGTTATTGAGGACAGAAAAAGCGAAACAATAACTAGCGCCGCAATAAGTAAGATGCTGATTATTGAAGTGCGACTCTTGAATGTTTTCGCTAGAGAGGTTTCTATTTTTCTAGGTTGCTGGAAGTTTATATTTTCATTCATATGTCAACACCTACTCATTAAGGATACGTTGCTGTCATGTACTCGGGATCAATCCAAGAAGATACGTACCATCGATCGTTTGGATTATTTGGATCTTTGAAATAGGACTGTGCACCACCCTGCAAAGAAGGCTGACGGGAAGGGTTGAAGGAGCTAAGGTATTTTACCCAATATTGATAGTAAGCAGGAACGTCTCCGTATGGCCCATAACCGTATGACGGTGTGTTGTAATCATAGTGAGTAAATCCATATGAACCGTACACGTAACCGCAAATCATGTAACTGTCAGTTGTGTAATCATGGTCAGGACCGCCTCCGCCATAGCCTCTCGTGAAGCTCCAGTTTCCACTAATATACGCAGGCGGAGTAGGAGTATCTTGATCGTACCAGCCCTCGATACTCGTAGCTGTAAATGTATCATCGGAAGCATTAAAAGTACCAGTATGTTCACAACGGACACAACAGTCATAAGGCCAATTGTGATAAGGTGTTGTTTCACCCCAGCCTTTCACTTCTGGAAGCATTGGTATTGTCAAAAATATTGCCAAAAACGCTGCCGATAGCATTACGGATATTATGAACTTGTCTTTTTTCATTTTACGTAACCCCCTATTTTTTTCTAAATTTTTGTTCTCTTTCTGCCTTTCAATTAGGGCTAGGCGGTGACGCGCCTCCGAGGCAGTTAGCCTCGGCTTCATTAGCTACACGTTTAGGCATTTCTCCACATTGTGGTTTATGTTCCGGCGTCGCCATCCGCGGTACCGTCATACCAGACCCTAACCCATGCCCACGCATGCACAGACTGCCCGATGGGACCGTAGAAGTCAGATTCAGCATTAACTCTGCCAAAGAGACCACCGTAGAATATTTGCGAGGAGTGAACAAAGTTTTTGTGCCACCACCCCAGCAAACCATTCGCCCAACAGGAAGACGTGTCTGTAACCCACAACACCGCCTCGTTAACCAGTACACCGAATACTCCTCTAGCCGTCAAGCTCCACAGCACAACTCCAAATATGTTCCTTCCCTCTATGGTTGTCCTTGCCTCTATCTCCACAAGCGACCTGCTTTCCAATTCTATATTGTAGGTGACAACAGATTTTCTTGTCACAATCTTTGCCAACGCCCTCTCATCTTCAACATTGACGGCACCATTCCATTCCTCTTCATACATTTCACTGGTCTCGCCTATTTTCTCAGGAACAACCTCATTAACCATCTCAATGTTCAGGTTGTCGACAATGAACTCTAAATGCCTAACTTGTCCAATACTATTCGGGTTTTCCAATTCACTCAACAGAACTAGCACATCATACGTTTGATCTTTTGTCTGATTCACGAAACCGATTTGAAGAAAATTGCAGTTGTATGCCCCCCTCACGTATTCCAAAACTGTTTTTTCAACATCCACTGGCAGAGAGGTATAAGTCCCCAATTGTTCAGCGTCTGTAAGGAAATGTTGTGGGATGTCCCATGTTTTCACTACTCTGGACGATGTTTCTTTGGTAACATAAGCTAAACGGACGTTTTCCTCGTTGAACTGTGCAGCGCCACCAACAAGATTAACAGCAGTAAATAAAGACAACACCAAGAGCGTGACTGTCAAAATAGCCAATTTTTTATGTTGAAACAATCTTATCCCCCTTTTTGGAATGAAAATTTAGAAATAAAGGGCTTTCTCACCCTCGATACGTATCCGCGATACGTCCCTTTTAGATTATATTTTCAGGTCTTTCATTGTCTCTTTAATCCACTCTACAAGTCTTCTATGCGCTTCCATTCCCTTTGCTGACAGTATTATCTTATCGTTTCCATCACTGTCTGTAACTACTTTAACCAGTCCGTGTTTTTGGAGCCATTCTAGGTATTTAAGGAAGGTTGGATAATTCAGCCTTACAGACATCTGCAAAGGCGTCTTTTTCATTCCAGCACGATTCCACCATAGGACATCGAGGAAACGGGCAACCACATACAAATCCGGTTTACGCAAATTCTAGGCCCTGCCTTCCATTATGCTTTCAAGGAAAGATTCCTTTCCTTCTTCGAATTTCTTCCTCCAAGCTTTATACGTCTTAATCTGTTGGGCAATCTCCTTCTGCTTCTCATATCTAAAATAAAGCCACACTATAACCCCTATTAGCAGGGCAACAGGCAATCCTAAAGGCGAATATGCTGAAATAAATGCGGTGATAAGAAAAGCGACAATCCCATAGATAAGGGATTCTTCCCGTTTGTATTTTATTGTCTCTGAAAACCATTCGCTTGTTCGGTCCATCAGTTGAAGAGTTGAATCTAATACACTTCTCTCTTTCGCTTTATTTTCGGCGAGTGATTTCTTTAGTCCAGTTAAAGTCTTTTTCCACGGCATATACTTTCCTACATAGTGTTTTTTTGCATAGAAATATGCTATCAATCCTATTGGAAGGCTTAGCGCTAACAAAAGTCCGAAGTAGAAGATGTTGGAGCCTGGGTGTTCTATGAAATATTTTGTAGCGTAATTATCTACAAGGAAATTCACTATGACTACTCCGATCACACCAAAAGACCAAGTTAGTACTGCAGTGAGAACTCCAAGCCATCTTGCCTCATCTCGCCTTTTACGTATTAGATAATTCACCAGCCTCTCCATATATTCAAAAATCTCAGAAAGTGACGAAAAAACTTCATCTCTTGCCTTCTCTGGTTCAGGAGTCTCTCCCAAATGAGGCACCAAGCATCTTTGTCCAACTTGAGAAATAAATGAATTCCTCACCCCCAATACGTATCCATGATTACCCAACTTTGCGTAGTTGAAGTAAGTGGATACAAACATCGTTTAAATTTAGTTACATGCAATTTCCAAAAAATAGACATCATTTAATTCGGAGACCTAATCTCATGTTTTTTCTCACCATGAGGCTACTATATATAATTTCACATCACCCAAGCAACTAACAGAACAGTCAAAACAAGATTGAGGGAATAGGGCTCCAATACGCTTTTAACGGGTTTTCAGTAAGCACTTATTACATTATGCCAGCATGGAAAGGATAGAATTCTTTTGAAGATTTTTCGAATAGACCTCAAGAAGGGCGTCGCCAAGGTCATGCCGGAGAGTCTAGACGACCTGTGGCACCTGTACAACATAATTCTCGAAAAGGATGAAGTTCACGCCCGCACCACCAGACAAGTGAAACCTGATGATCAGTATGCACGACCAACAAAGGCAAAAAGGGTTCCCGTTAATCTGGGCGTGAAAGTTGAAAAAATGTTTTGGGACAGAGTCCTCAACCGCTTGAGAATAACTGGGATTGTATGTGAAGCGCCAGAAAAATTAAGCATAAAGGGTTCCCGACACACAATAAACGTAACAGTAAACAAGCCCGTAACTATCATCAAAAAACGATGGTTGAAGCACCAGCTTGACAGATTAAAACGAGCAAGCAGAATCACAGCTGCGCCCCTCACCATAATATCAATGGACGACGAAGAATATTGCGTGGCTGTTCTGCGTCAATACGGTATTGAAACGAAAGTTGGAGAGAGATCTAGGCTTCCGGGAAAGTTAGAGCCAGAAAAGAGGACAAAAGCCAAACAGCTCTTTTTCAAGAGAGCCCTTAAATCTCTGCGGGAAACATGGGTTCCCCTTCACAGTCCGATAGTCATTATTGGACCCGGATTCATCAAAAACGATTTCGCTGATTACGTTAAGAATGAAGATAAACACATTGCCGAATCTATTGTTGGCGTAAAAGGGGTAAACAGTGCAGGCTTATCTGGGATACAAGAATCGCTTCGTTCAGGTATCCTTTCTAACGTGCTGCAACATGTGAGAGTGGCTGACGAAATGAATGCTATGGAGGAGTTCTTGGCGAGACTTGGAAAAGGTAAAGAAGACGCAACCTACGGATTCAATGAGGTTGAAAAAGCAATCACGTATGGCGCAGTTGAAAAGCTTCTAGTTGCAGATTCAACCCTGAGGGAGACCACAGACGAAAAGAGAATAGCCTTGGAAAAAATCATGAAAAACGTTGAAGAGGCACGTGGAACAATCATGGTCCTCAGCACCGAACATGAGGCAGGAACAAAACTGCTCTCACTAGGAGGCGTCGCAGCCCTACTACGGTTCCCCCTACCCTAACTTGATTGAAAGCCAAAAACAGATTGGGCTCCTCTGAATATACTAACGATTGTGTGAACGTTCGACAGAAATCTTGTGTTATGCTGCTGAATTTCAGAAAAAAGACTGTTTTCAACAATCATCTGTTATTAGGAGCCTAATAGGGTCTTCCTGCATGATTCGGTGTTAACAAAAAACTGTGAAACCCTATTTTTCACCAATGAACAACCAGATTTTATGATGCGACTTAAGATGGGTAAGAGGATTCATTTATGTGAATTTGAAACCGATAGTTTAGCTGATGGTTTGAATGGTGTTTTTAATCGTGAAGTTGAAATTCCAAGAATAAGGCATGGTAAAAGACAAACACTTGACACTTTAATAAATGAAGAAGCTCTTTTGTTGGCTAAGTTTTTGCGGAAAGAACGGAAAGAATGGATTCCTAGAATTGCAGACTTGAGAGGTAAATCTTTTAATTAAAACGATTAATAATATCTGAGTTTGTATGCCAAATTCAGACGAATGTACAATATTAACAGGATTACTAGATTTTTATTCAGATAGAGCAACCGCTCACGCAAGTTTTGTAGTTGCAGCAACCTTTGGTATTTACACTCTTCTTTTTTCTGTGGATGTTATTGGTATTAAAAGCAATTGGCAAGCTTTTGGATTATTTCTGGCTGCGTATCTTCCACTCTTAAGTCTCGACATCTATTCTTTTTTTAATTTTGCTGAATACGCTTCACTTGCACATATAATTCAGAAAAGATTAGTAGAAAAACAGTATCCATCATATGACGATTGGACAAAAGAGATGAGACAACAACTTAAAACTTATCGTGCTGCGTACTTTTTTCTAAGTTTTAAACGAAATAAAATTTTTAGAGCTGTTAAAACATTTGTTTTTATTGTCGGAATTTTCCTAACAGCTATTCTGCCAGCAATCTTTGTCTACATATACATGTGGACATAGATTTCTTAAACAGGAGAAATTTCTTGCTGTTTCTGTGAGAGGAGAGCGGAGAGCAGGGAGCGGAGCGGAGAGCTAGGACAGAGAGGAGAAGAGAAGAGAGGATAGGAGACGACAGGAAAGGAAGAGAGAGAAAGGTTAAATTTTAACCCTAAAACTAATTGCAAGTTGATTGACTTGTCTATTTTTGGTAGAATTTTGTGCGTCTGCGTACGGCTGGGTTTTGGTCTGCAAGTTTTTTCATATTTTGCTCAAATGTTTCGTTGGGTGTTAGTTCTTTTTTGATGAAGACTCCTGTTCTTCCGACCTCGTCGCGGCGTATGAGGGCGTGTACACGGTCCAGCACTGTGTTGAGGGAGACGCCTAAAAGGTTGGCTGCCTCTTCTTCTCGACCTACAACCGCACTTTCTATGCGTCCTTCTTTTGTGGGTTCTATGAGCATAAGCCGCTTATCTACACCTATGACACGTTTGTTTTCTTTGAGTGTTGAAAGAGTTGCTTCGCCACTAAACCTGTAAAAGTCTTTCTCTACTGGACGGAGCTTCACCAAAGGAAACGACAAACTGGTCTGCTCATCCAACCATATGTAGCCTTTCAAGGCATAGATGGGCGTAGCCTGAATAATCGTTCGCTGACAAACCCGCAAACCAGACCGCTCAAGCACAGTTTCTATGACAAAAGATGAGGGCGGGTCAGGCAGGAACACGTCGATATCACTTGTTTCTGAAACGTCGCCGCGGGCGATGCTTCCGTGAACAATAGAACGTAGATGACTGTTGTTCAGCGTCTCCATTATCTGAACTGTTTTCGTCCTTAAATGCTTCAAAACTTTCCAGTGTCTCTTATCGTAGACAACCTCTATGCGTTCAGCCCGTTTCATCGGCTTCTTAGCCATTCTCACTTCACCGGTTCGAGGCAAGCCTTCATCCAGTCCAAGTAAGACTGTGAGCCATCAAGTATGGGAAGCGCCAGAATCTCCGGAACATCGTAGCTGTGCAGTTCCGTTACTCTCTTTGAGAGCTTTTTGAAGAGATTTTCACGTGACTTCATGATTACTAGAACCTCTTTTTCCTCCTCTATCTTTCCTTGCCACCAGAAGAAGGAAAAAACAGGATCCATGATGTTGGCGCAGGCGATTAACCGTTCTTCCAGCAGGGTGCGAACTATCTTCACGGCTTCTTCCCTGTTGCTGGCTGTCATAATCACAATTATATATGACATGTTTCTCCCACAAAGACTATGGATGAGTGCTATTTTAATTAAATCAAAAATCTTCTTTTGACTCAACTTTCGCGAGGACTGCTGAAACAAAGCACTCATTAATAAAGAAATATTTGACACTAGATGTATCGATTAACTAAGGTTTTTAGTATGCTGATCGCTGGAGTTGACGAAGCCGGTCGCGGACCTGTTATTGGTCCTTTGGTTATAGCAGGCGTCTCTCTTGATGAGAAGGATTTGCCTAAACTAGTGGATCTTGGCGTGAAAGATTCTAAGCTCCTTTCTCCGCAGAGACGCGAAACACTTTCCTCACAAATAAAAAAGTTGGCTCTCAACTACCACATCGTATTGCTGTCTCCAGCTGAAATTGATCGTGTTGTTGAAAGCAAAAGAAAGCTTCACAAGCTGAATCGTCTCGAAGCTCAGGCAATGGCTAGCGTGATAGCAGTTCTTAAGCCAGACGTAGTCTATGTGGATGCATCGGACGTTCTAGCAGACCGATTTGGAGACCACATCGCAGAAAACCTCTCGTTTAGCCCCAAAATAATATCGGAACACAAAGCAGACATAAAGTATCCCATTGTCTCCGCAGCTTCTATCATAGCCAAGGTGGAACGGGATAAGGTGATTTCACAGCTACAGAAGAAACACGGCAACATGGGCTGCGGCTACCCAAGCGACTCAAACACAATAAAATTCCTAGAAGACTGGATCAGAAACTTTGGCTCCTATCCAGATTTCGTAAGAAAATCGTGGAAAACAGCGAAAAGAGTTAAGAGCGAAGCAGATTCACGACAGAATAAGCTACAGTAAAAATTGTTCTAACCTGTTTTGTGAGAATCAAAAGCTAGTTAAGCTGTGCGAAAAGTTCTTCTGGACACTTCATCTTTGTAAGAACCTTGTGGCAGATAAAAGCAATTCTTTCGTCTTGAGTTCTTTCTCCATAGGTTATGAAAACGGCGTGAGCACCGATAATTTCGCCAAGACTTGTGATCTCCTTTATCCGCTGATCTAAGTTCCGCTCCCCCGCATCAGCCACTCCCCCAATTATCTTCAAGCCTTTTTCTGGACATCTGGCGATAAAGTCGAAGGGTGCTCTTCCTGTGGAAGTCACCTTGAAATCGAATTGGGCAAACTTTCTGAAAACTGCCTTTAGAAGACGGTGTTTAGCGATTATGCGCCGGGCTGTGGCTAAAAAACACGCCCGTTCAGGACCTTGAAATACGTCTGTGGTTTGCACCACCGAGGCTCCCAGAATCCATTCGAGTCTGTAGGCTGCGGGGACTGAGGCTTTAGCCATTTCCCTCTCATAACCATAGAGAGTTCTCCTAGAGATTCCAACCATCTCAGCCAACTTTCCAACAGAAAGCCCCAGTTCTTGCCTCCGTTTCCTGATAAGTGCCCCGTCAAGTTTTATATAGTAGCCTCCAGGTCCAGCCTCAACCAAAGGAT
>Ga0315545_1005194_pt1 | contig 10526 bp, 12 predicted proteins | sample SalMarSW160210MG_FD_203096 | JGI IMG/M metagenome (GOLD analysis project Ga0315545, IMG submission 203096) | Salt marsh sediment microbial communities from the Plum Island Ecosystem LTER, Massachusetts, United States - Salt Marsh Sediment SW1602-10 ...
GCTAAGAGGGAAAACACAGCAATCCATCGAACGGCTGGAGGCACGAGCTTCGACATGGGCCTGCGGGATTTGATGGACAGTCTGGAGGATGAGCTCCTGGTTGTGGATAGCCAATACAGGGTTAGGTCAGCTAACCTGGCCCTGCGACGCAAGCTAGCCAAGGGCACCAAGCTGCCTGTTGGCAAGCATTGCTATGAGGTCTTCCATGGCAGGCAGAAGCCTTGCTCCGCTCCTTTGTGGGAATGCCCTCTTAGGAGCGTGCTGCAAGGCAAAGGTGCAACAGTAGTTATTCACCCCGACCTTACCCTCGGGGCGGGCGCTATGTCCAACAGATATACCAAGCTGACCATGTACCCGCTCAGGGACAGCCGTGGGAACGTTGAGGCCGCAGTGGAGTTGAGAAGAGACGTTACTGCGGAAAGAGAGCTGGAGAAGGAGATTCTGAAACGACGCCACCATCTTGAAGCCTTGAGCCGCGTCTCATGTGCCGTAAGCGGGCTGCATAGTCTGGACGCTATCCTGGATGTTGGCTTGGCCACTGTGTTGGACATCATCAATGGCTCCATAGGAGGTATCTTAATTTCGGATGAGGAGACTGACACGCTGTCTTATAGGGTGCACCGTGGCTTATCCGCCAAGTACGCCGAGGAGATGCGCCTCAGGATAGGCGATGGGATCGCGGGTAGAGTGGCTCAAACCGGGGAGCCAGTTCTGCTACAGGACATCTCCACAGAATCTCATGCTGCCCGTCCTGACTTGATAAGCACAGAGGGTCTGAAAGGATTTGTAAGCGTCCCTCTAAAAGCAAAGGATAAGGTCGTGGGCGTGTTGAATACCGCTAGCCACATTGCCGGCCAGTTCTCCGCCGACGACGTGGACCTGCTGCAGTCCATTGGCTGCCAGCTAGGCACAGCGATAGAACAAGCAAGACTAAATAAAAGCTTGACGAGTGCCAAAGAAAGATACCAGAGGCTGCTAAGGCAGGTGCTTACCATCCAAGAGCAGGAGCGGAAAAGGATTGCCAGAGAATTGCACGACGAGACCAGCCAGGAGCTTACTGCCTTGGCGCTTAACTTACAGGCAGTTGGTGAGATGATGGAGATGAGCAGCGTCGCAGACGCTAGAATCAAGCCGACGTTGGACAAGGCTAATTCTTTGGCAACTCATGCTGGCACTGAGTTGACCAGACTCATAAGGGAACTCCGCCCTACCTTATTGGACACGCTTGGCCTGCCCGCGGCTGTCGGTCACCTTGCTGAGTCTAATCTCAGAGCCCAAGGCATTGACGTAGTAGCAGAGTTCAAAGGCCTCGACCAGCGCCTGCCAGCGGAAATCGAGCTATCGCTTTTTCGCATTATCCAAGAAGCTATGAGCAATATTGTGAAGCATTCGGGAGCCAAAAATGTCAGTATCAACATAGAATGCAATGCCAATGAATGTGATTTGCGTATTGAGGACAATGGCAAGGGATTTGATGTCAGCCAAGTCACTGGCATCGACGAAGGTGGGCACGGCGCTGGTCTGTTCGGTATGAAAGAAAGAGTGACTATGGTAGGTGGCAGTTGCTCGTGCCAATCTCAGCCTGGGCAAGGGACCACAGTCGTGGCTAAGGTCCCAATAATGAGGAGCACAGCCGGTGGGTAAGATAAAGGTGCTGATAGTAGATGACCACACCATCGTGCGGGACGGCATCTGCGCCTTGCTAGCTCTGGTCGCCGATGTAGAAGTAGTTGGCGAGGCAGCCAATGGCAGAGAGGCCGTGGACAAGGTGGAACAGCTTGCCCCCGACGTGGTGCTCATGGATATAGCTATGCCCATCATGGATGGGCTGGAAGCGACGCGTAGAATACATAAGAAATTTCCTGAGGCAAAAGTGCTGGCCCTTACCCAACATGATGAGAGCGAGCACGTTTTCTCCATTGTTGAAGCCGGAGCCAAAGGGTTCATTAGTAAGACGGCGGCATCTTCAGAGCTTGCTTCAGGGATTCGAGCTGTTCACCGTGGCGACTCGTTTCTTTCCCCGGTTGCAGCCAAGGTTTTCGTTGAAGATTTCCAGTTGGGAGCTGCTACAGGAGGAAAACAAGACTCGCACCGACAGCTTACCAACAGGGAAAGAGAGGTGCTCAAGCTGGCTGCCGAAGGCTACACCACTCAAGAAATAGCCGACATATTGGTGCTCAGTCCGAAAAGTGTACAGGGACACAAGACCAATTTGATGGCCAAACTAGACATTCACAATAGGACTGACCTTATTAAGTATGCCATACGCAAAGGTATCATAACCGTGTGACGGCGTAGGCAGGCTCCTTCTCCTTTTAGCTTGCATCCCTCGACTTGGTCAATTTCTGGCGTGTATTCCCCCGGGGCTTTCGTATCCATAAACAGGGCCTAATTCAGCGAAATTCAGGGAGTAAGACCGCCTGAATCGAGGGCTAATCCCCATTCTGCCTCATCACCAAGCGAGGTATTATCTCCTTAAGGAGTTGAAGCGTGCAGTATCATCCTTACCGGCGAGGCGACTAGTGGACTCAGCTCTTCACGACACTTACAGGAGCTACAGCAGCAATGCTGCGAAAAGGCCTTCTTTTGACCACACGTTTGTGCCTCCTTGCCAGGCTGCCTGTCCGTTGCACATGGAGATTAGAGAATACGTTGATTTGATTGCCCAAGGGCGCGTAATGGAGGCATTGCAGGTCATAAGGGAAGACAACCCCTTCCCCTCCATCTGTGCATATATATGTAACCATCCTTGCGAAGATGCTTGTCGGCGCGGCCAGATAGATAAACCTATCGCTATTAGGGCGCTGAAGAGGTTCGCCGTAGAATTCGGTGGGGATAGAGTGATTCAACCGGAAGCGGAAACCACGCATGAGGAGAGGGTAGCCATAGTAGGGTCCGGGTCGGCAGGGCTGTCTGCTGCTTACTATCTAAGGAAGCTAGGCTACCCGGTAACTGTCTTCGAGGCCTGCTCGGAGCTAGGAGGGATGCTGCGAGCAGGTATCCCCAAATATCGCCTCCCTCGAGAGGTACTCGATACTGAGGTTCAAAGGTTGATTCAAATGGGGGTTGAAATCAGGACGAATACGCGGGTGGTATCCTTGGACCTGCTGTTTGATATGGATTACAAGGCTGTGTTCATAACCGTTGGTGCCGCGCAAAGCCGTAGGTTAGGAATAGAGGGGGAGGACAAGCCAGGGGTGGTAGATGCAATCACCTTCCTCCGCGAGGTGAACTTGGGGTTAAGACCATCCATTGGTGAGAGTGTAGTGGTGGTCGGGGGTGGCAATGTAGCAGTGGATGCTGCTCGCACAGCACTGCGATTGGACGCCAAGGAGGTTGATCTCGTTTGCCTTGAATCTCGCCAGGAAATGCCAGCTTTCGAATCGGATATTCAAGCCGCCGTAAGTGAAGGCATTGTCATCAACTGCTCTTGGGGGCCAAGGTCAATCGTGGGTGATGACAAGGTCACCGGCATAGAGTTCGTCCGGTGCACGTCCGTTTTTGACGGTGAGGGGAGGTTCAAACCATCGTTTGATGAGAGCGTTAAAACGTCTTTCACCGCCGACACACTGATAATAGCTATCGGCCAGGTCCCACAAATCCCTGAAGATTTCCGTCTCCGTATAGGCAGAGGCAGCACAATTCGAGTCGACCCGGTTACCCTTACCACTAATCGGGAGGGGGTTTTCGCTGGGGGTGATGCTGTCACTGGGCCGGCGACCGTAGTGCAAGCACTGGCAACTGGCAGACAGGCGGCTTTTCGCATTGACGATTACCTCCAGCATAGATATCCGTTAGTTGGCAAAGAGGAAAAGGAAAGCTTGCTCGGCGATCTACTGCCCAAGACCGTAGAAATGATAAGGAAGCTCAACCGCTTTGAGCCTCCCGTCCTTCCCCCTCAGGCAAGGGCGAAACAGTTTGAGCCAGTGGAGCTGGTATATGACTGGGAAAGCGCTGTCAATGAAGCCAGAAGATGCTTGCGCTGCGGCATGGGTGCTGAAATCTTGTTCCAAGATAAATGTGCTGCTTGCCTCACCTGTTTACGGGTCTGTCCTTATCATGTGCCTTACTTGGACGACAGTGGCACTGTCCAGATACCTGCTGACCAGTGTCAAGCCTGCGGTATATGCGTTGGGGAATGTCCTGCCCGGGCTATTGTTCTACGCAAGCCACAGGATCGGCGACATATTGATGAGGAGCTTGACCACGCTCTCAAGACTGCGGCACAGTCGAAGTCCAAGCCCTTGATCATCGGCTTTTGTTGCCAATATGGGCTTTATGGCACTGGCGCTCTGGCAAGGTTATGGAGGCAAGCTAAAGCTGGGATTTGGATAGTGCCTGTCCTGTGTGTAGCCAAGATAGAAGCTAAGCACATATTGCGTGCCTTTGAGATGGGAGCCGAGGGTGTCTTCATTGCTGGGTGTGGACAAGAGCAGTGTGCTAGGGAGGATACTGCTTTCTGGGCTCTCCAGAGAATTGGAAAAGCCAGAAAGGTACTGGCTCAGATTGGGCTCGAACCGAAGCGCCTTCAAGCTATTAACCTGTATCCCACGGAGACGGATCCTGCCAAGGCTTTGGACGAGTTCACCGAACAAGTAGGAGAGTTGTACTTAGCTTCAGCAGTAGGACAGGAGGTGAAAACTTGATAGTCGCAGAGCAGAAGCCATTCCAGGAGATAAGGGGCTTGATTGCTTCATACGAGAAGATATTGGTCCTTGGCTGTGGGACCTGTATGACGGTTTGCGGCGCTGGTGGTGAGAAAGAGGTCTCGCTGCTTCATGGCGCTCTGAGGATAGCACAGGCTAGAGGTGGAGACGAGTCTCATAGCTTCCTAGAATACACAGTCAAGCGGCAGTGTGATTCTGAGTTTCTGGATGTGCTTGAGGACAGGGTCAAGGAGCTGGATGCCATTCTTTCGCTAGGCTGTGGCGTCGGGGTACAGACAGTAGCCGCTCGCTTCCCGGACACACCTGTTTTGCCGGGCGTCAATACTACTTTCATGGGTGCGGCTGAGGAATTGGGTGTCTGGGATGAAAGATGCGCCGCCTGCGGAGACTGCCGCTTAGCTGAGACTGCCGGTATTTGCCCTATTACCAGATGCGCCAAGGGCATACTCAATGGTCCGTGTGCTGGCAGCAAAAATGGGAAATGTGAGGCTAACAAGGACATGGACTGTGCCTGGACCCTGATCTATAAGCGCTTGGAACGTCTGGGCCAGTTGGAGAAGATGCGCCGGTATTACCCTCCCAGAAACTTTCGCACTATTCCTAGGCCGAGAAGAATCACCAGCAAGGCCGGTATCGAACTAGGAGGTGCTAATGGCTAAATCACTATTTGAGGAAAAACTGAATTCTGACCGCTTTTTGGTGACCACCGAGGTTGGGCCTCCTAAGGGAGTTGACATTTCAGAAATGGTTCATCACATAGAGCTGCTTAAGGACAAAGTCGATGCTATTAATATCACCGACCACCAGAGTTCCGTGATGAGGTTTCCCTCTCTGGGTGGCTGTCTATTGGTGAAGGAACATGGTGGGGAACCCATCTTGCAGATGACCACCCGCGACCGCAATCGCTTGGCGCTTCAAGCAGACCTCCTGCTGGCATATTCCCAAGGCATCAGGAACGTGCTTTGCCTCACTGGTGATTCCATTGACGTTGGTGACCATAAAGAGGCAAGACCGGTGTTCGACTTGGATTCTGTGCAGTTAATCGTGACCGTCAGGACGATGGAATCAGGCAAGGATCTAGGGGGGACTGATCTCAAGGGGGCTCCAGAATTCTGTATCGGTGCTTCGGTCCATCCGGCGGCAGACTTCATTGAGCCACAACTTATCAAATTTGAAAAGAAGGTGGCTGCCGGAGCGCAGTTCTTCCAGACCCAAGGCGTATTTAACTTCGACACTCTTCGTAGGTTTATGCAATATGCCCGCCAGTTTGACGTTAAAATCCTGGCAGGCATCATAGTTCTGGCTTCAGCAAGAATGGCTCAGTACATGAATGACAACGTCCCCGGTGTAATTGTTCCCCAGGCTGTAATCGATGAACTGGCCGGCGTGGAAAAGGGTAAAGGGCTTCAGAAGGGCATCGAAATTGCTGCGGGGCTCATAAAGACGATTAAAGAAGCAAATGTATGCCACGGAGTACATATTATGGCGGTGGGGAGGGAGAGCATCGTGCCTGAGATCCTGGAAGCGGCTGGACTGGGAATCGGCGCACACGTTTAGGGGGCTGATGGTACAGCCAAAGGATTGGGTGAGCTAATCAAATCTAATGAAAGAGAGAAGGAGGAGAGAGAAAATGGGAAACAGCAAAAGAATCCTAATCGCAGATGATGAGCCTGATTTTCTGTTAGCTTTGCAACTGACTTTGGAGGCTAAACTATATCAGGTTAGCACTGCCAGCAACAGGGCAGAAGCACAGGAAAAAATCAAGACAGGACAGCCTGATATCGTCATTCTGGGTACAATGACCCCGCGTGGGGAGGCATTCTCGTTGCATAAGTGGCTGAAGCAAAATCCCCGAACCAGGGACTTGCCCGTTGTGGTGATCGATGCTCCCCTTGAAAAGCGCCTTGTCAGTGGGTGGAGCATGGATGAGGGTGTGCAAATGGAGGCTGAGGAGTACCTTACCAAGCCCATTGAGCCAGCATCGCTTGTGCCCCGTATCCAGGCACTGCTGGAACGGACGGCTAAGAGGATAAAGGTGCTGGTGGTAGATGACCACACTGTAATCAGGGATGGCATTCGAGCTGTGCTCACGCTGCAAAAGGACATGGTAGTAGTAGGTGAGGCCGTTGACGGGAAAGACGCAGTGGAGAAGACACTTCAGCTTTTACCTGATGTGGTAGTTATGGACATAATAATGCCCCTAGTGAACGGGCTGGAGGCAACCAAGCAGATATGCGCGGAATGCCCTCAGATTAAGGTTCTGATGCTAACACAGTATGACGATGAGGAGAATATCCTCATGGCTGACAATGTAGGAGCCTATGGCTTTATCCCCAAGCGGGCGGCTAGTTCTCAGCTTATATCAGGGATAAGGACTGTGTACGCAGGGCAGCATCTTGAGAAGCCGGCTGGAGTTTCCGGCTGAAACCAGATGGCACCATGTTGCTGGGCAACCTGGGTTGAGTTATTGCCAACTTGGTGGATTGTGTAAACCTGGAGCGGGAAGATTCCTTCTGGTGGAGGTGGGGGAGGACCCCATGTCTATCGGACCGGAATTATTCTCCACAAGTGCTGGTTATAATGTAACCTCAAAGTGTTACCAGAAACAGGCTAAATATCAGAGCCAAATCCTGGTGACACTGTAAGTGGATTTGAAGGAAGGCAGGGTAATCAGTACAATTTGTGGTGTGGGAGGTGTGGTCAAGCTTGTGATGTAGATGAGCCTGTAAGCAAAGAGATGGACTGGCGCGTGGTGGGGGGGGGGGGGGGGCAGGCCTGACCATTTCGTACCATCCGCCAAACTCTCAACGTCTGTGTCATGAGCGTCAAGCGCAGGTAAACCGATGACAGGAAAACCGGGGCGAAAGGAGGTGATGTTTATTTGTAGAGGAAAGAGCTCAAGGCATACTAGTCCAACAAAGCAAATCAAGAGGAGGTAACAGAATGGCTAAAGTAGCACGAGAAATGGTGGAGAAGGCCGGGGTCAATGTCGACGAACTGCTAGAACTACTGGTTAATAATGCAGCGGCTGAACTGACCACTTACTATTACTACACGATACTACGGGTGAACCTGATTGGACTGGATGGCGAGACCGTCAAGGAAATTGCAGAGACAGCCCGCATCGAAGACCGCAACCACTTTGAGGCTCTTGTTCCTCGTATCTATGAGCTTGGCGGACAGCTGCCCGAGTCCATGGTGGATTTCCACAACTGTTCTGCGTGTCCACCTGCCAGCCTGCCGAAAGACCCGACTGATACCAAGGCCATGTTGACGGTGCTGGTAGAAGCGGAGAGATGCGCGGTGCGAGGATACACCAACGTTTGTAATCTTACTGCGGGCAAAGACCATCGCACTTACGACTTGGCACAGGCTATTCTCAACGAGGAAGTGGAGCACGAATCATGGTTCTCTGAATTCCTGGGTGAGGGACCTTCCGGTCACTTCTTGCGCCGTGGGGATACTTCTCCCTTCGTCTCAAAATTTCTGAAGTAATAGCAAAATAGTGTGTCATATGGGGAGGCCCAGAACGGATTTGGGCCTCCCCAAAATTTGGGCGGCTTAGACAAAATGGAAGTCGGATTCCTTCAAAACTATCATCCGGTGACACAGGCGCTTGTGGCAACATGTTTCACCTGGGCGATGACTGCGCTGGGAGCAGCCGCTGTATTTACGGCGAGAGACATAAGCCGGAGAGTGCTTGATGCGATGCTTGGCTTTGCTGGCGGTGTGATGATTGCTGCCAGCTTTTGGTCACTGCTAGCGCCAGCCATTGAAATGTCGGAGGGGAAGGACATTCCTGCGTGGGTACCAGCAGTTGTAGGCTTTCTGGTTGGTGGTATCTTCCTGCGGGTTATTGATAGAGTACTGCCTCATCTGCATATTGGCTTTCCCACCAGGGAGGCTGAAGGTGTGAAAACTAGCTGGCATCGCAGTACGCTGCTCGTTCTTGCCATTACGCTGCACAACATTCCAGAAGGACTCGCTGTTGGGGTAGCCTTTGGAGCTCTTGCTGCTGGCTTACCTGCAGCTTCTTTCGGAGCGGCTGTTGCCCTGGCCATCGGCATAGGTATTCAAAACTTTCCAGAAGGGATGGCGGTTTCTGTGCCCCTGCGACGGGAGGGGCTATCTCGCCGGAAAAGCTTCTGGTACGGGCAGCTATCGGGAGTTGTGGAACCTATCGCCGGCGTTATTGGTGCTGCCACAGTCATTATTGCCCAGCCTACTTTGCCATATGCTCTGGCTTTTGCTGCCGGTGCCATGATATTCGTTGTGATTGAGGAGGTAATCCCGGAAGCTCAGCGTGGCGGTAATACTGATCTGGCAACCATGGGCGGCATGGTCGGTTTTGCGGCAATGATGTTGCTTGACGTCGCTTTTGGCTAGACCCGCGTTGCTTAGGCTCGAATGAGAGTATTCACCAGAGAAGAACTGAGGAAATATGACGGAAGCAACGGCATTGCCTATGTTGCTTGCAACGGTAAGGTATATGATGTCTCCAGCAGTTATCACTGGAGGAAAGGTGTTCATCACGCCATGCATAGCGCCGGACATGATTTGACTGCTGCCCTGGGACGGGCTCCGCATGGTCTCGACCTTTTGCAGAAGTTTCCGATACTAGGCGAGCTTGCTGAGTCGGAGTAACCTGTAACCAGCTAGCTAACTGGCAGCCAGGATGGGAGGTTACGCTTATTCCTTTTTCTTCTCCAGTCCCTTCTCCTTTACCATTGCCTTTGTACGCTTACTTACCTCATCGGCTTTAGAGAGCAGATAGAGCATCCCACCCAAACACACGAGGAAAATGCCAGTGCCGATAGGTGATCCCCAGTACAGCACCAACCATAAACTCTCCATTTCTCCCTCCTTTTATTAGAACAGACTCATATGCTCAGATTATATTATACATGGGTCTACAAGGAAGCTAGAAGAAGATACACCGTCAAAGCCCGTTTGGAGCAAGCTGTGCAAGCAAACGCAAATCGTTTTTGTTTGCAAAGATTCAGGCCAAAGCTGGGTCCCCAACGACAATAAGGTAAGCCGCTCCAGGGTAACAGACCCGGAGTCGAGCAGTCCCTTCTGGTGGAGTCAGGGGGCAGTTAAACTGCGGTCAGACCGAAAATCAAGACCTTCGCTGAGCATTATATTCTGGAGGATTTTGACATAGCGGTGCATGTATGTTACCGTCGGCTGGGAGGTAAAAGTCATGGGAATGAGCCTGAAGCGGACAACCATCTTTCTGACTGAGGAGCAACACGAGAGACTCCGTCGCTTGGCCTTTGAGCAGCGTACCTCTATGGGCAAACTTATTCGCGATGCTACTTTAGAGATATTAGAGGATGCGGAGGATATCAACAAGGGGGTGGAGGCGCTAGCTGACGAAGAAGGCACTGTTACCTGGGAGGAATACCGACACCATAGGAAAGAGCGAGAAGTTCAAGGTGAGCTATAAGGTTGAACTTAGGCGTGCAGTTTGCAAGGAGTTGGATGCGCTGCTTGGGCAAGATTATGAAGCTGTGGCTAAAGCCATTTCAGATCTGGAGCAGGAGCCTAGACCACCAAGAGTCAAGAAATTGGGTGAGAGCGGTCTGTGGCGAATTCGTGTGAGACAGTACAGGATAGTGTATGCCATAAACGATGAAGCACAACTTGTCACGCTGGTACGAGTAGCCAGGCGTAGAGAGGATACATATAAAAGGCCATAAGGGAGTGGCACCGATTCTGCCTTAGAAAGTGATTGCAGCGCCATTAAATAAACCCCGGCTCTCGATTCAGCAGCCTTCATTTAGCTAGCTCCTCTTGTATCATAACACAAGAAGTATGAAAAATTGCTCTGTCCGAGCAGGGGAAACCCCCAACCTT
>Ga0315545_1005195_pt1 | contig 10523 bp, 7 predicted proteins | sample SalMarSW160210MG_FD_203096 | JGI IMG/M metagenome (GOLD analysis project Ga0315545, IMG submission 203096) | Salt marsh sediment microbial communities from the Plum Island Ecosystem LTER, Massachusetts, United States - Salt Marsh Sediment SW1602-10 ...
CCAAATCAATCCCGCTGAGGCTGGACAGGTCAGAGCCAAGCAAAGCGACATCAGGAAGATTAGCTTCGATTGTATCGAGTGGGTTCTGAGTTGGGTCGCATTCCAATATCTCCAGGTCAGGTTGCCCCGACAGTCCCTGACGTACCCCGGCTCTGAAAAGTGCTTGCTCATCAATTACCATAACCTTGATCTTATCCATCAGTCACCTCCTGATGATCCTCTATATGTCTAGTTCAGACGACCTCTTAATTGCCTAGATTTAGCTCCGTTGAGTTATCGTATAACGTAATCCCTCTGCTGTCAATATTATATCATTTCACACTGTGAGATATTTGAGGCCGCGCCAGTTCAGATAGAGGTGACCCCTTATATGTTCGTAACATTTGGGAATGACCCTCCACGTCATTAGGACGCCCGGCTTTTCGGGGCGTGGCAATCTGTTGCCCCCACCAAGATTGCTTCGTCGCCCTTCCCCAGAAGGGCTCCTCGCAACGACGCCGGGGAGATTGCGGAGCCTGTTTCGAAGCGTAGGCGAGGAATCTCGCCCCTGGCAATGGCAAAAAAGAGAGTATCACTAAGGTGCTGAGGGAGGACAGGGTCTTGACAAGTGGTATTAAGGTAGTATAATGGTAACAGGCTGAAAGTACTAGCAGGTGATGTTGTCTAATGAACCGGCGCAGGTCTAATATAGAGATAATAGCTGATATGCTCCGAGTCGGCGAAAATGGCGCGGGCAAGACGGAGATTATGTATAGTGCCAACATGAGCTACGCTCAGATACAAAAATATCTTGGCTTTCTCTTGAACCACGGATTCATTAACAAAGTGAAGTTAGGAAATCCGTCAGTTAGCTATCAGGTAACGGAAAAAGGAGGAGCGCTACTCAGAAACATAGACGGCATAGTTGAAGTACTCGAGTTCCGAAACGGCAATAATGGCCACGGAGCTTGAGGCTCGAATGTTGCGGAGTTACTAAGGGGTGCCTGGAGTAGAGTGAAGTCACCCCTTGTTTAATATAAAAATAATGTAAGGAGTTATTATGACAGGAGCGGTACATGGCTGAAAAAAGAATGCTAATAGTAGATGCCGAACTGGTGAAAAAAGTAGACGACAACCGCGGTGACCTGGGGCGGTCGGAGTTCATTGACCTTCTCATTGAGAGTCAATTGAAGGAAAAGGAAGAAGGTAAAAAGCAAGGCGGCGTAACCCGAGAAGAATTTCACCAGTTTCAGGAAGGCACGAAGGAGCTATTGCGCAGTTTCCTGGAATTCTTCATCAGTTACGGATTGGAGCTAGGTAAGCAGCCCAGCGATAGCGAATTCGAGCACCTGAGCCACAAACTGCAGAGTCTGGGTGGCGCGGCAAAAGTAAAAAGCTCCTGAATTTCTCGCATTTTCCCCCGCGGCTACATTCTCCACAGCTTCAAATAGAACTATCTTCTAGAAAATAATCCCTTCCCAAGCTATTCCAGCCTTGTCATACTGTTCTCACGATAGCGATTTTCCGTTCGTCATTTCGAATGACACGGAGGAAAGCAGGAGGACTAGCCATGACAAGACCTATTGATTTACTGCGACAGGGGAGAAAACAGGAGCTGTGGCAAATGTGCTGCGGTTTTATTGACCTTAGGCTGGAGCAGTTTATGGACATCCAGAAGAGGCTGCTTCTGGAGCAGATTGAACTACTGAAGAGCTGCGAGCTGGGTAGGAAGGTAATGCATGGCACCATGCCCGAGACTGTGGAAGAATTCCGAGAGCAGGTACCATTGACAATCTATGGTGACTACTTGCCTGACCTTGTGGAAAAGAGGGAGGATGTCTTGCCGGCCAAGGTCGCTAGATGGGTACGAACTTCGGGTCACACCGGTGAATACGATGTCAAGTGGGTGCCCATGGCCGAGAATTTTCTCCGTGAATATCAAAAGGCTGCCATCGCCATTGGGCTTTTTGGTTTGTGCAAGGGGAGGGGTGATACTTCAAAAGTCAAGGAACATCTAAAGATGCTATATATGGTAGGGCCTCGGGAATATGCAAGCGGTCTTGGCATTGACTTAACGCGGCAAGCGCTTAATTATGACTTATTGCCTTCGAACGCTGATCAATTAATATCCTTTCAGGAAAAAATACAGGCTGGCTTCAGGGAGGCTTTGTATCGAGGGCTCGATGGCTTTGGCGGCTTGTCATCCGTCCTGGTTGCCGTCGGGGAGCAACTCAAGCAACAGTCGCGAAGGATAAGCATTCGTTCTTTGCTATCTCATCCTAATGCTCTATTCCGAGTGACCAAGGCGCTAGCGAAAAGTAAACTAGCCCGTCGCCCTATGTTACCTAAGGACTTATGGTCGGTTAAGGTAATTGGCGGTGGTGGTGCAGATTGCAGCATCTTCGGGAAAAGAGTTAAAGAGCTATGGGGGCGGCATCCCCTGGAGACCTACGGTGGTACAGAAGGGGGTATCTACGCCGCGCAAACTTGGGATTGTGAGGGCATGGTCTTCTTCCCCAACCTCAACTTCTTTGAATTCGTCCCCGAAAGGGAATGGTTCAAATGGCAGCTAGCCCATTCCTACAGGCCGAAGACTGTTTTGCTTGACGAAGTGCAAGCTGGCGAGATCTACGAGGTGGTCATCACCAATTTTCACGGTGGCATTATGACGAGGTATCGGCCTGGTGATCTGATAAAGATAACCTCATTGCGAAACGAAAAACTCAATATTGACATTCCTCAAATGGTATTTCATAGTCGAGCTGATGAACTCATCGATATCACTGGTTTTGGTCATTTGACAGAAAGACTAATCTGGCAGGCAATTGAAGGCATTGGCATTCCCTATGCTGACTGGACGGCACGCAAAGAAGTGATAGATGATAAGCCGATGCTACATCTCTACCTTGAGCTCAAGGATGACCTTATCACTAGCGAACAAGGTGTGGCAGCAGCGATATATGAGGAGCTAATGAAACTGGACAGCGTTTATCATTACAATATTTACCGCGCTTATGGTGATCCAGAGACCGTGCTTGGGCTGAAACCCGTAAAAGTTACTTTTCTTCGTCAGGGTGCGTTTTCTACTTACATCGCTCAGCGACAAGCTGAGGGCGCTGCCCTGGGTCATTTGAAGCCATCACATGTCAATCCTTCAGAAGCAGTACTTTCCCAACTTGGGGGTGCCAGGATTCCGGTGGAAGCTGCGCCCGCGACTGAATCTGAACGTACAGCTGCTCGATGACAATAACACAGTGTCCCGAAGAAAATGGGGCTGCCTTGTCTAGGCAGAGAAGGCGAGGTCAAAACCTTGCCTTCCTTGTTTATCAATCCAAGCCTTCCGCAGGTTCTTCGTCGGTGGCTCAGAGTGACGGAAGACCGAAGCTTCAGGCTCGCCTCGTGCTGTGAGACCCTTGACTGAGAGCACCCAGTACTTTTGGGGGATTACTTCAGTCCCTCTTGACAGTGTGTAAATTCATGTCAATAATAACCATATATTATGGATACCCATGCTTTGGTTCCCTTAATTGCCTTCGTCGCTTATGTGCCTCTGCTCGGCATTCTGTTGGCTAACCGACCGTGGCAAAGGCGGCACAAGCTTCTCTTGCTATATCTCATTCCTGCCATTGCGTGGAGCTTCAGCGACTTCCTCTTCCGCGGCGCTTTCTTTGCGGACCGGGGCGACGTTCTGCTTAAAGTTGTCCTCTGCACTGGCATCTGGATGGGGATTGGATTTTACTGTTTCTTCTCTTCTTTCTGCCAAACTCAAGTTCGAAAGGCATTCTTTGCCTATATTTGGTTAGTCAGTGCTGTTGTCCTGGCATTTTTGGATAAGCTACCCGAGAGCGGCGCTGCTCTTAACTACGGTCTTCCGCTTCTTCTCTTAGCCATTTCTCTGACTATGCTATTCTTCAAAGGTATATATTCTTTGGTACAGAAGTTCAGGTTTTCGTCAGATGCGGCAGAGCGTAACCAGATTGCTTATCTCTTCCTTGCGATGGGCACGTTGGCTGTTTTTGGTTTTGTCTCTTTCACTGGCTTCGGTAGGGAGTATCCTATGGCCCACATCGGCAACCTGGCCATGGCCTGTATCATTACCTATGCTGTAGTGAGGCATCGCTTATTAGATGTCAAGCTAGTTTTCCGGCAGGCCCTGATATATCTAGGCCTCTGCGGCATTGGTCTTGCCGTAGCTTCACTGCTTTTTTTATTGGCTTACGTACTCTTTGATTTTGTTCCCGACTGGCTCACTTTATTGGTGGCCATCGGCGTAGGGATTCCAGTGCTCACCTTTCTGGTTCAAAAAATTCGTGATCCCTGGCGAGCAAGGGTGGATGAAGCTTTTATCGGGGAGAGATACTCCTACCGCAGGCAGCTATCTGAATTTGTCACCAAGATACACAATGTTCCCACGCTGGAGCAGTTTGGCAGCGATTTCATATCCCTGCTTTCTCAATCGATTGGCTGTCGGAGGGCTTGTTTGTTCTTGCCTGAAGCCGAAAACGGAGGTTTTCGTGCCCGATTTGCTTACCCTCCCGTGGAGGACAACCCTATGGGGAACTTCAAATTGAAGCAGGATAGTCCTGTTGTGACCTGGCTGAAACGCGAAAAAACCATACTACCGAAAGGGGACCTCGTTATCTTTCCTGAGTTCCAATCCATATGGCGGGAGGAAAGAGAAGAAATCCAGCTGGCAGGGGTAGAGATACTTGTTCCCTTAATGAATAGGGGTGAGCTTGTAGCTGTTCTGGCAATAAGTGAGAGGCGAGATGGGAAGCTTTATGGTGTTGAGGACATTGATTTGTTGGAGTCTATCGCCGCCCAGGTGGCAGCAAGCATGGAAAAGGAGTATTTCCACGAGCAATTGCGAGAGCAAGACAAAGAAATAACCCTGATTAACCGTTTAACCACAATCATCACTTCCAGCGTGAGCATTCAGGGGATATTCGATGGTTTTGCCCAGGAGCTAAAGGAAGTGGTAGATGTCGATTGGGCAGCCATCGGTTTAATTGATGGAGATGAGCTTTGTATCTCGGCTCTATCCGGTACCATAGTCTCTCCATGGCAGAGGGGAGAGAGGATACCGCTTAAAGGGACGGGTACGGAGTGGGTATGCCGGGAGAGGAAGAGCTCATATGAAGCCGACCTGGTGCGATACCATAGATTCTGGACGGGGGAGCATTATTTGCAGCAAGGAATTCGCTCTATTGTCTACCTGCCCTTGAGTATCAAAGAACAGGGTATTGGCAGCCTGGTTTTGGCTAGTCTCAAACCTAACGCCTACAGTCACAGGCAAATAAGACTTCTGGAGCAGGTGGCTTTACAGATTGCTACGCCGATTGAGAATGCCCAACTTTATGCCCGGGCGGAGCAGAGGTCTCGTATTGATGAGCTTACCGGGCTCTTCAACCGGCGCCATTTTGAAGAACGGCTCAAAGAAGAGATTGGCCGGCATTCCCGCTACGGTAACTTGTTCTCCATATTCCTGATCGACCTGGATAGCTTCAAGACCTATAACGACGTATATGGACATCCTTCCGGGGATGTTCTTCTGAGTCAGCTAGGGAAGATTATCAAGAGTTCTATCAGGGATGCTGACCAGGCTTTTCGCTATGGCGGCGATGAATTTGTCGTCGTTCTGCCACACACAGCTGTGGAAGATGCCCGTGTCGTGGCTGACCGAGTTCGCGAGACGATTGCCGGAGAAATGGAGAAAAAGGGAATTGCTGTAACTTGCAGCATTGGTTTGGCTTGTTATCCCTCGGACGGAGTTATGGCCGGCGAGCTTGTTACCGTAGCTGACACTGCTCTTTATTATGCCAAGCGAACCGGAGGCAATCGGGTGTACCTTTCTTCCAAGATTTTGTCTGAGCCACTGGACGATGCAGGCACCTACGCTAGGCATAATGGTCTGAGCGCCATTTACGCCTTGGTCTCCACAGTGGAGGCCAAAGATCCCTATACTTACGGTCATTCCAGGAAAGTTAATACTTATGCCGTCGCTCTGGCAGAAGCGATTGGGCTGTCGCCTGAGGATGTGTCCAGAGTCAGTACTGCTGCTCTGCTTCACGACATTGGCAAAATTGGCGTTTCCGACAAAGTCTTGAACAAAAAAGGCAAGCTAACTAAGGAAGATTGGGAAGCGATCAAGTCGCATCCTAGATTAGGGGCAACCATCGTAGGTAACATACCTAATCTTGCTCCCTGTGTCAGTACCATTCTACATCACCACGAGAGGTGGGATGGTGGTGGCTACCCTGAAGGACTGAAAGGCGAACAGATTTCCGTGGAAGCTCGCATCCTCGCTATAGCTGACAGCTTCGATGCGATGAGTTCTGCCCGTCCTTACCGTCCTGCCTTGTGTGGTGAGAAGGTGCTAAGAGAACTGCGCCGTGGTGCCGGGTCTCAGTTTGATCCTGAACTGGTGGAGGTCTTCATCGGCATTGTCGAAGCCGGACTTTCTGATAAAGTGAAGATAGGTCAAGCCGCATCTAGTAAATAAATTAGACCGTAGTAACTGCGGTCTACAGACCTAAATCTATATCAGCCGGCAATCACTGAAGGGGATGTTTTTCAATAGGTTTTGTTTCACTATTTCGGCACATCACCATAAGTGTCTATGCAGCAGGATTTAGATTTCGTTAGAATCTTCTGACATCCTTCGGTGTTCTATTTCTGGTGAAATCCGACCGGTGCGTAGGGTGAAAGCAACTGGAAGAAAACAGATGACAATCGAGGTGAGCTGGGGCGGTCTGAGTTCATTGACTTTCTTTTTGAGAGTCAGTTGAAGGAAAAAGAAGACGGTAAGAAGCAAGGCGATGCAACCGGAGAGGAATTTCACCAGTTTCAGGAAGGCACGAAAGAGCCATTGCGCAATTTCCTGGAATTCTTCATCGGCTACGGGTTGGAGCCAGGCCAGCAACCCAGCGATAGCGAATTCGAGCACCTGAGTCGCGAATTGCAGAGTCTAGGCGGCCCGGCAAAAGTTAAGAGCTCTTAATTCCCTCACATTTTCCGTCGCGGCTACATTCCGCACAGCTTCAAATAGAACTATCTTCTAGAAAATAATCTCTTCCCAAGCTATTCCAGCGTTGTCATACTGACCTCAAGATAGCGATTTTCCGTTTGTCATTCTCAATGATACGGAGGAAAGCTGGAGAAACAGCTATGACAAGTCCGCTTTATCTACTGCGAGAAGGGAGGAAAGATGAGCTTTGGCAGATGTGTTGCGGCTTTCTTGACCTGAGCCTGGAGCAATTTATGACTATCCAGAAGAGGCTGCTTCTGGAGCAGATCGGGCTACTGAAGAACAGTGAGCTAGGCAGGAGGGTGATGCGCGGCGTCATGCCCGAGACGGTGGAAGAATTCCGCGAGCAGGTACCATTTACAACCTATGACGACTATCTGCCCGAGCTTGTGCAAATGAGGGAGGATGTGTTGCCGTCCAAACCTGCCCTTTGGGTTCATACCGTAGGCAGGGCCGGCGAGTACAACTTTAAATGGGTGCCCTTATCCGAGAGGTTCCTAAATGAGTTTGAGCGCGTGGCTGGCGGCGTTGGGCTTCTGGCTTCCTGCAACTCTGAGGGCGATTTTCCTCTGATAGAACGCCTGAAGAGTCTGCCCACTATAGGTGCTCGAGATTATGGGTCGGGCGTCGTAGGATACCTGATGCAAGAAGCACTTGGCTGCGATTTCTTTCCTTCGAATTGCGATACACGCGGTATGACATTTCAAGAGAGGATAAAAGCTGGTCTTGAGGAGGCTTTGTGTCGGGGACTTGATGCCGTCGGCGGTTTGCCTTCTGTCCTGGTCTATGTCGGGGAGATGTTTAACCAAGGAGCAATAAGCATAGACAGTCGTTTTCTACTGTCTCATCCCAGGGCATGCATCCGCTTCATCAAAGGATTAATCAAGAGCAGACTGGCCGGTCGCCCTTTGCTGCCCAAGGACTTGTGGTCGCTGAAGGCTATTGTCGGTGGTGGTATGGACAGCACTATCTTTGGGAAGAAGGTAGAAGAGCTATGGGGACGGAGACTTCTGGAGACATATGGTGGCACTGAAGGCGGGGTTTATGCCACTCAGACCTGGGACCATGAGAGCATGACTTTCGTGGCCAACCTCAATTTCTTTGAGTTCATTCCGGAGAGGGAGCGGTTCAAATCGCAATTAGACCATTCCTACCAGCCAAAAACTATCTTGCTGGACGAGGTAAAAGAGGGTGAGAAATACGAGCTAGTCATCACCAATTTCCATGGTGGCATCATGACCCGGTATAGGCTCGGCGATATTGTCAAAATAACCTCGCTCAGAAACGAGAGGTTGGCTATCAATACTCCTCAGATGGTGTTCCATAGCCGCGCCGACGACCTCATTGACGTTGCTAGCCTCGGGCGGGTGACAGAGAAAGTAATCGAGGAGGCACTTGAAAACAGCGACATTTCTTACGTAGATTGGGTAGCACGCAAGGAAATAGTTGATGATAAGCCTGTGCTGCATTTCTATCTCGAGCTTACAGAAGGCTATATTGCCAGTGAAGAAAGCCTGGCGACAGCGATATTCGCGCAATTCAAGAAGTTGGATAGAAAATATCGCTGCAACTTCTATCGACTTATCGGTGATATGGAATTACTGCTCGGCCTGAAGCCTGTAAAAGTCAGTTTGCTTCCTCAGGGCGCATTCTCCAGCTATATCTCCCAACAGCAGGCTGAAGGAATTGCCTTGGAAAATATTGGACCGCCGTATATTAATCCGTCCGACGAAGTGCTTTCTTTGTTGAGGGCTCCAGGAGTCGTGGTGGAAGCTGTGCCAACAACCGAAGGCGAGCGTGCGGCTGCCTGATTAAATCGACCCTGCCATGACAAGGCCAATTGAATCATTGCGGCAAGGCAGAAAGAATGAGCTATGGCAGATGTGCTGTGGCTTCATTGACCTTACACTAGAGCAAGTCATGACTGTCCAGAAGAGGCTGCTTCTGGAGCAAATTGAGCTATTGAAGAAGTGTGAGCTGGGCAGGAGACTGATGCGCGGTACCATACCGACCACTGTAGAAGAATTCCGAGAGCAGGTGCCTTTCACCACTTACGCTGATTATTGTCCTGAACTCATAGAAAAAAGGGAAGATGTGTTACCAGCCGAGGTTGCCAGGTGGGTGAGAACTTCAGGCACGGCTCAGGAATCCTATGTTAAATGGGTACCCTTTTCCGTGGGCTTTGTTGGCGAATTGGAGAAGGTGCTGGCAGCCGAGATTATTTTTTCAGGCTGCAAAAGTAGAGGTGATGTCTCAGGGCTCAAGGAACACTTGAAGGTACTGCAAACTCTAGGTCCTCCAGAGTATGGGACGGGTTTTTTAGCCCAGGTAACAAAACAGGCGATCAACTGTGACCTGCTGCCTTCTCAGACAGAGGGGTTACCTTTTGAACAGTGCGTAAAACTGGGCTTCGAGGAAGCTCTATACCGTGGTCTTGACGGTTTCGGTGGTATAGCTTCTGCATTAGTCTATGCCGGAGAACAAATTAAGAAGCGAGCAGGAAATACAAGCATCCACTTTCTATTAGCTCACCCCGGTGCATTATTTCGAGTAACCAGGGGACTGGCTAAGAGCAAGCTGGCTCACCGTGCCCTGTTACCCAAGGACCTGTGGACAGTGCAAGGGATAGTATGTGGTGGCAGCGACGCTTCGATTCTTAAAAAAAGAGTGGAGGAATTATGGGACAGACATCCTCTACAGCATTATGCCAGTTGTGAAGGAGGCCATTGTGCTCTACAGACCTGGGACTTTGAAGGCATGACCTTTGTGCCCAACCTCAACTTCTTCGAATTCATTCCTGAAACGGAACACTTCAAGTGGCAATTAAGCCATTCCTACCAGCCGAAGACTGTTTTGCTGGATGAGGTAAGGGCTGGCGAGAACTATGAGATAGTTCTTACCAACTTTCATGGCGGGGCCTTCGTAAGGTATAGGATTGGCGACATAATAAGAATAACTTCGCTGCGAAACGAGAGGTTAAATATTGATATCCCACAGATGGTGTTTTATAGTCGAGCCGATGACCGAATTGATATTTCCGGTTTTGGGCGTCTTACAGAAAGGGTGATTTGGGAAGCGATCGAAAACAGCGGCATCTCTTATAAAGATTGGACGGCGCGCAAAGAAATATATGCAGATATGACATTATTACGTCTCTATCTGGAGCTCGGGGACAATTATGCTGCCAGCGAGGACGCTGTAGCGACAACGATATATGGCGAACTGCAAAAGCTGGATAGTGTATATCACTATAACCACTACGGGGCATATAGCGACCCCGAGACTATCCTTGGTCTGAAGCCTATCAAGGTTACCTTTCTCCGTCAAGGTGCCTTTGCCAGATATATTGCTCAACGTCAGGCTGAAGGCGCTGATTTAGGCAGCATCAAACCGCCCCATATTAACCCGTCGGATAAGATACTTTCCCTTCTGGGAGTTCCCGAGATTGTGGTGAAACCTGTACCAGCAACCGAAGCCGAGCGTGCGGCTGCTTGATAACAGCGGCGTAACTCAGCAA
>Ga0315545_1005196_pt1 | contig 10521 bp, 8 predicted proteins | sample SalMarSW160210MG_FD_203096 | JGI IMG/M metagenome (GOLD analysis project Ga0315545, IMG submission 203096) | Salt marsh sediment microbial communities from the Plum Island Ecosystem LTER, Massachusetts, United States - Salt Marsh Sediment SW1602-10 ...
TCCCAAGATTATCGAAGGAGCTGTGCTTTCAGAAACTGAGGCAGAAAAACTTCGCCTGACCGGCTTCAAGGGCTCGAGCTGACCAGAACCAAAGCGGGGCGCCGGGGGAGAAGTAACTTATAGCAAGTTTGTGGGACTTGACGCTCCTCGCTCTTACGTCCCCGGTCATCACAACAATCTATTTAACTTTCTATCACTCTATTTTTCCTGCTGTATCTAAAATCAAGCGTTCTATTCCCTCCTCGCCCTCGATGAACCGAAGTTTGACTGCCAAGTATGCCAAGGGCATATTCTCTTTGCTGCCCGCCATAAGAGCCGTTTTCGTCCAGTCCTTCTCCGTCGTTAGTATCATATCGACGTTCAGGTATCTGGCCTCTTCGTAAATATCGTTAATGTCTGCGGGCACATATCGATGATGGTCGCCGTAAATCTTCGAAGCGACAACATTCAGTCCCAATTGCTTCAGTGTCTTCATAAAGGCGTCGGGATTGCCTATACCGCAAAAAGCAAAGACGCTCTTTTCCCGAAGCTCTTCAAGGCCGAACTCCGGGCCGCTCATCTGCGCGCTCGGCCTGTCTTTTGTCCTTAACACTTTTACACAAAGCGGCGCGTGAACAGCACGTGCGATTGTAATGCTCGGCTTAATCTGCTTCAGTTTTGTTTCAATTTCTTCCAACTGCAACCACGAAACCTGGTCAGACCTTGTTATCACAACTGCACCGGCACGTGAGATTGCCGAGACAGGCTCTCTGAGCAATCCGGCGGGCAGCAGCCGGCCATAGCCAAAAGGACATGTCGCATCAATCACTACTATATCCAGGTCTCGCGCCAAACGCCGATGTTGAAAACCATCGTCCATAATAACGACTTTGGCGCCAGACTGCTCAACGGCCCGAGAGGCTCCAGCGACGCGGTCCGGTTCGATTACTATTTTCGCATCGGGGCAGGATTTAGCCAGAATTGCCGGTTCGTCGCGGAGCCTGCCCTTTTGGCTTTTGTAGCCCCGTGTAAGAATCACGCAGCGCAGACCTTTAGATGTCAGGAGATTGGTAATCCATATAACAAGAGGTGTTTTCCCCGTACCGCCTGCCGTTATATTTCCAATGCATATTACAGTTGCCGCCGATCGGTGTTGCTTCAGCCAGCCCTTATTGTAGCAGAAGTTGCGCCCCCTGACTGCCGCAGAATAAAAAAGCGATGCAAACCTTAGAAATGGCCTCACGAGCTTTGCGGCAATACGACGGTCTTTGCCGGCGATTATTCTGTGAATATCCAATATACAAACCTCGTGCTCACAGCTTGCATTTACGCCGCAGATATATTTCGCTGCCGCCTACTGACTTAGCTTCTCGATGATAGCATCCGCCATCTGGCTGGTACCTACGGCACCTGGGTCATCACGGCTCGGCTTCATATCATAGGTTACGTTTTTGCCTTCCGCTATTACCTCGGCAACGGCCCGCTCTAATTTGTCGGCTTCGGCCATCTTGTTAATATGTCGCAGCAACAGCACACCGCTGAGTATCAATGCAGTAGGATTGACCTTGTTCTGGCCCTTGTATTTCGGGGCGCTACCATGTGTGGCCTCGAAAATAGCGCCTTTCTCACCGATATTCGCGCCAGGCGCCACGCCGAGTCCGCCAACCAGCCCCGCACAAAGGTCGCTTAAAATATCGCCGTAGAGATTCGGCAGCACGATTACATCATAAAGCTCCGGCTTTTGTATGAGCTGCATACACATATTATCAACAATCCGGTCTTCAAACTCGATGTCCGAATGTCGCTTGGCGACCTGCCGGCTTGTCTCCAGCCACAACCCGTCGCTGTACTTCATAATGTTGGCCTTGTGCACCGAGGTAACCTTTCGTCTGCCCATTTTGCGCGCATAATCGAAGGCAAATTCGAAAATTCGCTCCGTTGCTCTTACCGAAATCGGCTTTATGCTTATACCCGAGTCCGAGGTAATTTTGCGGCTGCTGTGCTTGTTTATCCACTCGATAAGCTCAGCCGTTTCGTCCTTACCTCGTTCGAATTCAATCCCTGCGTACAGGTCTTCGGTATTTTCTCGAACCACGACAAGGTCAATGTTTTCATACCTGCTGCGTACACCCTTGTAGCTTTTACATGGCCTTAGACAAACGTACAGGTCAAGCGTTTGTCGCATATACACGTTTATACTTCGAAAGCCGGTCCCCACGGGTGTCGTTACGGGCGCCTTCAGGCAAATGCCGTTTTTCCGAACCGACTCTAACGTCGCATCCGGCAGGGGGGTCCCGAATTTTTTCATCGCATCTGTTCCCGCCTCGACAATTTCCCAGTCGATATCGCCGCCCGCCGCATCGATGCATCGACGCGCTGCCTCGGCAATCTCGGGCCCGATGCCGTCACCGGTGATTAGTGTTACTCTCGTCAATACCGTAACTCCTTATGTAATTTCAAAAAAACTATACTATCGGTCAGGTGAATTGCTGTCAATCTTTTTAAGGTAAGCAGTAGGGGGGTCAAACCACGCAATTGTCCCGCTTCTGCCGTACTTTTCATTTGACGGCAATTAGCACTCAGGTTACTTTCTAACCAAGGAAAAGAATGTGATTGAAATTAAACCCGGCATCGAAATTGATGAGGATGAGCTTGTTTTCAAGGCATCCCGAAGCAGCGGCCCCGGCGGGCAGAATGTTAACAAGCTTAGTACCCGCGTTACGGCCTTATTTGATATCGTGAACAGCCGAAGCCTTTCTGGTGAACAAAAAGAGCTAATAATTAAGCGCTTAGCGAAGCGCGTCGGCAAAGACGGCTTGGTAAAGGTGGTCTCACAACGTCACCGAAGTCAAAAGGCGAATCGGCAGGCCGCAACTGAGAGGCTTGTGGAATTGTTAGCGGCCGCTATGGAAGTCAGGCCAAAACGCAAAAAAACGAAAAAACCGCGTGCCGCCAATCAACGGCGTTTAGAAGAGAAAAAGAGACGAAGTATATTAAAGCAGCACAGAAGAAAGGATTTACCCGCCGAATAGCTTAACGAACACTACGAGATTATCTGGCATATTACGGTTCGGTTTCGCGGCCGGGTGTCGAAATCGACCAGGATAATCTGCTGCCAGGTGCCCAGCGCCAACCGGCCGTCAACAATAGGCACGGTCAGCGATGGGCCTAAAAGAGAGGCTCGCACGTGCGAGTGACCGTTGTCGTCGTGCCAAGTCTTTTCGTGCTCGTAAGATGCTCTCTCAGGAGCTATCCGCTCAAAGGCAGCGGCCAAATCGTAATTCACCAGTCCCGGCTCGTACTCAGTCGTTGTAATACCTGCGGTCGAGCCAACATTGGAGAGGGCAACAAGGCCGTTCTCAACCTTTGATTTTGCCACAGCCCTTTCGACCTCGCCGGTGATATTGATGACGTCCGTATTGCCTTTGCTCTGGACCTTGATTTTCTCGGTCTTAACCATAGTGATATGATAAGGATGGAATTTGTTTTATACAAGATGATTTATAGCCTGGATTTGCCAGTTAGTTGGCGCCAATCAGACAGGATTTACATGATTTTTTGTTTTTTCGGTTTGAAAATTTCTCTGCGCTCTCCGCGGTGATACACGAAGTTACGGTAGCTAAATACGAGATAGAGCTTATCGGGGCCGTTCAACATGAAAAAACAAGCTTACAACAACTCATTGCAAACCACAAACGCCGTAAATTCAACTGAACTTGAGAAGGATTTTACAGCTAAAAGAGCGATCACGTGCAGCGTTTTGTTCCATTTCCTGATTTCATTTCGTGAATCACATCAGATAAACATTTGCTCTGTTCTGGTGTAAGCTTGAGGTCTGTCAATTCCGCCCAATCAAAAGGAGTTTCTTTGATAGCCTTCCATAGTTGCACTTCAAGGTCATTACATAGGGTCTTAGACAGTCCTCTGATAAACTCTTTCGCTTTATCCTGTGTCTTGAATGCAATTAATCGTTGATCATCTGTCACTTGATATGAGAATACTTTTCCTTCCAAAGCATTAGCTAAATTATCTACACATGCGCTAAACTGTTCAAATAGGATGTTCCCCTTTTCCCTATAGTGTTCGCTATCCTTAATATCTAATGCGACTAAAAATCTATGAGCGCCTGATTTTACAATACTTGGAATACAAGTGAATTCTCTGGCGAACCAACGCCCAGAAAAATGAACGCGCACCAATGAATTTTTCCCCTCAGTAATTTCGTTTTGAAATTCAATAAGTTTATTCCAATTATCACCATCGCAAACAACTACAACATCGCCTCCCTTTCCTCCCCCTGTAAGCTTGGCTTCAAATCCTTTGAGCTGTGCTTTTTGGCAAATACAATCAATTTCCTCCGTCGAAATACCAAGCAGATTTCTGAGGCCAGATTGTACAAAGCCGATTGTTTGTACAATATTCTTTGATTCTGACTTGTTTGTTGTGCTAAAGTATGAGCCCATCGCCTGCCAAAGTTCTTCAGATATGGACCCAATGTAAGCCATGGTTATATCGAAAGAACTAGATTCATCGAGGTTGAGATAATCACATTGCGCGAAATATTTTCCAAACTGAGCAATACGTTTTTTTACACTTTTAATGGCTAACTCCGTTGTTTTAGGCTTGCCACTATAGATCGAAGCACAACAAAAATGAAATAGCTCGCAAAAAGCATTAGGATAGTCATCAGAAACACTCTTTGCCTCATAAGGAAAGCGTGAATAGTATGACATCTCTGCAGAGTAATCTGGGCATGGATTGTCTTTCGAGCACTTTGCATTTTGTGGCGGAGGAAAAGTGAAATCTGGGCATTTGGAAGTATTAGAAATTGTGCCGCTTGGATTGAATCCTTCAATTAAATTATCCACATCACCTTTTCGTGGAGTCGTCTGCCTGTAGAATGCAGGGAGACCATCAGGAGAGCCAATGAGAGAAAAGAAAGCATTTGCACCTGAGCTTTGATGGTTATGAAAAAGGGAATCAATACACCAAGCCAAGGGAAAGAGGGTTTTGGAAAAAATAGGATTATGTATAACCTCATCCAGTCTTCTTGTAGGGTTGGAAACTTTTTTCAAAAAGTCGTCAAGTTTGTTTCTTGAAATTTCCTTTTCAAAAAGGTAATTCAGAGCTAATGATAGAGCGGCAGCCAATGCACCGCTGCTTGCAAGTCCACACATGCTGTGCAATTCACTATATAATCCAATCTCTACTCCATTCCATCCGTTTACAGAAAGAAGATGTTCCAACTGGCAGGCAATCATGTCCGTTGGTATGGCAAAACTGCGATTCTTCTTTTCTGGATTTAGATGATCCACGAAAAAGACGTTGTCTGTATCAACTTTGACATTCTTGTTATCTAAACTCCGTCTGACACCTACGTAAAAATACTGTGGTAAGGGCTGCACTATGGCGGGATGCCCAAACATGACCGCATGTTCTCCAGCCAAGAAAAAATTGCCTGGAGCGCGAGCGATGATTTCCCAATCAGCAGTCTTCAAAAATTCCTTCCATTTGTCCATTGAGCAATTCTCCAATTGCCTTTCATTTTACAAAATCGTTTTGACCCATATCCATGATGCTATTTTCATGGTAGGTTTCTTTTCACAAAACCACCATCAACGTGTTACTTGGATATCCTTCGCCAGTTTTATTTACAGCGATGATACAATATCCAAGCTATTTTTCCTTTCGGCTGCTCAACTAAAATGGCATTTGTAAGTATTACCGTTGCCATATTATAAACACACTTTGCCATGAAGTAAAGCTGCAATTTGATGATGTAAGGCTTCCTCCATCGGGAAAATTTACTTTTATTACTTGCGTTTATAGGCCACGGCCTCGATCTGGATAAGGCACTGCGGGTCGGGGAATTCTGTAAACAGGCCTGACCGGGCCGGGTATCCATCCGTGAAAACTCGTCTGTAAACCTAAAAATGTCTACTATGGACATTTCGTTGTCTCATTTAACCTTGCCCGCCTTGGCTGGTCCCCAAACAAAAAACTCCGGCTCCTCGGCAAATAACGACAGCAAAAACAACTCTCCTTCGGCGTTGTAATTTTTATCAATCCATCCTGTAACATAAATGGTGCCGTTTGTTGTCTGGTCTTCTCTGCTCTCATGCAGCAGAAACTCGCCTTTGGTAATAAAGTAAAGCTTTGTTGTATCTTCGCCCCGGTCATCCTTGTAAATTTTAAGAGGTGCGGTGTTGCCCTTGAACGTATTGGTCTTCTCGCCCTGTATGGACTCCTCTACAGTTTCATAATATCTGTTACGGTCGGGCTAACGTTGTGTATTAGTATCGGTGTAACAGCGGCATGGGTTGGATGCGGTTGTTCGGCAGGTCTGTTCCGATTTCCTCAGTTACTTCTATTGGGGCCTTGGCTTTTTGTTAGGAAGCCCCCATCCTGGCTGGTGAGTGAAGTTGTTGGCAATTCCACAGTCGGAGCTTTGGCGGCCACGGACTTTCGTGAATATTCCACACATCCTCCCATTCCGGGCACAATAATGATGATGACTCCCAGTGCAATTAATACAGGTGCGAGCTTTCGAAGGCGGGAATTCTTTCCGGTCTGTTTCTGATTCTCTCGCTGTTCATCTAGTGCTCTGTTACTTGTGTTTTGAGAGTTTGTCATGCTGAGTGAAGCGAAGCATCTGGTATTGAAGAAGAGATTCTTTCCCGGCGCGCCGGGACGCCTCAGAATGACACCCATCATTTGATTTGTAACAGAACACTAGTTTGCTGTCCGTATTTATTTTAGTTTCCCTTCGATGTCTTCAGGTTTTCCTTTTCCTGTTACCCTAACCGTGGAAACAAAATGGTCAAGGACGCTATAGTATTCCGAAAACCTCTTTGCGTTATTCACTACAAAAGATATCTCAAAAACTATTGTTCCATCGATAAGTTTGAATGACCGACCTCGGCCACCATTGCTACGCTCGACATCCTCATCAACGGCTGGCAGGTTGCCCAAGGTTGCCTCTTTGACGTGATTTACCTTTGTAACATCTCCTGCTTTCATAGCGTCGTTATAAACCTGATTTCTCTCTACGACAAACTCTGAAGGTTTCATAGGTGTGGGGGTTGTATATTTCGTCACAAGCAGGGCTATCTCGTTGTTCGGTCCAACAATCATGGTAAATTCCTGCAGTTCCCTGCCATATGGACGTAGTTCTTTTGCCAAATAATCCTTCATCATTGCCACGCGTTCGGCTGGGTGTTCCTGCCATTCTTTCGGATAGTCAAATGACAAGCTCCACTTGGAGAAATGGGCGTACGTTGTGTCTACAGGTTTCCCCTTAGACTTTGGTCCATTCGGCCCGTTCTTTACTTCGACTTTCACAATATCCTGAACATCGAATTTATACATTCCCGCAATCCGCCGTGCTTCGTCGGCAGTAACCTTGCCCGAAAGAATCGCGATACCATCTTCCATCGAAATGCTCACAGTACCAATCTTCATCCCATTGGAATCAAAGATAGCCACCCTGTATTGTTCTATCGGCGGCTGGCAGTTTGTAATAAAACCCGAAGCGAAGCCCCACACCTGTCCTACATACTTAATGAAATCGCCGCTATTTGAAGCCGCCCCGCGCAGTTCGGCTGGAACAAAATTTAAATCATTATCCGCTTTGCCCTCAGCAATCGTGGTGAAAATCAGTTTGGCCGCTTTATATATATCCTGAATATCACTGCGAGCAAAAGCGATTTTAACTTCCAGCGTGCGATTGGCGTCGGCGGAGGCTTTGGATATAGATACATCGTGCAATGAACACGCCCAGCCTGATGGAAATGACGCGATAAGCGTCGGCAAATCGCTTTTCAGTTTTGCTACTGCCGAATCATCTGAAATTTTTTCCTGCACCGGTGCAGAACCGCTCGGGGTCAAAGTTGATATTATCTCATCAAACTCACCCAAAGCATTCGCCCACTCCGATGGAGATGCACTGCACTGAACAACGAACGCGGTTCGCCCGGACAGAAAATATGTGTATCGCCGCCGGACCTTGGCGCCGTTATCCGTCAGTTCGTATGTGCCGTTTATAAGAATTCTCCCCTCAACTTTAGGAAGCTCCCTGTTTACTGTCCGTGCATCGGGGTAATTATTTCTAATCATCGCATCCCATTGGCTCTGCATATCAGAAGTATCGGTAGGTGGTTCCCCTGCTTCCGGCGGCATAATTTCGTAGTGAAAAAAGAATGTCGCAGTTTCGCCTTCCTTCAAGGTTTTACTGAACCCCACATCAATTCCATAAGGCAAATCACTCGTTCGCATCCACCCTTGCGGAATCGTTATCTGATATGCTTTTTCTGTAATGAGCTGCTTGGAACCTGCCGAAGTCACTAATACGAACGCGCTTATTACCGCGAACAATAATAATTTTTTCATAATCCTGCCCTTTCTCTTGGGTTCTGTTTCTTTATTTCCACCACACCCAAATTGCTGACCGATATGTTGGGTGGATGTATCGCAAATTTTCGATATAAATTACATCTAACCTGACATTTCCCATTTACACGGTTAAAAAACATATTTTTCTCCGTACGACATCAAAATCTTACCGAATTGCTTTTTTTTTCAATATTTCCTGTCTGCTTCACAAAACCATCATCACCGTATTACTCGGCTGGCCAACGCCTGCTTTGTTGATTGCAATAACGCGATATTCAATTTCTGTTTTTTCCCAGCTGCTCAACTAAAGCAGCCTGTGTAATTATTGCCGTTAATTTATTATAAACATGTGATGCCATAATGTAAACCTGTAATTTGATGATGTAGGGCTTCGCTCGTAGTGAAACTGATGTAAACCTAAAAATGTCTACTATGGACATTTCGTTGTCTCATTTGACCTTGGTTGCGTCGGCCGGTCCCCAGACAAAAAACTCCGGCTCCTCGGCAAATAACGACAGAAGGAACAACTCCCCTTCGGCGTTGTAGTTTTTATCAACCCATCCTGTAACATAAATGGTGCCGGTTATCGTCTGGTCTTCTCTGCGCTCATGCAGCAGGAACTCGCCTTTGGTAATAAAGTAAAGCTTCGATTTATCTTCGCCCCGGTCATCCTTGTAAATTTTAAGAGGTGCGGTATTGCCCTTGAACGTATTGGTCTTCTCGCCCTGTCTGGACTCCTGTACAGTTTCATAATATCTGTTACGGTCGGTCTTCACTCCGTAGGCCGCGGTCCAGGAACCGGAAATATCACCATCCGGCCAAACCAACAGGTTTATTTTGCCTCGCGGTTCATTGCCTGCGTAAACATTGGTAATATAACGCAATCCTTCCTTTAGAGGCGGCTGGTCGGGAAAGGGCGGCCGTCTGCCGCCCATATCGTAACCATCCAGCACGTCATAGATAAACAAATGACTTTCTTCCCAGGGGTAAGCATTGGGGTCCGTGTATCTGTCTGTTTCCGTGCCGGCGAAGTGATGGAAGATATTTTGCGTATACACCACATAGAGCACAAGAACTATTGCCATTGATATAATAAGCATTAAGAGTGCAAAACCACCCCTGTTTTGATTTGTCTTTAGTCTGAATATCGTGAATTTCACGGCTTTTCTTTCGCGTTTCTTGATGCCGACGAACGAAGAGATTTTTTTCAACTGTAGTACTATAGTAGCCTAAGATGGGTGAGAAACAAGGAATTTTCAAAGCCTGGCTTCTTGTAAAAACCGGTTTGCACGGGTGATTTTGCCCTGAAAAGCCCCGGAAAAAGCCTGGAAAAAATTTCATTTTTTTTATTTTAGCTGTTGACGATGAGACCTTTTGGCCGTATTCTATTATAGATTGTAGGCGGACAAGTTAAGAGCTTTACAGCCTGGCTTGAACGCTGTTTTTGTCTTAATTGCTCTTTTACAAGTTAACAGTCGAGCCTAAAAAAGCAGCGAAAGTGACGCCTGTACGGCAAATGCGCATTTGCCGTGCCGGCGAAAATTGGTGTGCAACTCACTTTCGATGCGTACCAGGGTGCTTGCTTTGGCAGATTGTGCCGAGGCTAAGCTTCCTGGCGAAGTGATGAGCCTCAATTATCGATGTAATCCCGATTTATCGGGATTCAACGAATAAAACTGAAGAGTTTGATCCTGGCTCAGAACGAACGCTGGCGGCGTGGCTAAGACATGCAAGTCGAACGGACCAGTAATTTATTATTGGTTAGTGGCGAAAGGGTGAGGAATAAATAGGTAACGTACCCTCAGCTTCGGGATAGCGTCTCCCGACTTGTCGGGATACCGAAAGGGGCGGTAATACCGGATGATATCATCTTCCATAAGGCGGATGACCAAAGATTTATCGGCAGAGGAGCGGCCTATTTCCTATCAGCTTGTTGGTGAGGTAACGGCTCACCAAGGCATCGACGGGTAGCGGGACTGAGAGGTTGGCCCGCCACATCGGGACTGAGACACTGCCCGGACCTCCACGGAGGGCTGCAGTAACGAATCTTGGGCAATGGGCGAAAGCCTGACCCAGCGACGCCGCGTGTGGGAGGAAGCCCCTCGGGGTGTAAACCACTGTCAGGGCCAAGAAAGTCCCGACTTGTCGGGA
>Ga0315545_1005198_pt1 | contig 10518 bp, 10 predicted proteins | sample SalMarSW160210MG_FD_203096 | JGI IMG/M metagenome (GOLD analysis project Ga0315545, IMG submission 203096) | Salt marsh sediment microbial communities from the Plum Island Ecosystem LTER, Massachusetts, United States - Salt Marsh Sediment SW1602-10 ...
GCCTGTGCTTCGTGCATCGAACAGTTTCATGACTTCTTTGACCGGAGTTGCGGGCTTGAAGCCTTTGGGCTGCTTTAGGTCGCTTATCTTGACACCGTCAAGCCACGGGTGAGCGATCACAGGGCTGTGTCTCAGCAAATCCACCAACCTAAGGGATTCAACAACCCCACGCATGCAAGCGAATGTCACAGACAAGTAACCATGAAGTAAAGTGAGACGTGCACCATGGAGATTGTCCAGTACTTGCACCAGCATAAACGCCGAAACCATAGTATATATCGTAGTCGTCATCTCTGCATTTTTTGAGCTGTCCCCAAGTTATGCCAGCCTGCTCAATTTCTGGAGAATAACCGCTCATGCCCCACCTCTACTTAAGTATAGCCTAACTCAATTATACTACAGTTGGCACTAAACTGGGAGACTAAAAAGGAACGATTCCTACAACGTAGACCTGTTCACCCATCGGCACAAGGAGCTAGGCTTCCCGCACTTCGGAGTGACGCTAAACAATTGTCAATTTTGTTTACCGGTCGGTTCATGCCCTGTCGAAAATAAATTGGCACTGCACAAACCGATGTATTATGTTGCTGTATATGCTGCCCCCCCTTAATTACCTTTACAACCGTGATACAATGAATCATAGGGGCCGCACCGAATTTCGTCTGCAGCACTTGGGGTGGAAGATGAATATAGAGCAGTGGAATCGCTGTATGAGGGCAGTTGCCGGTGCCCTTTTTTATTAAGATCCTGAGTAAGTGAAAAGGAGATGATGCCTATGCTAAATTGAAGCTGGCTTCTTCGCCTGCGGGCTGCGAAGGGGTTGACTCGTCCCACTTTAATAGCCCGATAAATCTAAAAGGAGGTGCAATCGTGGAAAAGGAAGCCATTATCCCCGCCAACTTACCCAGTTGGGTGAAGAAGATGCCGCTGCCGTTGTCACCGGCTGTCAAAGCCGGGGGCTTTGTGTTTGTGTCCGGCTTCGCTGGCTTTCTAGATCCCAAAACGGAAGCACTGGTTGAGGGTATAGAGGCCCAGACGAGGGAGACATTGGAGGTAATTAAGGATGCCTTGGAAGCTGCTGGTTCGTCCCTGGACAAAGTAGTCAAGGTGACCGTGTTCCTAAGAAATGCCCAGGACTTTTCCAAGATGAACGAGGTATATCGCACGTTTTTCCCCAAAGACCCACCGGCTCGCTCCACCATCGTAACTGGGCTGGCATTGCCAGAAATACTAGTCGAGATCGAATGTACGGCGGTGGTGTGATGTGGCCATGGGTGCAAGCAGACATAGCTTATCTTAAGCAAATTGAGCGCGTATTTGGATTTCAATCAAGAGGTCTGAAGACCTCGCCTTATATCTAAAGTGGGCAGTACTGGACTTGAACCAGTGACCTCCTGTGTGTAAGACAGGCGCTCTCACCACTGAGCTAACCGCCCATGATAGCACGCCTGGCGGGATTTGAACCCGCGACCTCAGCCTCCGCAGGGCTGCGCTCTATCCAACTGAGCCACAGGCGCATCGCTACTCCGAAAAGTCCCCGCTTCGCTCGGTGTACTTTCCGGTGACCCTATACATATTCTATTTTCTGTGCCGAAGGAGGGACTTGAACCCTCACGCCCTTAAGGGCACTACGCCCTGAACGTAGCGCGTCTGCCATTCCGCCACTTCGGCTCTATCGTGGGCAGTACTGGACTTGAACCAGTGACCTCTTGCGTGTGAAGCAAGCGCTCTTACCACTGAGCTAACCGCCCCAAACTATACCTATTTTAACCAGAAAACCCCTGTTTGTAAAACCAGCGTTGCTCTGGCAGTCGGGTGTGTCATTGCGAGAAGCAGGATTCTTCGTTTTACTCGGAACAGGTTCCGCAAGCCCTTGGATTCTCCCTCCCCTGGCGGGAGGGAGTTAGAGGGAGGGGGAAATTCACCCTCACCTTAATCCTCTCCCGTCAAGGGAGAGGAGACTTTTCTGAGATTGCTTCGTCATCGCTCACTTCGTTCACGATTCCTCGCAATGACAAATAGGAAGGGCTCGTAATGACACCCCTACAGGGAAATCCTAAATTCTAAACTCTAAACCCTAAACAAATTCTAATATCTAAATTCAAAACTGTTTTGGTGATTTGATATTGTTTAGTATTTCGGATTTAGTATTTAGAGTTTGGTTTTTCTGAGATTGCTACGCCTCGGCTCGCATAGGGGGGATGGACTCTCCCTGCACCTTTGGTTGACTGTCAGCCAGGAAATCAACGCACTCTTGAGCGATACCCGCGGCATCCAGGTGGTACAGAGAGCGAAGCAAGTCCTGCTCCCCATGAGTTACGAATTCATCGGGGATGCCCAATCGTTTCACCCTGACATCTGATATTCCAGATTTTTGCAGCAGCTCCAACACTGCGGCACCAAAGCCGCCGCTGAGGACGTTCTCCTCCACGGTGATTATCTTCCCGGTACGCTTAGCCGTCTGTAATATAAGCTCTGCATCGAGCGGCCTGGCAAAGCGAGCGTTAATCACTGAAGCATTAATGCCACAGGAAGCCAAATGCTCTGCTGCCTCCAGAGAAGGGATAACAGTTGAGCCGATTGCTATGATGGCGACATCTTCACCCTGCTTTATTATTTCACCTTTACCTATGGGAAGCTGGCGAAGCTCGGGGTCTAAGGGAACACCTGAACCGTTCCCCCGGGGGTAGCGAATTACCATGGGGTGTGCTGTGTTCAGGGCAGTGTACAGCAAGTTCTGCAGCTCGCTCTCATCCCCGGGCGCAGAAACAATCATATTGGGTATTAAACCAAGATAGGACAGGTCGAATATCCCCTGGTGCGTCTTGCCGTCCTCCCCTACAATGCCGCTGCGATCCACAGCAAAAACAACCGGCAGGTCGGGAAGACAGACATCGTGAACTATCTGGTCAAAGCCACGCTGCAGGAAGGTGGAATATATCGCTACGATGGGTATAAAGCCCTGAGTAGCCAGCCCGGCAGCCAGGGTAACCGCGTGCTGCTCGGAGATTCCGACATCGTGGACACGGTGAGGAAACTCTCTGGCCAGCTGAGATAGGCCATTGCCCTCAACCATAGCAGCAGTAATCACTACCAATCCGGGGTTATCTCTCATCAGCCTGCTCACTGTTCGGGCAAATATCTCACTATAACCGGGTATTGTCGTCGAAGTCCCGTTGTTCGGGGATAGTCCATGAAAGTGGATGGGATTGTCCTCCGCCGGTTCATAGCCCTTGCCCTTGGTGGTCAGCACATGGATAAGGATAGGCTTGTGGCAGTCCTTCGCGTGGGTGAAAGCAGTTTCAAGCTCGGCAATGCTGTGACCATTTATAGGGCCAAGATAACTAAAGCCAAGCTGCTCCCATATCATGGTGGGCACGATAACCGTTTTGATTCCTTGCTTGAGACGGCGCAGGGCCCGGCACAGCTTCCTGCCGCCAGGCAACAGGCGAAGCAGCCGGGTTGCCCGGTCCCTGGTCTGCTTGTAGCTCCGGCTTGTGCGCAGCATGGTTAACCTCCTGGCTAGCGCTCCCACTGTGGGCGAGATGGACATGCCATTGTCATTGAGCACGACAATGAAGTTCGTGTTCAGATGACCGGCATGATTTAGTGCCTCATAAGTCATGCCGCAGGTAAGGCAGCCATCGCCGGTAACAGCAATTACATGGTAATCATCGCCTGCTGTGTCGCGAGCCAGGGCCATGCCAAGGGCGGCAGAGATAGAATTGCCGGCATGCCCGGCGATGAAGGAATCATGCGGGCTTTCATCGGGGTCGGGAAAGCCGCACAGCCCATTATATTGACGCAGGGTGGGAAATAGCTTCTTCCTGCCCGTCAGCAGCTTGTGGACATAGCTCTGATGCCCCACATCCCAGACAATCTTGTCTTTCGGGCTATCAAATACCCGATGCAGAGCGATGGTAAGCTCAATGGCACCCAGGTTGGAGGCAAGGTGTCCTCCATTTTCGGTTACCCTGCTTACCAGTAATTCCCTGAGCTCAGAGCAGAGCTGGTCCAGTTCACCTTGCTTTAGTGACTTGACGTCACCAGGGCTGTTGACTCTATCCAGTATCTGTGACATTTAGCCTCCAACTGCTTTCCTTGGGAGCCACCATCTGAAGAGGAACAGCAGAAGTCCAATAACCGCCAGGCCTACCACGATAGTCCACCAATATCGGCTGAGCCACGATGGAGCTAGAGCTGCGACGCTAAACTCCTTAGTTAACCCATCTACGGATATGGTATAGCTACCTGGCTCCTCTTTGGTCACGGTGAAGGTTACTGTGTTCGATGCTGATGGAGCTAAAGTCACCGTTTTTGTCTGCTCCACTGCTCCATTTATGGTAAGGTTCAAGGTATAACTACCATCGTAGCCGCCGGTGTTGGTGATATTAGCAGTAACGAGTACTTCCTGTCCCGGCTCCACTTGTTCACTGCTGAGGTCGAGGCTGGTTACACTGAAGTTCTCTGGAGTTGAAGGAATAGCTGCTCCTCCCATAATGGCAAGGGTGGTGAAATGGCTCACCGCGGCAGTTACGATGTTATTTTGGGTATCAACCTGACTGGTTAAGCGAACCCAGTTTTCAGCGGTTGTATTATAATAGGCGATATAAACATCTTCTTCAGATAGATATTGAGGGACATCATTATCCAGATAGCTCAAAGTGAGACTTAGGGCTGGGTCAAATTTAGCTCCTGCAGGTTGGAATTCATAAGCTGTGCCGATAATGTCATAGTCCTCGGGGACTGGTGGCCAATCACTTTGCTTGCTTATCGTGATGGTGCTGAGTCTGTTGTCTTCCTTATCAAGGCAGGAGGTATCCTTGTCCAGTGAAATTGTTACTTCGTTATCCACAGAGCTGACCTGTAGTAGTTCCAGTAGATTGCCCTGTTCGCTAATGTCCCACTCTGAAATGTCTCCGAACACGTTCACTGTGAGGTTATATTCAGCAGGGCCAGGGCCCGCTGTTACTCCAGAGCCACTCAAGGACACTAACACGTTAGCTTCATCGGGGTCATTTGATGGGATGTAGAGCGTTGCTGACTTAGCTACCGTCGATGTTGGGGTGAAAACCACCTGAAGGGTAGCGGAGCCTCCCGGGATTATAGTCTTGTTCGTGACATTGTCGTTCTGGATTGCGAACTGGTCGGCTTTTTCCCCAGTTATTTTTATCGGCCCTACCACTAAGTCGGCATAGCCCACATTGCGCACAGTAAACGTCTGGGGTGAGCTTGATGAACTCACTTTAATATTGCCGAAGTTCTTCGTCGCTGGGCTAACTGAAATATCGGGCTTGATTGGTGGTGCCTCTCCTACCTTAAGGTTAAGAACGGTGACATCACCAGACTTAAATGGATAGCTATCTAACCATTCTCCGCCAGCCTGAACATCGTAGCATTGAGCTGTGACATTGTTCACATAGAAAGTTAGATTGGTTCCGTCAGTTATATTTCCTTGAACTATAAGCTTAGGGTCAAAACCACCTGGTCCACCATATTTACCAGTCTCGATAACGGTTATGGGATTGTCTTCAATGCCGGTTGACACGCCTGTGCCCCTTGCCTCCACCACTGCGCGAATTGGCGCTGCCGTACCGTCTATGGTGACACTCCCATAGAAAGCATGAGGCAATACTGGCTGTGCCCAAGATGGAGTAACGGGTATAGCAAGAACCGGGATTGCTATAAGGCAGATGAGCAGAGCAGTAATTAGCCGGGGTAGCAACCTCATTCAACAACCCCCTGTGTTATCATTGCCACCTTTTTTGTTTGTCATTGCGAGCGCAGCGAAGCAATCTCAAGGCCCCTCACCACACAGAATAGTATCCCCTACTCCTGACTCATTCCGTGTATAATAATGAAAGCCCACTACAAAAGTAAACACCCAACCCGGGAAACGAAATATTTATTGTACCGGCTTGCCATGGGGACAGAGGAACAGTTTCTGTTATTTTAGCGGTTACTAAAACAGAAGTGCCTTTCCAGTGAAGTTAAGCCCCCGACTGAACCAAACCACCACCTTCAAAAGTGCCCATAGGCCTCCCCCTTCTGGTCCCAGTTAGTGCAGAACAACGAGAGGTCACCAAGGTATACCCAGTCATTTCGGTCTAAGTCTGCAGCGGCATTCCAAAGCCATCACCAGGTTTTGTGTTCCAGGCTGTGGAAAACGCCAACAGGTCGCCCAGGTAAATCCAATCGTCGTTGTCGGAATCTCCCTCTCGTGTCGTGCCAAAATCTGCGGCAGTGGTATTACCAACAGTCAACGTTACGCTGGTGTTCACCTCGCTCAGGCATGTCCAGTTCTTAATTCCGATATCATAGGTGCCCGGAGTAAGACCGCTGATGGTGAACACCCCGGTATTGTTGGTGGTGGCATTACCTGTCCATAGCATGTGACTAAGATTACCAGCCTCGAACAGCATTACATTAAATGGCTCTATCCACGTACCACAAGGAGCGCTGCCTCTTTCGGCAAAGCTAACATGCCCCTCCAGGGTAGCATTGGTTACCTCAGCAAAGTTGGCGCAAATGGTGTAGTTATCATTCATGGTTATATTGGTGGGATTGGTGCTGCCACATTATTGGAGAATCGGGGTTATGCTCCCGATAGCGGCGTTGTGCAATTTCGTTACTCATGGTGGAGTAGCAATAGGGGCATCCCTGTATACAGGTATCGTTCATGCCGATATCCTTGCTCACCGAGCATCGGCAGTGTTTGCGCTGATAAGGGTCCTTGGGATAGTTGCCTGGTAATCCCCAGAGTCTATGGAGCAGACTTCCATCGATACATCTCCCCGGCGGCATGCCGAACTCAGTGAAGTCGCGCTCTGAAGCGCAGGTGAAGCTCTCCATGTTATGTTGTTTAGCGATAGCGGCGAGGTCCCTAATAAGAAAACCAATGTGGTGAGAGGAGACCGCTTCTTTGTCGAAGGAAAACCCACTTTGTTCCAATTTGGACAGCCTGCGCTCACTCTTCTTATAGAAATGGACTATGCTTACCACGACCCGGTGGGTGGCTCCTTGTAACCTTCTGGCGATACTGGCGAATTTCTCGCGGTGAAGGTCAACGTTAGTCATGTTCGATAAGATAATAGGGTCATACCTCCAGATGACCCGCAGCGGTCCCACATGTTCACTTAGCTTCAAGAAGGTAGAAATCCGGTCATCAAGGCTGGGCATGCCCGGTTCAAGAGCTTCAGGATAATCGTTGATGGTGAACTGGAAGTAATAGCGGAATCCTGAATTATCAAGTTCGTCTAGATGCGCCAGCATAGGGGCGGGATTTTTTGACCAGAAGACGATAGCATCCACGTCCTCCGGTTTGAGGGATACATGGGATACCTGCCTGGGATTCACGGGGTTGGGCACCAAACACCACCCGGCACGAATCCTGTTCATGAACCACTGACTGTAGAGTGCCGGGATATCTGTTCTGCGGCTGGCAGAGATAATCACGGTGATTTTATTATAATATCGCCCTCTTTCTTTGAAGTATAACAGAGAGATTGCTTCGTCATCCTTCACTTCGTTCGGGATTCCTCGCAATGACAGTCATGGAGGCTGGCGATGCTCACCACTTTGTCATTGCGAGGAGTGTTAGGGGTTGCGAGGCATAGTTTTAAAATGTAGTTGCCCAATTTATTGGGCAAATTGGTGCCTGATGAATCAGGCAACTACAGAATCCGGAGGCGAAGCAACCTCGAAGCAATCTCGCGGCGAAGAAGGCTTCCAATGATGGAACAGTGGTTTTAGCTTTTGTGGTGAAAAATTGTTAGAATTATAAATCTAAGGAGGGAACGATGGGAGATATTCTTGATGAAGCTACAGCGATTGTCAGATGCAGGGAATGTCCGTGGTATAAGAATTGTGTAACTCCGCTGCAGGTTAGTCCTGAAGATATTGCTCAATTCAGGTTGATGTTGCAGCAGGGGAGTCTTCCTGAGCAGGCAAAAAATGAAATGGAGAGTATCCTGGAGAATATGGCTTCTATGAGCCAGAACATAATTTTGCAAAGTTGTCCTGTGTTTGCGCAACGGCTTAAGGAAAGTCCTGAAATGGCTCGACAAATGAAGGAGATGATGCAGAACTGGGGGAAGGAGGAATGACCGAGCAACTAGGCAAGATAGAGAAGCCGGAGGCAGAGCAGTTTAAGGGGGGTAAGAAGCTTTATCTTGTTCCCTTGATATTTTCTGGTGAGGATACTCCTGCAGAATACAACGAAAGATGCCATCGCTACTGGCAGCAGGTGGCAGAGCAGTTAGCCAGTCTGGAAGAAAAAATTGGCAAGGTGAATCGGGTTTATCACGAGTCGATTTCGCTGTCTGGTGAGGAGGGCATGAAGCTGGCTGAAAAGATAAATCAAAGCTGCTATCAAATTGCTAAAAGCAAGTGTGATAACGAGGCTACCTTCGAGGCATTCGAGGATCGGGAATTGCTCGAGGAGATTATAGATTGGGAGAGGTGCCTTTTGCTTGGCTTTGTAACTGTGAAGGTGGCGAGCAAAGTTTCGGAATTTTACACTGAGACTTCGAAGAAGCGGTATGAATTCATGGTTAGCAGGATAACTGAAACGCTTAAGGATAACGAAGCGGGGCTTTTATTCATCACAGAAGGACACAGGTTGCAATTTCCTAGGGACATCGAGGTATTCAGCATTTCTCCGCCGGGTCTGGATGAAATTCACCGCTGGCTTCGCGACGAAGCTAGCAAGGAAAAGGAACTGAAGGAGACAGAGACAGGGAAAGAGACAGAGGAAGAGACAGGGAAAGAGACAGAGGAAGAGACAGGGAAAGAGAAAGAGGCAGGGAAAGAGAAAGAGGAACCCAGGGAAGAGAAAGGAAAGAGGAGGAAGCCAAGGAAAGCGAAGAGGAGAAATGAATAGTAGAACAAGGAGACCAGTGGTTGCCGGGACATTTTATGCCGGGACATCTCAGAGGCTTAAAGAGCAAATCGAGCGATGTTATCGGCATGAGCTTGGTCCTGGTTCTGTGCCTCGGGTCAATGATAAAGGCCCCAGAGAGATTGTAGCTCTGGTTGTTCCTCACGCTGGATATGCTTACTCAGGTCCGGTAGCAGCCCATGCCTATAAAGAGCTTGCCAATGATGGCATTTTCGATACAGCGGTGATACTTGGTCCTAACCATACTGGCTATGGTGCTGCAGTTTCAGTATGGACAAAAGGAGGCTGGGAGACGCCTTTAGGGGTGGTGAAGATAGATGAAGGATTTGCCGATAACCTTTTAGGTGGAGTAATTGAAGTAGACGAGACAGCTCATTTATATGAGCATAGTATAGAAGTCCAGGTACCCTGGCTCCAGCATCTCTATGGAGAAGTTGACATTGTACCGATAACCATGCTTGCTCAGGATATTGAGACTGCCAGGAGGGTTGGCAAGGCTGTTTCTAGAGTTGGTGGTAACATCGTAATCATAGCCAGCAGCGATTTTACCCACTACGAGCCTCATCCCATAGCCTCAGAGAAGGATAAGTCCGTGATGGAGGCGATAACTAATCTGGATGAGGAACAGCTCTACGAGCGGTGTGAGGCGCTTAACTCTACCGCCTGTGGTTATGGTGCCATAGCGGCAGCGATTGTGGCTGCTAAGGAAATGAAAGCGAAACAGGCGACTTTGCTGAAATATGCTACCAGTGGGGATACCAGCGGGGATTTCTCCAGAGTGGTGGGCTATGGCTCCATCGTCATAAGACGGTAAAGCTCTTGTTTACTTAGAGTTTATTATCTCTCCTTTAATATCTTCTTCAACGGTGAGGATGCCAAAGGACTGTGATGCTTTTCCCGGGTTAAAGAAAAGAATGTTGTCAATTACCTTGTTCTGGGAGAAATGGGAGTGCCCGAAGATTATGGCGTCTAATTTCTCGTCGGGAAACATGGTTTTCACCTTTTTCTCCATTTCCCATGGAGCCCCCCAGCCATGAGTGATGCCAATCCTTTTGCTCCCTACCTCGATTATCTCCTTTTCAGGCAATGAATTCCTTAGTTCATTTGAATCCATATTGCCGTGAACTGCCGTTACTTTTCCCAATTTGTGCAACCCCTCAAGCACATTCAGGGTGATGAAATCCCCGGCGTGGACTATCAAGTCCACCGTAGAAAGGTAGTCAATTATCTTCCTGGGCATGTCATCCAACGAAGTTACGTGAGTGTCGGAAAGCACAGCTATTTTCAAAGATACCTCCTTCAAAGAATCTTCGTAGCCCGTATATTATCACTCTGGCCATCTTGTCAACAAAGCGGTTGTATTGACATTAAACTTATAGTATATTTTTTGTGTGTACCGGCTACTGCTTCCAGGATCCGGTAACCTTGTAAGAGGAGGAAAACGGTGAGCAGAAGGATATGGCAGTTTGTGATGAGTGGTGAGCAACATGTAGTGGATTTAGAGTGGAATTCGCTTGGTCTAGCGGGGAAGCTCAACGTAGATAACAGGCTTATTGACCATTGGGGTCCACTGATGAGAACTAAGGAGATTTGGTTCGAGATTGGGGGGAAGAGGGCGA
>Ga0315545_1005200_pt1 | contig 10517 bp, 9 predicted proteins | sample SalMarSW160210MG_FD_203096 | JGI IMG/M metagenome (GOLD analysis project Ga0315545, IMG submission 203096) | Salt marsh sediment microbial communities from the Plum Island Ecosystem LTER, Massachusetts, United States - Salt Marsh Sediment SW1602-10 ...
TCACCTCGCCGGCGATGTTCAGCAGCGGGCCGCCCGAGTTGCCCGGGTTGATGGCGGCGTCCGTCTGGATCATGTCCCCGTAGGTGCGCATCCCTTCCTCGTCGGCCACGAGCGTGTAGACGTAGGTGCGGTGCACGCCCGAGACGATTCCGACGGTCATCACCGGCTCGGCATCGTCGAAGAGGAAGCCGATCGGGTTCCCGAGCGCGATCGCATACATGCCCGGGCGCACCTTGTCGGAATCGCCGAGCTGGAGGATGGGGAACGTGCGGTCCTTTTCCTCGTCGGGCAGGACGATCTTCACGAGCGCGATATCCAGGAGCTGGTCGCACCCGACGACGCGGCCGTCGTACTTGTCCCCGTTGCTCAGCAGCACCGAGAACTTCTTGCCGCCGTGGACGACGTGCTCGTTGGTGATCAGGTAGCCGCGCTTGTCGACGATGAAGCCCGAGCCGATCGCCTGCGGCATCCGCTCGACGCCGTACTTGATCTTCTCGGCGAGATCGAGCTCGCCCGACTCGGGAAAGACCGTCACGACCGCCGGCTCGACGCGTGCAAACAGCTCCTGGAGGGCGCCTTCGATGTTGACCGCCTGCGCGGAGGCGTCCACGCCGCCGTTCTGCGCGCGGGCGGTGCCCGCGCAGGCCAGCAGCGCGCACACGATCGCCCACACAACGAGCGCGTGCACACTCCGGCTTCTCGTCCGTGTGTTCCACATCGGTCGGGCCCTTACGGGATCTGGAGTTTGTCTTTGATCTTCGCCGTCAGCTCGGCGGCGAGCTCGGGGTTGTTCTTGATCTCGGCCTTGACCGTCTCGCGGCCCTGGCCGAGCCGCTCATCGCCGTAGTTGAACCAGGCACCGCGCTTCTCGACGACGCCGTGCTGCACGGCCAGATCGAGGATGTTGCCGGCGGCCGAGATCCCCTCGTCGTACATGATGTCGAACTCGGCGAGCCGAAACGGCGGCGCCACCTTGTTCTTGACCACGCGCGCCTTGACCCGGTTGCCGATGATCTCGCCCGTGCTCGACTTGATCGACTCGGTGCGCCGCAGGTCGACGCGTACCGACGAGTAGAACTTGAGCGCCCGGCCGCCGGGCGTCGTCTCGGGGTTGCCGAACATCACGCCGATCTTCATCCGCAACTGGTTGATGAAGATGACACACGTCTTCGAGCGCGCGACCGCCGCCGTCAGCTTGCGCAGCGCCTGCGACATGAGCCGCGCCTGGAGCCCGACGTGCTGGTCGCCGATCTCGCCCTCGATCTCGGCACGCGGCACGAGCGCGGCGACCGAATCGATCACGATCAGGTCGAGCGAGTTGGACCGGACCAGCATCTCGGCGATGTTGAGCGCGTCCTCGCCGCAGTCCGGCTGCGAGATCAACAGCTCGTCGAGATCGACGCCGATCAGCTTCGCATACGACGGATCGACCGCGTGCTCAGCGTCGATGTAGGTGCCCATGCCGCCGAGCCGCTGCGCGTTGGCGAGCACGCTGAGCGCGAGCGTCGATTTGCCCGACGCTTCGGGGCCGAAAATCTCGACGACACGGCCGCGGGGCATCCCGCCGATGCCGAGCGCCACGTCGAGCGCGAGCGCGCCCGTCGGGATCGCCCCAATGCGCACGCGGGCCGCGTCGTCGCCGAGCCGCATGATGGCGCCCTCGCCGAACTGCTTCTCGATCTGGCTGAGCGTCAGACCGACCGCCTTCTTCTTGGCTGGGTCGATCTCGGCTCGAGGCGCACGGACCTCGGGTCGTTTCACCTCGGCCTCGGCCTCGGCCGGGTCTGCAACCGTCTCCTGCTGGACTTTCTGTGCCATCTTGCCTCCTCCTCTGTTGGCCGCTCGTCGAGCCACGCCTGCCTCCTCGCTGATCGGTTCACCCAAGTGATGATACCACACGCCCCTGTTGCCCGGCAAGAATAGCACAGCCGAAAGGCGAAAACAAGGCAAAAGAGGCGCCTCTCGCTGTACGCTACGATGGGCCGCTATCCGCCGGCCGCGAGCCGGGCCGTATGCAGCGCCGTGTACCTGGGGCCTTCGGGCGACAGGACGCTGTGGATCAGGTGGACCTCATGCGCCTCGATTCGACCGGCGTCGAACCCCTCGTTCGCCGCGACCAGCTCGTGCAGCCGTTCCCAGCCCGCCGGCGACCGGAACCGGCCTAGCGTCAGGTGTGCCGAGAACGGCCGTCGCTCGCGGGCGAAGCCGGCGGCCCCGGCGCGCTCGTCGATGGCCTTCGCGAGCACGCGCACCTCCTCCGTCCCGGTCGTGATGCCGACCCACAGCACGCGCGGCCGGCGCTCGTTGGGGAACACGCCGAGGCCGCCGAACCCAACCTCGAACGCGGCGACGGCGGGAGCGATCTCGTCGAGCGCGGCGCTCATCGCGCTGATCTGCTGCGCGCTCGCCTCGCCGAGGAACTTCAGCGTCAGATGCGCGCTCTCGGGTTTGACCCAGCGCACGTCGGCCTCCGCGGGCCGCAGCAGGCGCTGGAGCTCGCGCAAGCGCGCGCGAACGGCCTCGGTGAGATCGATGGCGATGAATGTCCGCTTGGTCTCAGCCACGTTTGCCTCCCCCGGATGCGCTGTCGTTGCTCCCTGCGCCTCGTGCACGGACCGTATCACGCCGGCCCCGGGTGGTCAACGCGTCGAGGGGAAAGCCGTACGCGTGGATCCGTTGCGGCAGGTCACAAAAAAGCCGGGCGAGTTGCCTCGCCCGGGCGCCGGTTCCGCGCTGTTGCGTCTGTGCTGCGTGCCTGTGCCTTGCCTAGGCGGAACCAATGGCGTTGGATGTCCTGACGGGCACCGGGCCTTCGCTCAACGCCCGCGCTGCTCAGAGCCGCCTAGGTGGTACGCTCCGAAGTCCCGCGCCGACGCCTCCGCCGGGGCCACTCCCCACGGCCTTACAGAAGCAGGTCCCGGACAAAGACACTTCCTCAGGAGGAAATAGCGGGAAACGCCGATACCCTTCAGCTTTTCCACGCTAATAGTCGCACATTCCTGTCCCGATTTCAAGGAAAAACTGACCCGGCCGTGAGCTTGAGTGCGTGATCACTGCAAAAAGACACGGCTGGAACGCAGTTTCCCTTGACATGTGCCGGCAGATTATGTATTATCCTAACAACTAATTGGGTATCGGGGTTTGCGTTCTGGCCTTTCCGTCTGCCGGGGTGTCTTTCTCTCTCTGCCCCGCAGGAGGTTGCGGCGCTCCCCATCTTGCTCGGGGAGAGGCGAACACCATGCCGGGAACATGCAATCGGAGGGGGTAGTATGAAGAAAACTCTTATCGCACTGGCGGCGCTCGTCATCTGCGCTCTGCCGCTTGTGGCGTCGGCGGATTGGGATCCGTGCCATCCTGATCCGGACACCAAGTTTTACCAGCTTCCAGACCCGCTGGGCTGGGACATCAGGGTGACCACGCCGAAACTCCTGGCAGACGACTTCGTCTGCATCTCGACTGATTACATCACGGACGTGCACTTCTGGGGCTCCTGGGAGGCTGGCGTCGTCGGGGAGATCACTGGTATCCACGTGAGCTTCCACGCCGACGTGCCTGCCGGCGCTGACACGCCCTGGAGCCATCCCGGTGAGGAGCTCTGGGCCAAGGACCTCATTCTCGATGAAGTCCCCGCTGGTTCGGTGGTGATCCAGGACGCGGTCTCGGGACCTCAGGGCTGGTATGACCCGAACGAGCCGAACGACTGGGTGCGCTACGACCACACCGGTATGGTGCAGGTTAACATCTTCCTGGATCAGATCTTCGAGCTCTCCGAGCTGTTCATCCAGGAGGGCACTCGAGCCGTGCCAATGATCTACTGGCTTGATCTGCAGGTGGATGTGGCTCCTCCCCCGGGTACCACGGCCCTCCCGGTCGATTTCGGGTGGAAGACCTCCGTGCAGCACTTTCAGGACGACGCGGTCTGGGCCGACTGGGGGCCGGACTGCCCCGCGCCTGTTGGCGACCAGTGGGCCGAGCTGATCGACCCGGAGACTGGCGAGTCGCTCGACCTGGCTTTCGTGATTACCGGCATTCCGGTTCCTGAGCCTGGGATCATGGTTCTGTCCGGGCTGGGCCTGCTTGCACTGCTGGCACGGCGGCGCAAGAAGTAGCCCGAGCGCAGACGATAGACGAAACGCACGCATCGCCCCTCCGGCAGTTCGCTGCCGGAGGGGCTTGCTTACGCCTTTGGTTGACGCGCCTGCGCGCTGGCCGTCCGGCGATCAACGGCGCTTCGGACAGCTTGATGGCGGGGAGACAATGTGGACCCCTTGACGCCACGGCCTGAACATGGTATTCTTGTTGTTGAACACGGGTATCACGGGGCTTGATGGCTCTGCGGGCAGCGGGAGCGCTGGCGCGGGCTGACTCGGCGTCGACGCGCAACTCCATGGCGAACGTCCCTACTGCGGCAACCCGTCGGCAGAAGCTGTCTGAGCGAGGAGGGTTGTATGCATGAGCAGGCGCTTCGGTCTTGGGCAATCGTCGTTGCTTTCGGGCTGGCTGTGGCCTGTCCATTCTGCTCAGCTCTTGCTCCAGCGGCGTCGATCGTGTCCTGGGGCTGGGACGGCTATGGGTATGTCAGCGACACGCCCGCGGGCACCGACTTCGTCGATATCGCCGCGGGCCTGACTCATTGCCTGGCGCTGAGGTTCGATGGTTCGATCGCGGCCTGGGGCTATGACTCGTATGGGAAAGTGAGCGACACGCCTGTGGGCACCGGGTTCGTCGATATCGGTGCGGGCATGTACCACAGCGCGGCGCTGAAGGCGGACGGCACGCTCGTCACGTGGGGAAGCGACGCTGATGGCCAGCTTAGCGACATGCCGACCGGCAGCGACTTCGTGGACCTCTTCGTCGGGGACTTGGGTAATCTGGCCTTGAAGTCCGACGGGTCCATCGTCGAATGGGGCTACGCTGAGACCCACGGGTTCAAACGCGTGCCGCCAACAGGGAACGACTTCGTCGCGCTAGGGGGCAGGGGGCGTTGCTCCCTCGCCCTCCGGTCCGACGGTTCGATCGTGGGGTGGGGTGTGGGCCCGCTCGCTCTCGCGGACATCCCCGCTGGAAACGACTTTGCTGCGATTGCCGGCGGATCCTTTCACAGTCTGGCCTTGAGGGCCGATGGTTCGATCGTCTCCTGGGGCGATGACACCTATGGTCAGGTTAGCGACACACCCACAGGGGATGACTTCGTCGCTATCTCCGGAGGTGCCTACTACAGCCTCGCTTTGAGGTCCGACGGCTCCATCGTCGCGTGGGGCTGGGACTATGGATTCCTGAGCGATGTGCCCGCTGGGAGTGGCTTCGTTGGCATCGCTGGAGGATACTGCTATGGCCTGGCCCTTATTCCTGAGCCAGGGGTCACGGTTCTCGTTGGCCTCGGGCTGATAGCCCTTCTGCGCCGCAGTAGGTAGGGAACAGAGAGCGGATCGATTTCGCGACAAGAACCGGCTTTGCAGGGCCCCCCGGAGCTATCCTTCCGGAGGGCCCTTTTTTCGTCCACACGCGGAAGGGGCTCATCGCCACGCCTTCGGCGAACGCCGAACGCCCGCCATGATCGCAGGCTGGCACACACCCATGGCAGCGAACTGCTTCCTTGACGAGAGCGGGAGGAGTGGGGTATAATGTGCACCGTTTTCAGGGGGATTCTCTTCGGTTCCTAGTCCGGAATCCGCCGAGCATGCTGCCTCCAGGCTGCCCGGCGTGCTTCGTCCACGCCACCGCGAGAACCTCCAGCGGGCTGCATGGCAACGGGAACGATTCAGATAAGGGGGATTCATCATGAACAGGTGTCTTTTTGCCGTCATCGCTCTCATGTTCTGCGCGATTCCCTTGGCGGCGCGAGCCGACTGGGATCCGTGCAATCCCGATCCAAACACGAAGTTCTTCCAGCTCCCGGACACAACCGGGTGGGATGTCAAGGTGACGATGCCGATGCTGCTCGCAGACGACTTCGTCTGCACGGAGACCGGCTGGGTCACGGGCATCCACTTCTGGGGCTCCTGGAAGGCCGGCATAGCCGGGGAGATCACGCGCATTCACCTGAGCTTCCACGCCGACATACCTGCCGGGGAGATCACGCCCTACAGCCTTCCGGGCCAAGAGCTCTGGTCTAAGGAGATCATGGTTGCCGACGTCCCGGCTGGTTCCGTGACGTTCCGGGACGAGGATACGGGCGTGGAGGGCTGGTACGAGCCGAATACGGGTGAGTACAGTCAGTACGACCACATCGGCATGACGCAGGTCAATGTCTTCCTGGATCAGATGTTCCCGCGCGAAGAGCTGTTCATCCAGGATGGCGCGCCGGGCAATCCGGTCACTTACTGGCTCGACATCCAGGTTGACGTCCTGGATCCCGCGATGACCGACTTCGGATGGAAGACGTCATTGCAGCACCACGGGCCGGACTACGCGGTCTGGAGCGACTGGGAGCCAGGTATGGACAAGCCTTGGGGCGACGAGTGGGACGAGCTGCTGGATCCGGTCACGGGCGAGGGGCTTGACATGGCGTTCGTGCTCACGGGCATCCCGATTCCCGAGCCGGGCGTGCTCGTCGTGGCCGGTCTAGGCGTGCTGGCCCTGCTCCGGCGCAGCCGCTAACGGCGCTAGGTACACCAAGCAATTACGAGGCCCTTCGGCACGCCCCGCGTGTGGAACTGCTTTCTGTCTTCTGCCTTTGCGGTCTTGGCGCCTTTGCGTGAGTCTACTCGATGAAGCCGTCGCGGCGGAGGAAGGCGTCGACGGCGGCGTGCCAGTGCGGGGGCGTGGCGCCGGTGGTGGCCGTGTACTTGGTGGTCGAGAGGACGCTGCGGGCCGGGCGCGTGGCGACCCAGGGCAGGTCGGTCGACTTGATGGCGACGAGGCGGCCCGTGTCGATGCCGGCGCGGTCGAAGATGTAGCGGGTCATCTCGAGGCGAGTGCAGGGCCCGGTATTGGTGAAGTGGAAGACGCCGCGTGCGCCGGCATCGACGAGCCGCTCGATCGCTTCGGCGAGGTCGACCGAGTACGTTGGGCATCCGACCTGGTCGTCGATGACCTTGACCGGCTCTGCATCGTCCGCTCGCCGCAGCATGGCGCGGACGAAGCTCTTGTCGGCGTGGCCGAACAGCCAGCAGATGCGAATGACGAGGTAATCGGCCGTCGCGACGGCGACGGCCCGTTCGCCCGCCAGCTTGCTCTCGGCGTAGACGCTGAGCGGATCGACGGGATCGTCTTCCGGGTAGGCGTCGGTCGAGGTTCCGGCGAAGACGTAGTCGGTGCTGATCTGGACCAGCAGCGCGCCCACCTCCGAGCACGCCTTGGCGAGGTTGCCCGCGCCGTCCGCATTGACGGAAAAGGCTTCCGCGCGGTGCTCCTCGCACCAATCGACGGCCGTCGCCGCGGCGCAGTTGACGACGAGCTGTGGCCGCACCTCGGCCAGCGCCTTGCGGCACGCCTCGGGGTCGGTGACGTCGAGCTCGGGCAGGTCGAGGCCGGTCGCCTCGGGCCAGCGTTCGAGGAAGTCGGCGCCCGCCATCCCGAGCGCGCCGACGATGAGCAGCCTAGCGGTCTCCATAGTGCTTCAGGTAGTAGTCGCGGAAGTCGCCGGACTTGATCGGCTCCCACCAGGCGCGGCTGTCGGCGTACCACCGGACCGTGGCGCGCAGACCGTCCTCGAACGGCGTGGTGGGCGTCCAGCCGAGCGCGGCGAGTTTCGCGGTGTCGAGCGAGTAGCGCCGGTCGTGGCCGAGCCGGTCGCGGACGAGGCGGATCAACGCGTGCGGCTTGCCGAGCTCGTCGCAGATCCGTTGGGCGATGTCGATGTTCTCGCGCTCGTTGCCGCCGCCGATGTTGTAGGTCTCGCCGGCCTCGCCGCGCTCGATCAGGAAGCGGATGGCGTCGCAATGGTCGTCGACGTGGAGCCAGTCGCGCACGTTGCGGCCGTCACCGTAGAGGGGCAGCTCCTTGTCCTCGATCGCGTTGGTGGCAAAGAGGGGGACGAACTTCTCGGGGTACTGGTACGGGCCGTAGTTGTTCGAGGCGCGCGTGACGATCACGTCGAGGCCGTAGGTGGCGAAGTAGGAGTAGGCGAGCCGGTCGCCGCCCGCCTTGCTCGCCGCGTACGGGTTGCGGGGCATGAGCGGGTCGGTCTCGCCGGACGAGCCGCTGTCGACGCTGCCGTACACCTCGTCGGTGCTGATCTGGATGAAGCGGCTGACGCCGTGCTCGCGCGCGGCCTCGAGCAGCACGTAGACGCCGTAGACGTCGGTCGTGATGAAGTGGCCGGGGTCGGTAATCGCGCGATCGACGTGGCTCTCGGCGGCGAAGTTGACGACAACGTCGACGCCGTCCTGGAACAGCTCGCCGACCACCTTCGGGTCGGCGATGTCGCCTTTGACGAAGCGGTAGCGCGGATCGTCGGCGACGGGCGCGACGTTCTCGGGCCGGCCGGCGTAGGTGAGCTTGTCGAGATTGATGACGCGGACGTCACGGTCGTCCGGATTCCGGTCCGCGGCCAGCAGGCGGCGGATGAAGTTGCTGCCGATGAAGCCGGCGCCGCCGGTGACAAGATACGTGCGTGGCATGCTGTGGTCCTCTCGAGGGGCGTGCGCCCTGGCCGCGGCGGCTCAGGGCCGTTTCAGCTCCTTCTTTTCCCATTTTTCGTCGAAGAAGTCGAGCTTGTGCAGCGGCATCACCGTGCTCGTGGTGATGTTGGCCAGGTGCATGCTCACGCGCTTGAGGTAGCGCGCGAGCAAGGTGTGCGCAACGGCGCGCCGTCGCGGCGGGTCCTCTTCGAGCAGGCTGTCAATGATCGCCTCGGCCCGCTTCGCGATCGAGCGGGTCTTTGTCACCATCCCGCGGCCGAGCTCTCGGTTGGACTCCTCGAACGAGCGCGCCACCGGCTCGAAGCAGGCATCGAGCTCGGCGATGACGGCGCGGAACTCGTCGGTCTGACTGCCGCGTGCGAGTGGCTCGCCGATGAAGCGAGCCACCTCGAGGATGTTCTTGCAGTAGTCGCCGATGCGTTCGGCGTCCTTGACCACGCTCATGAGCACGAGGCAGGTCGGCACGTCGCTGCCCGGCAAGAACGAGAGATGCTCGACGAGCTGCTTGCGGATCTGGCGCTCGGCTTTGTTGACCTCGAGGTCGCGATCGTAGATCGCCTGTGCGGCCGCCGTGTCGCCCCCATCGCCCTCGAGCAGCCACTTGGTGACCGCCTGGAACATCCAGTGCGCGTCGCGGATCATCCTGACGAGCCCCTCGCACATCTGCACGAGGATTGGCTTGCGGCGCCACGCTTCGATCAGTTCCTTGAACATAGTGTCCTCCTAGAGCAGCCGCCCGAGTAGAACGCAGAGAAGGGGCAGCAAGAAAAACATCCCGAGTAAGTATACCACGGCGATCCACCGAGATCGGCTCGCTACGCCCGAGAACCACTGGGCCAGACCGAGAGGGATGCGCCGCATCGGCTTGAGCGGGAAGAAGACAAGGATGCCGTTGAGATTGAACAACGTGTGCACCAGCGCGATGGCCAGAGCGCTGACGCTACCCGTGGCCAGCGCCGCCAGAATGCCGGTGACCGTGGTGCCCAGGTTGGCGCCAAGTGTGACGGCGAAAATCTGCTCGATCGTCACGATGCCGGCGGCCGCCATCGGCACGCAGAGCGACAGCGTCATCGAGCTGCTCTGCACCACAAGCGTCACGCCGAGACCGAGCAGGATGCCGACGATGCCGCCGCGGCCGATGAAGCGGTCGAAGATCACGCCGAGCCGCACGGCCGACGCGCTCCGGAGCACGCGCACGATGGTGAACAGCGTCCACAAGATCAGGGCCACGGCGAGGACGACGGTGATCGTGGCCGCGATCGGCGAACAGACGCCCTCGCCGAACTCCTCGCCGAACAGCGACGACGTGAGCGACTTGACAAGGCCCGTGATCCACTTGACCAGCGGCGTGCACGCGGCTTTGATCGGGCTGTGGAACTGCTCGACGCCCTCGGCGCCCGAGAAGAAACCGGCCAGGCGGGTGCCGGCCCACCGCAGGTAGCCGGTCGCCAGCTCGATCGGCAGCAGCAACGCGACGGTGAGCAGGTTGAAGAAGTCGTGCACCGTCGCACACCGCAGCGCCCGCCGGAACTCCTCGCGCCGCGAGACGCAGCCGAACGAAACGAGCAGGCTCGTGACCGTCGTGCCGATGTTGGCGCCCATGACGATCGGCACCGCATTGGCCACCGTGATCGTGCCCTGGCCGACGGCGCCGACCACGAGCGAGGTCGTCACCGACGAACTTTGGACGACGCTCGTGATGAGAATGCCGACAAAGAGGCCTACGATGGGATTGCTGGTCGTGGCGATGAGCTGGTGGGCGAATCCCTCGCCGAACAGATCGAGGCCCGCGCCCAAGAGCCGTATCCCGACGAGAAACAAGTACAGAAGCACCAGGACGGTGACCGTGCGCCGGGCAGTCCGCCACCACCGATGGGACGAGACCCGTTCCAAACCTACCCCCTTGATCTGGCCTTCACCAGAACTTCATGC
>Ga0315545_1005205_pt1 | contig 10510 bp, 7 predicted proteins | sample SalMarSW160210MG_FD_203096 | JGI IMG/M metagenome (GOLD analysis project Ga0315545, IMG submission 203096) | Salt marsh sediment microbial communities from the Plum Island Ecosystem LTER, Massachusetts, United States - Salt Marsh Sediment SW1602-10 ...
CGTAGGATTGTGGAGCGCCATAGGGCCGGTGAGGCCCTCTGGAGAAGTTAGCGACCCCAGGGAGCTAAGTTCCCTTTTAGGAGAGGAAGATGACTAATTTTAAAGATCGTATTATTCGAGCTGCTAAGTTAGATATTAATTTGTATGAAGAGGTTGAGGCTGATAAGGGGGCATTGGGCCAGGCTATGGGGGTTGTTGTTCTCTCCAGTATAGCAGCTGGGGTAGGAAGTATTGCAAGAGGGGGATTTAGCGGGATTCTGATGGGAACAATTGCAGCTTTTATTGGGTGGTATATCTGGGCTTATCTCACTTATTTTATTGGTACTAGGTTCCTCCCAGAGCCACAGACTAAAGCAGATTACGGTGAGTTATTACGAACCATCGGTTTTTAAAGCTCCGCTGGGTTGATTCGAATACTGGGTATCATTCCAGGATTGGCAGGGATCGTTTTTCTAGTCGCTTCAATTTGGATGCTGATAGCAATGGTGATCGCGGTAAGACAAGCTCTTGATTATCAGAGCACATTACGCGCTGTAGGGGTTTGCGTGATCGGCTGGGTCATCCAAATGTTAGTCCTTCTGTTATTGTTTTCTATTTTGGGTGGTTCCGCAAAGCCAGTCTAATACTTTTTATGTAGCCGTCAAAACATCAGATAACAAAGTATTTACGGTTTCACTCTGCCTAACCCTACCAAGGTGGGGTTCACAATTGCTTAAACAATAAGCTAAATGGCGCTGGCAAGGCAACGAAGCCAAGGTGTAACCAAGCTTGACTCCCAAGGAAAGCCAACGGGCTAAGCAAGAACACCATTTAGCCTAACGGGATAGCGGGTAAGCGGCTCCGCTTCGTTCCCGCCCAAATTCACTTACTCAGTCTGCTGGAGTGAAAATAAGCTTTCCCCCAGTGAACTTCACTTACCCGCCGTCCAGTAGAGTGAAATTCTGAAATCCGCTGATAGGAGGTAATGAAATGGTACAGAGAGAGAAACGAAAGCCAGCAGCATTCATGAGCTACACTCGCATAGATGACAAATATGGACATTTGACAGAGTTTCGCAAACGTCTAAGCGACGAATTTCACGTACAGACAGGAGAAGAGTTTCCGATCTTCCAGGACCGCAAGGACATCCAGTGGGGTCAGAATTGGAGGGAGCGCGTTGAGGAGTCGCTCAATGTGGTTACATTCCTTATCCCCATCATCACCCCCTGCTTCTTCACCAGTCAGGGCTGCCGTGATGAATTGCAGCAGTTTATCGATCGTGAGAAGGAACTGAACCGCAACGATCTCATTCTCCCTGTCTACTATATTGATTGTCCGCTCCTGAATGACGAGGCAAAACAGGCCACGGACGAGCTGGCCCGGGTAATTGCTGCTCGCCAGTGGGCCGATTGGCGGGAGCTACGAAATGACCCTTTGACTTTCCCGCAGGTTCAAGAGTCAATGACGAAACTTGCAGTTCAAATTCGCGATGCACTAGAGCGTGTGCAGACATCACAGAAGACAGTTATTCCAGGATCGACTCAAATCTCGCGCCAGTCAGCCCGTGAACCAACTCCATCCCTGATACAGGAGGCCGAATCTGTAGGCAAAAGCCAGGAGGTTACACGGCGAATGTCCGCTAAAACCGAGCCTCTTATACGCGTGGTGGATCCCATGCACCGTGGTGACCATCTAACGATCACGGAAGCGATTGAGAAGGCAAAGCCAGGAGACCGGATTCTGGTCCGTCCGGGTCTTTACCAGGAGGGACTCGTCATTGACAAGCCACTGGAGATCATCGGAGACGGTGGCCCTGGCGAGGTTGTGGTACAGGCTACGGGAAAAGACGCCATACTGTTCCAGACAACGATGGGCCGTGTGGCTAACCTGACCTTGAGACAGATAGGCGGTGGGGATTGGTTCGGCGTAAACATTGCCCAGGGACGCCTGGAATTGGAGGGATGTGATATTACCAGCCAGGGCCTGGCCTGTGTTGCCATTCACGGTGGCGCCGATCCACGCCTGCGCCGCAACCATATCTACAACGCCAATCAAAGGGGTGTTTTAGTCTACGACAATGGTCAGGGGGTGCTGGAGGATAACAACATCTTCGGTAACACTCTATCAGGGGTGGGGATCCACTCAGGCAGCAATCCTACGCTGCGCCGCAACCGTATCCACGATAACAAGCAAGCAGGCGTTTACATCCTTGATAACAGCCAGGGAACGCTGGAGGACAACAATATCTTCGGCAATACCTTATTCGGGGTAGGGATCGAGTCAGGCGGCAACCCTACGCTGCGCCGCAATCGCATCCACAATAACAAGCGAGCCGGTGTCTTCATCTACAGGAACGGCCAGGGCGTGCTGGAGGACAACGACATTTTCAGCAACGCTCTATCAGGTGTGGAGATCAAGTCAGGCAGCAATCCCACGCTGTGCCGCAACCGCATTAATAAGAATAGCTACCAGGCTGTGCGGGTCTACGAGGGGGGAGGCGGCAGAATTGAGGACAACGATTTGCGCAACAATGCTCAAGGCGCTTGGGACATTTCCGCCGATAGCGAGCCGAATCTTAAACGTGCCCGCAACACGGAGTAAGGCATTTTGATTAACGCGATTGTGGTGGGTGTAGTGCTGCATAGGCAGCCAAACTCGTTGCCCCTTGCACGTTGTTTGTTTTGGAGGATTCCCAATTCGTTACGCTTCGCCCAAATGGCCTTACTTTGTTCGGCGACTTCAGCAATCCCTGAACCGATAGACTAAATGGCACCAGCAAGGCACGAGGCTTACTGGCTTCCCTTATCCGCTGCCCGTTATACGCTATTCCGCTCCCTATAGCCACTTCTATTTGCGGCGGGGAACGGAAAGATTAGATAAAAATAGCCAAAACATAAGAGGTTTGTTATGTATATTAGTCACAACCACGGGGAACCTATCCAAAAAGAGAGCACAAACATAACGAAAGAGCAACTTGCCCGGCTGAAGGAACTCTTTCCCGAAATCTCCACCGAGGACAAAGTAGACTTTGACAGGCTCCGGGCTACGTTAGGTGACCTGGTGGACGATGGCCCCGAGCGCTATAGTTTCACCTGGGCCGGCAAGCGCGATGCCATCCGTCTACTGCAAACCCCCACTCGTGCTACCCTTGTCCCCTGCCGTGAAGAGTCGGTGGACTTTGACAGTACTAAACACCTCTTCATCGAGGGTGATAACCTCGAAGTGCTCAAGCTGCTCTACAAGCCCTACTTTGGTCGGGTAAAGATGATCTACATTGACCCGCCTTACAACACAGGCAACGACTTTATTTACCCTGATAACTACGCCGATCCGCTAGCGACCTACCTGCAACTCACCGGCCAACAGGATGCCAAGGGTAATCTACTCACCAGTAACCCGGAAACCAGCGGTCGCTACCACTCTACCTGGCTCTCGATGATGTACCCGCGCCTCTTCTTGGCCCGTCAACTGCTGCGCGAGGACGGGGTGATTTTTGTGAGCATTGACGATCACGAGGTGCACAACCTGCGACTGCTGATGAATGAGGTGTTTGGAGAAGAGAATTTTGTAGCAACTGCAGTTTGGCAGAAAGTATTCGCCAGAAAAAACAAGGCCCTAGTTTCCGACAGTCATGACTACATTGTTATTTACACTAAAAGTATTTCATCCTGGCAACGCAACCTACTTCCACGTAGTGAGGGACAATTGGAGGTGTTTAAGAACCCCGATAACGATCCTCGTGGCCCTTGGCAGAGTGTTTCCTTCTCTGTTCAAAGCGAAGATGCCGAAAAGCGAAAAGCTTATCGGTATCCAATTAGATTACCAAGTGGCGAAGAGGTTCTACCTCCCCCGGGACGTCACTGGAATGGACTACCTGAACGCTATGAACAACTTAAAAAGGAAGGCAGATTATGGTTTGGTCCTGATAGAGACAGACTGCCTAGACTGAAAGTTTATTTACAAGAAGTTCAACGAGGAATTGTTCCTGATACTTGGTGGTCATATAATGAGGTGGGACACAATCAAGAAGCCAAGAAGGAAATACTTGAACTATTCCCTGACGAGGAACCTTTCAGTACACCAAAACCAACTCGCCTAACTCACCGAATGCTTCAAATAGCGACAAATCCAGATACTGCAGATATTGTCCTGGATTTTTTCGCCGGCTCTGCCTCGACTGCGCATGCTGTTCTGGGATTGAATCACCAGGATGGCGGTAACCGACGCTTCATTATGGTGCAACTTCCAGAACCAACAGACAACGCGCAATTGCCTACCATTGCCGACATTGGCAAAGAGCGCATCCGGCGGGTGATTAGTAAGATGAAGAGTAAAAAACAACTGTCCCTGGGCTCCCGGAAAACCCAAGAAGATTTGGGTTTCAAAGTCTTTAAGCTGGCCCCATCCAACTACCGGCCCTGGACAGGCGTGGAGGAAGCCACTCCAAACGCCTACGCTGAGCAGATGAAACTCTTCTTCGATCCGCTGGTGGAGGGCTGGACTACGGAGAATGTCATCTACGAAGTGGGGCTCAAAGAAGGTTACGGGTTAAATTGTCGCATTGAACTTTTGCCTGCCATCTCCTCCAATACCATCTACTGCGTCACTGATCCAGACAAGGAACAATCCTTTACCATTTGTCTGGACGATACAATCCACCCCAAAACCATCCGAGCCTTAGACTTGAGCAAAGATGACCTGCTCATCTGCCGTGACCTGGCCCTGGACGACGAAGCAGCAGCCAACTTGGCCTTGCAGTGCCGCTTAAAGACTATCTGAGGGAGTGGCATATGGAATTCCAATTCGATGCTCACCAAAGCTTTCAACTCCAAGCTATCGAGGCTGTAACAGCCCTCTTTGCTGGGCAACCCCACATTGAGACCGATTTGCGCTTCACCCTCGGTCATTCCTCCTTCGCTGCCGTGGCCAACCGGCTGGACTTGGGTGAAGGGGAATTGCTGGACAACCTGCACGCTGTCCAGCGACAAAACGGCATAGCACCTGACCCAGGGTTGATCTGCATCGAAGAGCGCGTCGAGATGGCCAACGGTCCAAAAGATGTGAGTTTCTACAACTTTTCGGTGGAGATGGAGACTGGTACCGGGAAAACCTACATCTACCTGCGTACAGCCCTGGAACTTTACTGCCGCTACGGCCTGCACAAGTTCATCGTCGTGGTTCCCTCGGTGGCCATCCGTGAGGGCGTGCTCAAAACGCTTCAAATCACCGAAAAGCACTTTCAGGAACTCTATGATAATGTTCCCTATCGCTACTATGCCTATGATTCGGCCAACCTCTCCCAGGTACGGCAGTTTGCCCTCTCTGATGGCCTCGAGATTATGGTGATGACGATTGCAGCCTTCAACAAGGCCTCCAACATCATCCGCCAAACCACAGACCGCTTGCAGGGTGAGACACCGGTGCAGTTAGTGCAGACAGCGCGTCCTGTGCTCATTCTCGACGAACCCCAGAATATGGAGAGTGAAAAGAGCATCGCCGCGCTGGCTGTGTTGGATCCCCTCTTCGCTCTGCGTTACAGCGCTACCCATCGCAACCCTTACAATGTTGTCTACCGTCTCACCCCCTACGAAGCTTATCGGCAAAGGTTGGTCAAACATATCGAAGTGGCCTCAGTGATCAAGGAAAACGACATAATTCAGCCATACCTGCGGTTGGCAAGCATTGAAACCAGAAAAAGAACACTTACGGCGCGATTGGCCATCCATAAACTGATGAAAAGTGGCGTCGTGAAGGAACAGGTAATCACTGTCAGACCGGGCGACTCGTTGCAGGAGAAGAGCAGACGGACGGAATACGCTGACTTTGAGGTTGACGAGATCAGCCTCAGTGGAGGATATGTGCGCTTTGCCAACAACCTGGAAATCACAGTGGGCCGGGAACTGGGGGCCGACAAAGAATCTATCTTCGAGGCCCAGATTCTCTATACTGTCGAGGAACATATGCGCAAGCAGGCCAGACTGAAAGACGCGGATCTTAAGGTCCTCTCCCTATTTTTCATTGACCGGGTGGTCAACTACGCCCCAGAAAATGGCCTCATCCGCCATCTGTTCGTGCGTGCTTTCAATGAAGCTAAGCAACACTATCCGAGTTGGCAAAACCGGGATGCCGAAGAGGTGCAAGCCGCTTATTTCGCTCAGCGGCGCGCCCGTAGTGGTGAAATCGTCCTTGAGGACAGCAAGACCGGCGAGGCCGAAAGGGATCGCGAGGCCTACAACCTAATTATGAAAGACAAGGAGCGGTTGCTCTCCTTTGACGAACCAGTGGCGTTTATCTTCTCCCACTCAGCCTTGAGGGAAGGGTGGGACAACCCCAATGTCTTTCAAATCTGCACGCTCAACCAGACTGCATCGGAGGTAAAGAAGCGGCAAGAGGTCGGGCGCGGTGTGCGGTTGCCCGTGAACCAGGCTGGCGAGCGGGTGCAGGATGAAAAATTCAATGTCCTCACCGTTGTGGCCAACGAGAGCTACGAGCGCTTCGTGGCCCAACTCCAGAGCGAGATCGCCTTCGAGTACCGGGAAGAGATCGAAGCTCGCTATGGTAAGCCCATCGGTGACCTGACTGATGAGGAACGTTGTCTAATCGAGGAAGAGTATGGCGAGGGTATCCTGCCGCCCAAACCGGCAGATGCTTGCAAGCGCGGCGTGGCACGACTGCGCAAGGAGTACACACTCAGGCCGGAGTTTCAGGAACTTTGGGAGAAAATCAAGCACAAAACTCGCTACGCGGTCAAGATAGATAGTGAGAGGTTAATCCGTGAAGTGGTGGCTGAACTCAGCCGAGCAGAAATCCGCCCGCCCCGAGTGACCATTACCAAGGCGCGGGTGGATGTAAACCAAGAAAGTGTCTTTGAAGCGTTGCAGATGAGTGCGGCCAAGACCGTATTGGACCTTTCAGGTCGCTATCCTTTGCCCAACCTGGTCGAAATTATGGCGAACCTGATGGAGCACACTATGCCAAAGGTGCGACTAACGCGCCGGACCTTGCTGGAGATTATCAGGAACACCCCCAAGCAACAGGCTGTAATAGATAATCCCACTGAGTTTGCTACCGTTGCCGTGCGCATTATCAAAGGTAAACTGACTGACCAGTTGGTGGAGGGCATCCAGTATGATGAGATCAACGACTGGTATGAGATGACCCAACTAGATGCGGAGATTCCGTCATGGGAAGACTACCTGGTGCCAGCCAGGAAATCAGTATATGACCATGTAATCTATCAGTCCGAGGTCGAACGACAGTTTGTGGAAGGATTGGAACATCGGGACGATGTCAAGCTCTACCTCAAACTCCCCGCCTGGTTCACCGTACCTACCCCTATTGGCGAATACAACCCTGATTGGGCCATTGTGATGGAAGAGCGTGATGAACACGGCCAACCGACCGGTAAACCACTCCTATATCTGGTGCGTGAAACAAAGAGCACACTCGACCGCGACAAGTGGTATCCGGACGAACGTCGCAAAGTCCACTGTGGCGAGCGACACTTCAAAGACACATTAGGAGTGAACTACAAGGTCGTCACATCTGCCCGTGAACTGCCGTGAACCCATATTGTCCACTTCAGGTTTCCCTTGGTCTTCAGAGGCGGGACGCAATGGCAGATTACAGCGAACATATAGCTCCGTTCACAGCCAGACTTATGGGACCTTGCTTTCTTACCATCTCGTTAAGCGCCAGATTTTCTGAGAAAATTATGATAGTTTTATCCACAATCTTTATTTTTCTAATCGGTTTATTCCCTTCCGCTATTCCAGGGTTTTCTCAATCATTTTCTTATCCTTGGTTAGAGCGGTATAGACAACCCGAAAACATAGTTAATCGGATACCAGTTCCTGATGGATATGAAAGAATCAACACAATCCCTGGCACTTTTGCAGATTGGCTGAGATGGCTTCCTCTTAAGGAAGGTAAACCACCTGTTTATCTATTCAACGGGCAGAAGAAGGGAAATCAAGAAGCCCATTTTGCTGTGGTGGACATAGATGTTGGAAAGGGAGACCTCCAACAGTGTGCCGATGCTGTGATTCGACTCCGGGCCGAGTATTTGTATTCTATTGGTGAATATGATGCCATCCATTTCAAATTTACCAGTGGGCACGGGGCAATGTTCAGAAAGTGGATTGAAGGGTATAGGCCGGTAGTTAATGGGAGCAAGGTCAGATGGATTAAGTCTGCAAAGAGGGATTCCTCCTATACCAGTTTTAGAGAATATCTGAATTCGGTCTTTATGTATGCCGGCTCGTATTCTCTGAGCCGGGAGTTATGCAAGGTTAAAGACTTAAGGGAAATGAAGATAGGTAATGTCTTTATTGAGGGTGGATTCCCAGGGCACGCTGTCATAGTGGTGGATATGGCCGTCAATGGAAGAACGGGGAAGAGACTTTTTCTTTTAGTCCAGAGTTATATGCCAGCCCAGGAAATACATATCCTGAAAAATCCTATAGATTCCAAACTGAATCCCTGGTATGAACTCGAATTTGGAGAAACGCTCTATACGCCGGAGTGGACTTTTCGCAAGAGTGATTTGAAGAGATTTTGATGGACATACCCTACATGAGAGCTTTCTAACCGCAAAGAACCCCAAGAAGGCGCAAAGACCGCCAAGGAGTTATTCATCTAATTGGCTAACCAGTTTCTTAAAACCATCTTTTAGCGTCCTCTGTGGTCTTTGCGCTCAAATTGAATCGGTTTCTGAATCAAGTGGATAATCATTTTTCGCAATGAGATAGAATGAAGCTTGTCATTGGAGGGTGGAAGTCAAAAGCAATCCAATGACAGTTGGGGATGATAACATCCTCAATGAGCAGGATTAATTCAAGGATTTTCCAACTATTTAAGAACCCCTAACCTGAATAATTCGTATGCCACCAAGACACAAAGTGTTGATAAAATTTAGATTAGAATAAAAGTTCATAGACTAATCCAGAGCGACCCGGTTTAAAAACCGATTTACTCTAATGTTTTATATCCTTAGTGACTTAGTGTCTTCGTGGCAAAAATTTATGAATAATCCGGGTTTACAGGGAGATTCCTTAGAAAGCTTAGAGGATGGTTCAAATTCAGGCGGTAAGGAAATATGGCAAGGGGAGTTAAGCTTCCCACGGTAACCATAGTGGGTAGGCCAAATGTAGGCAAGTCAACCCTTTTCAATCGCATATTGCGCAGGAGGTTGGCTATTGTTAGCCCAGACTCGGGGATAACGAGGGATAGGAACTATTCCCTGGCCAGTTGTGGTGGGAAGGAGTTTCTGCTGGTAGATACAGGTGGTATGGTTCCCCATACTCAGGATCAGATAGGGGCCGCAGTGAGAACCCAGGCTCAGTTTGCTATTGAGGAGTCTGAAGTGGTGATCTTCTTAGTTGATAATAAAACAGGCCCCGTAGATCTGGATTTTCAGATTGCCAAGCTCTTGTTCAAAAAGGGGGAGAAGGTCATTCTAACTGTTAACAAGGTCGATAACCCAGATCAAGAGCCTGATAGCTATCAGTTTATGAAGCTGGGGTTGGGTGAGCCCCTTCCTCTCTCGGCAACTGGCGGAAGAAACATAGGATCGCTCCTGGATAGGATAGTAGAGAGGATTCCTCCCACAGAAAAGGTTGAGGAAGAGGGGGATCAACTGAGAATTGCCATTATAGGTCGCCCCAATGTGGGAAAATCATCTTTAGTAAATGCCATTTGCGGTCAGGAGAGAGTAATTGTTGATTCCAGGCCTGGCACCACCAGGGATTCCATAGATACCATCTTTCACCAGGATGGTCAGATATTCATCCTGGTAGATACCGCGGGTTTGAGGAGGAGGTGGAAGATAACCACCGGGATAGAATATTACAGCACCTTAAGGGCATTTCGTTCCCTCCAGAGAGCACAGGTGGCCTTGGTTCTCGTTGATGCCTATGAGGGGTTAACCAACCAGGATCTAAAGATATTCTCCCTGGTGAACTCCTCTTACAAGGGACTGGTGATTGTGGCCAATAAGTGGGATCTGGTCGTGGGAAGAAAGAGGAGTGATTTTGAGCTTTATCTAAAGGAGAGAGCCCCTCGTTTCGCCTTTGCCCCTTTTGTACTCACCTCAGCAATAAACGGGATAGGGGTTACGGAATGTCTGGACTGGGCAGAGAAGGTGCAGGAGAATAGGAGAAGAAAGCTGACAACCAGCATGTTAAATAGAAAGCTCCAGGAGTGGACTAAGGCAACTCCACCTCCCTCCCCCGGAGGGAAAGAGATCAGACTCCTTTACCTTGTCCAGACGGGCCAAGAACCGCCCTGTTTCACCTTCTTTAGCAATTATCCCCAGGGTATAGGGAAAAACTACATCGCCTATTTGAGCCACCAAATGAGGAAGGACTTCGATCTTCAGGGAACTCCCATAAAGCTAAAGTTTCACCATAAGTAAGATGATTAACCTTTTCACGGCTTTGATATTAAGTTACATGGTTGGGGCGATTCCCACCAGCGTTTGGGTGGGTAAATTGGCCAAAGGGGTTGATCTGAGGAGATATGGATCTGGCAA
>Ga0315545_1005207_pt1 | contig 10505 bp, 7 predicted proteins | sample SalMarSW160210MG_FD_203096 | JGI IMG/M metagenome (GOLD analysis project Ga0315545, IMG submission 203096) | Salt marsh sediment microbial communities from the Plum Island Ecosystem LTER, Massachusetts, United States - Salt Marsh Sediment SW1602-10 ...
CTTCTTAAAGATACCTGGCAGTTCTGCAAAAGGGACAGAATTAAAACTAAAAGAGTCTATGTAGATGAGGCACATCAATTTGCTGATCCGGAGAATCCTCAAACATTAAAATTTCTCTCTACGTGTATTAAAAGAGGCAGGAAATATGGAATAAGTTTTGTAACAGCGACACAGAATCTACCAGACTTTCTTTTAATAGAAAGATACGGCCAGGCCATTATAGACAACAGCTATTTTAAAATGTTTTTTAGATTGGGAGAAACTGACATTCCTGTAGTAAGAGACCTTTATAATTTTAGCAATCAGGAAATATCTATTCTTAGGGGAAGCAGTTCTAAAAGACAGGGAGCAAAGGGGAAAGGTATATTTATTGCAGGGTCCCAAAGAGTGGTAATCCAAGTTAGGGCTTCTAAATATGAATTAGGGATAATAGATCCTTTACAGTATGAGGAAATATACGGTAATAAACCAAAATTTAGTTATATAAAATAGTAGCATGCCTGAACCCTCGACAATAATATCAACCACATTATCTGTACTTTCACAGGTATCTTTATTTATAAAAAGGTATTGGAAATGGATTGTGGTAGGCCTCTTTGCTTTATTTTTATTACCGGTTGTTATATTTTCAATTGCAATAAATGTTCTATTTCCGCAAGTAAGCGTAGATGATTTTTTATTATATAAAGATATAACTGAAGAAACTGAAATAGAGTGGACTTCATCGATTGCCTATAATGTAGTAAAGCTTGATAATTATTTGGTAGATAACGTACCCGAAGAGAGCGTATTTGATTTTTTATTAATAAATTTTACAGAGTATGAAATTGTAGAGATAGAGGAAGAGATTACTAAAATAGTTGATGGGGAAGAGATAAAGGAAACTATAATAAGAAGAGAATACAATGTCATAAGGGAGCTAGAAGCAACCGGATATGAAGAAATAAAAAAACTTCTGGAATCTTTGGATTATGATACTTTCAAATCAAATATGATGGTAAAAAATGTAACAGAATTTTTAGACGAAATTAATGAAAAGGAAGAATACGAAATAGAACATTTTATTTTCAGCAATGAAGAAATAACTGATGGCTTTGATGATTTACACAAAGAATGGTTTTTCGCATTAGTTGAGATACTTCCTCTTATTGACCCTTCATCTGAATTTGACCCAGAAGAATATATAATACCGGAATTAATAGATAATCCTGATATTCCTTCCATATGGCCGGCCAGTGGGGTAGTTACTTCTGAATTTGGAGAAAAAAGATTGACTCATATTCATGAAGGTATTGATATAGCAAACAATGAAGGTACTCCAATAAAATCTACTGCAAACGGACAAGTCATTGCAGTAGGCGGAAGTGGTAATTTTGGAAAAAGAATTATGATTTACCATGGGACAGACGAAAACGGAAGCACTTATGTTACAGTTTACGCCCATCTAAGCAAGCTTGGAGTAAAAGTAGGGGATATTGTAAGCCAGGGAGAAACAATAGGATATATGGGAAATACAGGTTATAGTACAGGAACTCATCTTCATTATGAGGTAAAAATAAATGGGACACAGGTTAATCCGAGGATGTTTTTACCTTAAGATAATCAGTTCAAAAATAAGAGATCCAAATATATTTAAATTTTAATGATAAAGAAGCTAGTAATTACCTAGAAATATATTCAAAATAATGAGATCTACCATTTTTAAAATTACTAAATAAAGAATGATTAAAGATTAAATTAATACATAAAATAGAAAATATTGGGTTAATATCTTATAATTATACAATCTTTATAAAATAAAACGTTAGTTATCAGAGATGAAAATGAAAAAATCATTATTATGGGTATTTACTATATCAATAATTGCAATTTTTACTTTAGTAAGTTGTAATCAAGATGAAGTTATAGAGGAAGTAGTAAAGGGAGCTGAAGGAGTTATAGCAGATGAATCAGTAAAGGAATCTGAGCCAGATATAGCAATTGAGATAGTAGAGTTAGCAAAGTCTCAGATAGGTAAACTAATTGGTGATGGGCCATTTGCTAGTATAGTTTGGGCTGATTTCGAATACACGTACTGTGACCGCTTTGTTTCCGCAGTAATGACAGCAGCATCTGGTGAATCTCTATTTGAAAGAAAAAGTTATCCTACTGCTTATGATGATTATATTGCCCATGAGGGTCTTATAAAATTTGGAGAACCACCAAAAGGTGCAGTTGTCTACTATGGAAGGCACGAAGAAAATTTAAATAGTGGTCATGTGGGAATTTCTGATGGCGAGGGAAATGTAATTAGTGTTGTAAATAAAACAAAAGGAGTAGATATCACACCTCGCAATTATTTTAGAGCGCCGCTCTTGGGTTGGATTACTTTTAAAGAATATAAAAGTGAAGAAGAAATAGTAAAAAATACTACTGCAAAAGGTAAAATTGCCTTTGCATCCAACCGTGATGGAAACTATGAAATCTATATAATGAATACAGATGGTTCAGGACTGACAAGACTTACAGATAACCCTGCAGATGATGGGGGCGACGGTCTTTTTTGCTTTTCACCTGATGGGTCTAAAATTGCATTTTACTCCTGGCGTGATAGAAACTATGAAATCTATATAATGAATACAGATGGATCAGAGCAAACAAGACTTACAGATAACTCAGCATTTGACATGAATCCTGTCTTTTCACCTTAAGGCATTAAGTGTCCTTCTTATTGTTGATTTATAAATTACATAGAAGAAACGGCTCAAGAAGCCAGTGAGGAGGATTATATTAAATAGCCTGAAGATGAAACCAGCTAAAGAAGCTGTAGAAGCAGAAGAGATGGTAGAAGTTGCTTTAGTAATTTAACTAAGAGGTAATAATGTAGGAAATATTATAAATAGCGGATTGGTAACCAAGCAGGGTGAACAGATTTATTACAGAGATCATTGGCTTATTAACATAATAGGAAACTGGATTTATTATGTAAACTATAATACTAGATTGAATCATAAAATTAGAACTGTTGGTAGTGGAAGGTAGCAGATTTTAGATATTAGTGATATGAAAGAAGTAATCTACATAGCTTATTTAACCATTTAAAATACTTTACAACCTATAGTTAATAAGATATAAAGTCTGTTTAGAAGAGAGAATTTAATATATAAATTTGGTATACTTTTATTATTTATTTTAGGGGATTTTAAAAGAGGAAGCATGTAATTTATGTTTTGTCCTAATTGTGGCAATAAGATAGATTATGGGGAGAAATTCTGCTCAAAGTGTGGAGCTCTAAATGAAAAATTTTCACCTACTAGAAAAGGGCTCTCTTTAAAGGCAAAAAATTTTATATCAATAGGGTCAGTATTATTTATAGCAGTGGTTATAGTAGTTGTGTTTTTTTTATTTAAAGGCTTACCTTTCAAACGAGCTGTTTCTGATGAATCTTCTGAAACAGTTGAAATAGTTAAAGAGGAAGAGAAGGAGATTTCTTCTCCAGAAGTAGACAATAAAACCAACAATAAAACCAATGTATCGAGATCTGACGACGAGGAATCTATAGAAGCTGAGCAGGAGCAAAAAGAACCTTGGGAATATATTATTGGAGATTACAGTGGAGTACAGGTAAGGGAAGAGGATAGCGCTATATTCCTTAAAAGGATCAATATCGTTGATGATGGTAGAAATGTAAGAATAGAATTCTATTCTCAGGATGAGGGAGTTTTGGAAGATAAACCAAATAGCATAGTATATATCCCTAAGAATGATATAGAAATTTTGAATAACGAGATTAATATAGATTTCGAATATACAATAGATTATAGACCTGACGAAAATAAAATAGGTTATTTTGATATATATTTAACAGTAGATCTTAATAGCCCAAATATACTAAAAGGGGTAAATTACTACACTGCAGATTTCCTGAATAGTAGATTTAGCGAGTATGTTTTTAGATTTGAACTTGAAAAAAGCTGAAACAGCTAAAAATAAGAAGTTATAACTTTAACTAATCCATGTTTAATATATTGATACTTCCACCCCTAATGGTAAATTATTATACAACCATTTTGCATCTCCCAGAGCCAATCTTATACATCCGTGACTTACAGGTATTCCAAGTTTTTCAAACTCTTCTTCCATCATATTCCCATTTTTATCGAATGGGATGCTATGAAAGAGGTAACTTTCGTAAAACCTAGTCCAGTAAAAAGCTCCCATATTAAATCTTTCTACCCAAGCATATTCAATCTTCTGTGATGTTACGAACTCTCCAGTTGGAGTAGGAGTTTCCTTTGCTCCTCCAGAACAAATAATTTCCTTAATTAGATAATCTTTGTAATAAATACTTACAACCTGACTGCTAAGGTTGACGTTAATCTTAAAACTTTCACTGTTATCAAAATCTATGTCTTCATAATCGATTTCATCATCTGGTTTTTCAATCCAGTTTATATTAATATAGTCATAAACCTCGCCGGCAGAATTTTTAGCTTTTACTACTAAAGTAAATGTTTCATCTTTTCTAAGTTTAATTTGGGAAATATTTTTACCCCAAGCACCTTTTGCATCATCTCTGCTAAATATAATCTCTGGTTCGGGTTTGCCGCTTGCAATAGCTTTAATTCTGTAGAAACAAAGTGTATTTTCTTCGGCATAGAAAGGTCCTTCGTATATTTCAAGCCTTAATGTGGGTTTTGCTTCAAAGTCACCATCTATAATATCATTAAAATCTGAATCGATACCCACACCTGAGTCTAAATTTTCTACTAAATCATTATCGGTATCTAAACTTAATGAACTATCTTCATAGTCTTCTGATTCTCTTACTTTTTCTTCTAGTTCTATTAGATTCGCTTTTTCACCGGTTGCATTATTGCTACACCCAAAATTAAAGATTAAAATTGGTAATAAAATCAGTAAAAATAGTCTAAAATTATTTTTTATGGTTCACCTCATAACAGCCTATAAATAAAGATTAATTTTTTTTGAAACAATCATATTTTTCTACTACTAGCTAGTTGTATCCATTTATCTTTTGAATAGAACATTAATTTATGAAAGTTAGAGATATAAAATTTATTTTCTTAAGCTTTATTGAATTTTACTTGGGAATTCTTAACTTCTTATAAGATAATGCCCTTTATTCTCTGTATATTAATAAAGTTAGTTGATAAAAAGTATTTTTTATATATTTTAACATAAACAATTCAAAAAAATATTTTATTTTGCAGGTGTATTATATATGATACACATCTAAATTTTTTCTTCACTAAGAATTCCATTTAAGAGAATAATCTAATGAATTTGTACATTTTATATTTCTTTCCATTATTATAATTTTTTTAGTATTATAAAGAAAATTGATAAAATACTATAATAAAATAATTTAAACAAACTGAATAAAAAGTAAAATATATTTAGTTTGGATTTCTATAATCTATAGAAATAGGAATTGGGATTTATGTATTGTCTAGACTATAGTAAAAAGCCCGGAGCTATATGAGAGATTCTTCTTTAATATACTTTTGCAAATTCTTTATATTAAAAATTTTAAAATAGGAGGTGTAGCTTATGTTTTGCCCTAATTGTGGTAATAAGATAGATTACGGGGAAAGATTCTGCTCAGAATGCGGTAAACCTGTTAGAGAAGTAGGGGAAAGAAAAAGAATTTTCTCACCCGTAGCATTAAAATCTATAATCCTTATAGGGATAGTTTTAATAGCTATTATTATTTTGGTGGCTGTTATTTTACCTGCAGGCGTAGTTGAGCAAAGAGGTAATGGTGTAGGCAATATTGTAAATGGTGGAATGGTAGATCTAAATGGGGAATGGATTTACTATGTAAACTCTTATGAATATAACATATATAAAATTAGAACAGACGGCAGCGGGCGTGAAAGGATAAATGATGATTATTCACAGTATATCAACGTATTAGGGGACTGGATTTATTATGCAAATTCTGACGATAATAACAGCATTTATAGAATTAGAACAGACGGCAGCGATCGCGAAAGGATAAATGATGACATTTCCGGCTATTTAAATGTAGTGGGAAACTGGATTTACTATGGCAATTATGATGAGGAAGGAAGCATTTATAAAATTAGAACAGACGGTAGCGGGCGTGAAAATGTGATTAATGATTCATCTCAGTATATTAACGTTTTAGAAGGTTGGATTTATTATTCAAATCCTGACGATAATAACAGCATTTATAGAATTAGAACAGACGGCAGCGGGCGTGAAAGGATAAATGATGAGACAATAGGTTATATCAACATAGCAAGAGATTGGATTTATTATGTAAACTATGATAATGGCAAAATTTATAAAATTAGAACAGACGGTAGCGGGCAACAGCAAGTAGATTAATGAATATTTGAGGTAAGGAAGAAAGTTATATGACCAGTGATATAAAAATGCTTTGTAACCTGAAGTTAATAAGAAATAAAGGCTTTCCGTAGGATAAATTTGGTCTTTGAATTGAGAAGGCGTTTATTATTTGCTTACTTTATAAATAAAGTATTTTTTAAAAAAAGAGAGGAGGAATTTTATATTAATATTAACAGTTTTTTATTCTACTTGTATGGTCTATAATTTTAAAAGTGTCTTTATAGATGGTTTTTAAATACAAATCATTTGTTGCTACATTTATAATTTATTAGTACAGGAGGTGTTAGGATATGTCTGAAAGGATTAAACGCCCATTTGAGCAGTTTTTTCCCATGATATTACAAACTGTGTTGGGAATAATTGTCTTATTAATTGTTTGGCTTATTATCTCACGGCTTCCCATGCTGGATGAGATTGATTTTCCTTTGGATTTTACTCTTTCTGAACTGGTAGGAGCAGGTATACTTACAGTCATTATGGTACTGCTGGTAAGTTTTGGTATACGAATAGAGCTTCGCATGAGTTATGTTTTTTCACGCTTCCCTGAGGGAGGTACGATAATCAAAAACATTGTTTTTCTTATTGCTATTCTAATCGCTTACTGGGCTTACAAACCATTACTCAATCCTTATATGGGAGACCTTAGATGGATTTATTCTCTTGCTTTTTTATTTCTATTTGTGGCAGTACTGGTTGTGCTCGCACTTAACATTTATCGTAATACAGAAGGTATAAGTGCAATATTTACCGGAACTAAAAGTGGTTTTGTTTTGTGTCATAAATGTGGTAATAGTAATCCCAGCAGCTCAAAATTTTGCTCAATCTGTGGTGCTGAACTTCCCCAGGTCAAAGAGCTTAACTGTAAGAGCTGTGGGGCACCTTTAAAGCCAGGAGCTAAATTCTGCCCTAGTTGTGGTATAGCTATTAGCAGCTCTGCAGAAGAGAAGGTTTCAGAAGGGACTAAAACAAAAGGTTCTAAGAAAACAGAATCTAAAGGTTCTAACATATGTGTATCATGTGGAGCTACATTAAAAGAAGGTGCTAAATTCTGTTCTTCATGTGGTGCTGAACAAAAGTAGCTTTATATTCTTAGCAGAATTAACGCTATTCAGATTAGACGGAATCTTTACTTATATAGACTATATAAAGACAGAAAAAAAGAGATAGTAATTAATATATTAAAGGAGATTCAAAGCAATTCTCCTAATGTTTTCTTTTAATTAATTTTAAAGAAATTCTGAAAATTTAGAAAACATGGTTTCTCACTTCCTAGTTAGAATGGAAGTTATTAAGGATTTATTAACGAGAAAATTAGATAATCTAAAACTTTTTTGATATTACAAATTTTTTATTGTTTAAAACTGTTGTGAAGTCTATATTTAAAAATTTATTTACTATCATTTCCTTATTAGTTCTTTTATCTATAATTCCTTTCCTTATTTCTAGCACAAGTCAAATAAGTGATGATGATATAGTGAATACAGCTAGGAAGCATATTGGAGAATATGGTGATGAGTGTATTAAATTTGTTAGAAATGTGTTGTCTGAATTAGACATATCAATCGGGAGCGGAAGCTATAGAAATGCATATATGGATCCGGATGCTGGTGCTTTAGAAGTATCGAGGAATGAGGCAAGTAAGGGTGACATTATACAATTGAGCAATGATTCTGATGAATCAACATTTTATGATGGTATGCATACAGCAATTATAATAAGTAAAAATTCTGATGGCAGTTTCCAAGTTATTGATTCAAATTATGGTTATTATGACTCTGAAAGCAATAAGTGGGTACGAGACGGAATTGTTAGAGAGCATAGATGGAACCCTTACTCTACAATAGAAAAATATAAGGGGTCAAATCTTACACCTCATTATTATAGGTTTTGGAAAATTACGGAATCTTCATCAAATGGGAAGGAAGAAGAAAAATTCATAGATGGTAAATATATAGTCTCGGTGATTATGGTAATTGATATTTCTGATAGCATGTCTGATTGGTGGGACCAAGGAGTAAAAATAGAATCTGCCCGTATTGCTGCTATGAAACTACTGGATTTACTCGAAACAGAAAATGGACTGGAAGACCGTTGTTACCAGGTAGCCCTGGTAAAGTTTGATACAACTGCCTCTTTGGTGCAACCGCTAACCTCTGACTTCAGTCTATTGCGGCAAAAAGTAAATGATCTTACAACGTTAGATAATACCAACATAGGTGAAGGACTTGAAAAAGCATTTAATGAGTTAAACACTGCCAGTTATAACCGGGCTTATATAATTTTACTATCAGATGGAATGACCAATACAGGGCTGACCTCTGATGATATTCTTCAATGGTTAAGAGAAAGGGTTGGCATGGAGATAGGGAATATAGAGCAGCCACAAGCGTCATTGTTTGGTTTTGATTATAGTAAAGGAATTGAAAGTGATTCAATAAATACAGTCGAAGGTACTAAAAACGCTGGTAAACTTTTAGAAAATACTGGATATAAAGTTAATGTTAATTTAAATCAAGGTACGGAAAAAGCACTAGGAGACCTTTCCAATGATGCCATATTTGCCTTTTTTGGCCATGGTCTTGAAGGTGGAAAAGGAATATATTTTATAGATGAATGGGGATATAGATCTATTCTTCGCAGTTATGACATTCCAGAAAATCTTAATCTGCTTCTAACAGTTTTAAGTGGGTGTGAAACTGCTAAGGATTTACAAAGCGATGAGAATATATTGAGAGCATTTATTGGTAAAGGAAGTTTAGTTGGAGTAGGATTTAATCGAGTGATATATCTTCATGCGGCAAATTCCTGGTACAATAGTTTTTGGCGTGCATTATTAGTAGATAATAAAACAATTTTTGAGGCAGCACAGGCAGGGACTGTAAGATTGGAATTAGAAAGGTATGGCATTGATGCTTTATATTTTTGGCGCATGGATTACCGTTCAGTTGTTACTTATCCGGTAGAGAAAGCCAGAGAATTGCGTCTTTCAGATCTTGAAGAAGGCTTGGAACAAGAGGAAAAAGTAGCTCTATCTCCAATTGTTTACACAGTGGGTTTCGGCGACCCTGGAGATTTAGATGAAGACTTACTGATAAGTATTGCTAATATAACCGGAGGTGAGTACTTTTATGGTGCTGAAGCATTTTCCTTGGCTAATATATTTATAAAAACCCAACACTATGGAACAGGTGTAGTTCAGGCAGAGTTTGAAGGTACGATTTTTCCAGATGAGGAAATAAATGCTGGCAGATTTACTTTAAAAGAAAAACAGTCTGAGCTTAAAATTACTCTAAATTGGCCTGGTAGCTTATTAGAACTTAAGCTTTATGATCCTGAAGGTAAAATAGTTGACCAAGATTACCCTGGTGTGGAGATATGGCGAACAGAATCTCCGGTCTATTTAGTAATAGAGAAACCTAAGGTTGGTGAGTGGTCAGTTAAAATATTAGGAGCAGATGTACCTGAAGAGGGCAGCCCTTATTATGTAATTGTCTCAACTGGAGATATTCTTTTAGAGAGGGGATCAACATTGGAATTTCTCTTAATAATAGCTTTTATAATTTTAATAGTATTGATAATTGCTCCTTGGTTATTTAAAAGTAAATCTGGTAGAAGGAGGATTAACTAAAGGTGAAATATTGTCCTCGTTGTGGAAGTACAGTTGATGAAAAAGATAAATTCTGTCCTAACTGTGGTCTACCGCAGAAACAAAAACCAAGTTTTCAGTTTCCTTGGAGGGTTTTGGCTATAACTATACTTTCTGTATTTATAGTACTTGGAACATTATATCTTATTTATGATCACTTCGTAATCAGATCTGAAAGGCAGGTTTATGAATATGAAGAAAAAGAACAAGGAGAGGAACTAGAAGAAAAGGAAGATTTTATGATTGGAAAAATTTACGGGGAAGAGCTTGTTGAAAGCTGGGATTATCCGGGAGGAGTTATAGAAGAGTATAAGGCATTCGATACTGATGGTAATCCTTTAGCTATCTATCGGGATCTTGCCACTGGTGAAATAAGAAGTTTTACAGCAGTTCTTCCACCAGCAGAAGAAGTAACATTATCCATAGATGAGGCCCAAAGGTTTGCTGGAGAAATAGCATCCAAGATATATTTCTATAATAA